>JAEEGL015406180.1_pt1 | contig 30430 bp, 17 predicted proteins | sample 9134231 | NCBI WGS metagenome assembly JAEEGL01 (sample SAMN16246548, study PRJNA631951) | gut metagenome | biome: gut microbiome; feature: rumen; material: fiber-attached | host: Bos | place: Iran: Karaj | collected 2018-10 | reverse complement strand
TTTGACATAACAAAGCAGACAGGTTTAAATTCTGCGAAGAGCGTGTTTGACAAGGGATCGGTCTTCAGAACCTGAGGGGCGCGCTTTTTATCCGTATTTATATCTATGAGGGTGGGTAAATATGGGAAGTTTTGAGAAGGAAAACAACAGTAGACCATTCAGGGACTACAACGAATATATGCAGTATATATTCGACTGTGTCAACGAATGTCTTGATGCATATATTTCCAAAATGAAGGTGACCTTTGCCAACGGAGAGGGTGGATACAAGAACGTTCTCTACCCCGATATCGAGCTGGCGGGGGACGCATGTAAAAACAGACTGCAGGCATCATACAAGGAGCGCTTCGGGGAAGATGAAGCAGCTCCTTCTTCTGATGGTGAGAAAAAAGAAGAATCACCAAAGAAAGAGTCTCAGGATGACTACGGGGATGATATTTTCGGAGGCCTGTTCGGTGCGGATTCATCTTCCGAAGAATCGTCGGAAAGCCTTGGAGACGATGACATTGACGACGATCTGATGAAACTCCTTGGAAATTTTGCCGCCGACAATCCTGTGGAAGAGGAAGAAGACAGTTCGGGTAAGGTGTGGGATGAGATCGACAAGGACAGAAAGATCCCTGTAATTGAGAGACTTCAGATAATTGATGACAGGGCTGAGCTGACTCTGGAGAAGGGCATAGAACTTCCTTTCTACGAGCTGTGCAAGCGCCTTTCCTTTGAACCTTTTACAAAGTTCTGTTTCGCCTGCGGAATCCTGTCCTCCACCCAGACAGATTACGCCGGCGTATTCCATATCATAAATGAGAACAGCATGCTCTCAGCGCCCACAATAGAGTCCGCGGCAAAGGTTTTCTTTGGCTCGGCATTTTCCATTACCCACGCCTACGGCGACATGAGTGCCTGCCTTGAGCAGCTCCTTCCGGTGCTTCCTCTGCAGGTGCAGGGCAGCATGCCTTTCTCCACTGTTGTTTCTCCCGATAAGAGGATCATCGACTTCCTGTTCGGACGTAACCCCCTGCTCCTTGATGAGAACTATGACAGATTCATAAACATGCTCACCGATGACAAGGAGCTCAACCCTGTTATGGCCAATCAGGGAACTCTCGACGCCATGAAGATATCCTATGATGACGGCGTCAGGATCTTTTACTATTACGGCGATGACGGCAGCGGAAGAAAGTTCTTTGTTAAGCAGTTCTGCAGGGACAATGGCCTTAAAGCAATTGCCATCAACTGCAAAAAGCTCTTTAACTATGATTATCAGTTCGTTGACAGGGCACTCTGGTCCGTTACCAGAGAGTGTATTCTGGCAAAAGCCTGCTGCTGTCTGACAGAACTTACCTACAGGGACGAGGAAAAAGAAAAGTTCTTCGGCTACATGGATCTGGCTTTCTCAAAGCTTACGGAAAAGAACATCCTGGTATTTGCCATGAGTAAGCTCTATATCGACTTCAGAGAAGTAACAAAGAGCCAGTTCACGGACCTGGAGCTCCCGACACCGAGTACCGGCGAGCGCCAGACCTGCTGGGAGTATTTCGCACAGAACTATGCGCTGGCAGATGAAGTTGATCTTCTTGAGATGTCGACAAAGTTCCTGTTTACACCGGGAAAGATCCACGACGCTCTTGTGAAGGCCAAGTCCCTTTCAAACATGGAAAGTCTCGATAAGATCTCAAGGCCCTGCCTCTTTAAGGGATGCTATGCCCAGATGAGTTCTGAGCTCTCGCAGAAGGCCACCAGAGTAGAAGCCAAGTTTGGTTTCGAAGACATCGTTATGAACGAGAGCCAGAGAGAGACAATAACCCATGCCATAGAGCAGATGAACTTCAGAAAACAGGTATATGAGTCCTGGAACTACACCAAGAAGTACCCTTACGGCCGTGGCCTTACGGTTCTTCTATTCGGTGCTCCCGGTACCGGTAAATCCATGATGGCCCAGGTTATAGCCCATGAGCTTAACCTCGAGCTGTACCGTGTAGATATTTCCAAGGTTGTGGACAAGTACGTCGGTGAGACTGAGAAATCCCTGTCCATGATCTTCAGAGAAGCCAAGAAGTGTAACGTCGTACTGTTCTTCGACGAGTGTGATACCATCTTCGCGAAGCGTTCCGACGACGGCGGTTCAAACCAGGCTTCAGCCAACAACAAGACAGCCCTCCTGCTTCAGGAAATGGAAGCTTACGACGGCGTCTGCGTGCTGGCCACAAACTACAAGCACAACATCGATCCTGCGTTCTTCAGACGTATGAAATATATCGTGGAATTCCAGTTCCCGGATGTGGATACAAGAGAAATGCTCTGGAGAACCACTATTCCGAAAACAACTCCTCTGGCAGACGACGTGGACATCAGGTTCCTTGCCGAGAAATTCGAGTTTGCCGGTGGTAATATCAAGAACTGCATCCTCAACGCGGCGTTCCTTGCTGCGGCTGACGAGGATGCCGGCGGTGAAGTTCACATGAAGCACTACCTGAACGCTATCAAGTACGAGTTCGTAAAGGTAGGAAAAGTCTTCACGAAAGCGGACTTCGAGCCCTACGCCGAGGAAGTCGGGCTGGCGTAACGCAGTTTTTTATGAGGGAAAGAGTATGGATATTAAGAGACAATTCAAAAACTTAAAGGCCGGAGCAAAAAAGGTTTGTGTGGGTATGCTCATCTTAAGCCTTCTTTGCACTGCCACCGGAATCGGTTCGGTATTTGTATACGCAGACGAAGAAGAGCAGCTTTTACAGGGACCCTTCACGGACCTTGCCGAGGAAGAAGAGCAGGAACCCGGGGAGGGCGAGACAGAACCCGAGGGTGAAGGCGGGGATGATGCGGCGCACATCCACACCTACGGCGACTGGCTCTATGACGGAGACGGAACCCACTACAAGGAATGCAGTGAGTGCGGAGACCGCATAAGCGAGGCCTGCAGTTTTGACTCCTATATCACAAACTACAACGGCACTCACTTAAAGAGGTGTTCAACCTGCGGAAATTCAGAGGATGAGGACTGCACTTTCGGTGAACCCGTGGTAAGTGCCGACGGAACTGAGGTTACTGTAACCTGCATCTACTGCGGCTATTCAGAGACCATGCCTAATGAGGACTATGTTCCTGAGGATGACGAGCCGGAAGATGTTCCGGAAGAGGACAGGAAATCCAGCTCCAGCAAGGAAGAAGAGAATAACGGCCCTCTCGAGTTCGACAAACTCTTCAGTACTCCTCCTACTCCGGCAGAAAAACTGATATTCAACGGAGAGAGACAGAATCTGTTTACCAACGTGGGAGAACAGCTCACCACTGAAGAGCAGGAAGCTCTGGGAATACTTGATATTTCATATTCCGGTCCCGACGTTAAAGAGGGTATCAAGGCTGATACCTATGAATCTATCGTAGAGGTAGAATACAGGTGTATCGGCGCTGATGGAGAACCCGGAGACTATACTGCTACAACTACATATTACATTGAGATAGACAAAGCCAATTTTGCAAGAGACGTTGTCTTTTCACCCGATTCAGATTCCATAAGTTATATAGAGGCGGAGGAGGTTGAGCCTTTCTACAAACTTACCTTTAACGAAGGTAAGATGTCCCTCAACACAAATTACAGCTTCGTAAGTGAAGGAGACGACTTATCGACCATTCCGGAAGTCGGAATGTCTGCTACCTATAAGTTCAGAACAACAACTCCTGAACTCTTTTACGACGAGACGGTTAGCAAGTCTGTCACAGTAGAAGATATTGCGCTGACTTATAACGACTCTTCCGACATGGACTACGCGTACCATGACAGTCTTACGATCGGTGTTCCTGAAGGATATGGAATATCCAAGAGCTCAGGTGGTCCCTTCACAAAGACCATAGAGTATATACAGAGCCAGGAAAGTCAGTTCTACGTTTATGTACAGAAAAACGACACAAATAAGATCGTCAAAAAGCAGGTGGAGCCCTTTGAGATCACCGAGGACGACCTTCCGGAAGATTTCATCGAGACTTACCCTGAGTTCCATGACGAAGTGGAGCTTTCGGGCTCAGATATTGAGCTTATGTCAAAGGCACCGGTACTGGATGATGCTTACATCAAAGAGACGGGTTATGCAAAGGTAAGCTACGGTTTCAGAAATACCGAGACCGGGGATGTTGTATATGATAAATCCCCTACAGCAAAGGACAAGGGAAGATACACCTTTGACTTCATTATAGTTGTTCAGAAAAAGGCCGGAGAAAGCCCTGAAGTTCTTGACAGCGGAAGGGATTATTCCTCGCTGGTTGTAAAGAACATCGGCCATTCCGATATCACCTATACTGCCGTTGCGGACGATTATCAGTCCCTGGATTCGGCCACGGATATCCTCGACTTCTACAATGTTAAGGATAAGGGGTCCCAGCTGCAGAAGGATACCCATTACACCGTAACGCTGGATCAGGAAGCATCCTACTACGAGACGGGAAAAGAAATAACTCTGACCTACACCGGCGTTAAGGAGGCAGAAGGAGCTCACGGTGCCTATTATACAGGAACCACCACACAGACGATAAAGGTGAGCCCTGTTACTGTCCTTATAAACGGTGAGGCACAGAAAGAAAAATACGACGACGCTGTAACTATCACAGCTGACGGCTATACCATCAGCGATACACCTGATGGTACCTTTAATACAGAGTTTGAGTACAGCACTCCTTGCAGCGACCTTGACCTTACGCTCTATTTCAAGAAGGACGGAACTTCAAGGGTCGTATCCCAGGTTATTGAGGATCTGAACATCGGCGGTGCGGCTGACGTTGTTGTCCTCTATGACGGCAAAGAGGAAATGAAGCCCTATTACTACGATTCTGTAAGAATTTCAGCTAAGGGCTACACAGTTTCAAAGACCAAGGACGGTTCCTACGCGGGAGCTTATGCTGTTGACTATGATGCTTCCAAGAACATGCAGCCGGTTGATGACTTTGTGCTCTTCTTCAAGAACACTGAAACCGGTATTGTTTACCAGAAGACCATTTCAGGCCTCAATCTCTATGAGACACCTGAGATTGAAATTCTTTATAACGGAGACGAGCTTCAGGACTGGTACAGCGATGATGTAAAGATTACAGCTAAGGGGTATACTGTTTCCGATGAGGAGACTACAGGCTTTAAGACCTCCTACACCATGTCGGGAACCGGCACTGTATCCAAGAAACTTTACTTTAAGAATGATGCCGGAACACAGGACTACATGGTTGTTGTCTGCATCGACCGGACTCCGCCCGAGGGCTCAATCAAGGTTGGCTCCAAGAGCAGCAGTAAGTTCAAGAAACAGGACGAAGAACTTGATTATATAAACAGCCAGAAGAACGGTACGGTTACATCCTCCGACGATGTGTCAGGTGTTGATTATGTTCACTATTACGTAAGTGACACCTTCTACGCGACCGAAGAGGATCTGCTCTCGGAAGTATCGGAAAAGAGCGGCAAGTGGAGAGCTTATTCCAGCAAATCCAAGCCCACGACAGTAAAGAACAAGGATAACTACATGTATGTTCTCATTGCCGACAAGGCAGGCAATAAGACGATCATATCCATTGGAAATATCATATATGACACCGTGATCCCTAAGGTTACAAATGCCAAGATCGTAGCAGGAGAGAATGAGGGTACCGATGTCGGAGTAGCCGGAAAGGACACCCTCAGCGGTGTAGACAGATTTAAAGTACTCATAGTAGAAAAAGATAAGGAAGGAAAAAACACTACTCCTAACAAGCAGAAGGTATTTGATGACGGTGAGAAGATAAGTGTTGAGTCCAGATCAGAGGGAACAGCAGTCGGAAGCTGGAATACAACAGGTTTAGATCCCGAAAAGACTTATCTGTTCTACTTTGTGGCTGTGGACAAGGCGGGAAATATCAGTGAGGTATATACCGAGGAAGTTGAAGGCTCAGATGTGACTCCTCAGAGCGAGGAGAGCAAGGAGTCCGGCTCCGGCGGAGCGGGCGGACTTGCTCCCGCGCCTAACGGCATTGCAGGCTCAGGCACCTCTGACGGAGGCGGAGCCGGTGGTTCAGGTGGTGCCGGCGGTGCAGGTGGCGCTGGCGGAGCCGGTGGAAACGGTGGAAGCGGTGGTTCCGGAGGCACAGGTACAGGCGGAAGCGGCGGTTCAGGCACCGGCGGATCGGATTCACCTCTTGGCGATAATGACAGAGACATCAACAGAGATCCTTATATCGCAGAAGCAACCGGCAATACCAAGATAGGCGAGATTGAGACCAGCGGCTGGAATAAGATCTCAAATGAGGTAAACACGGCTGATCAGGGTGCCCTAATTGAAGTTGAGATGAGCGGACTTTCCTTTGTATCAGGACAGCTCTTTGACTCCATGAAGGAGAAGGATGTTCAGGTCAATCTGAGAATGGCCAATGATGTGGAGTGGCAGATAAAGGGCTCCAATGTAGCCTCAACAGTAGGTGACAGGGATATGGGTGTAAAGCTTGGCACAAGGAATATCCCCAACCAGGTGCTTAACAATGTGACCGGCTCCTATCCTCACGTTGAGTTTTCAGGTACGAATCCCGGCGATCTCGGATTTGAAGCAACAATAGCAGTTCCTGTCGGAGATACCAACTCCGGAATGGTGGCAACACTCTATTCCTATGATCCCGATACCAAGGAGATGGTGATCACAGGAACAGCTACAGTGGATGACAAGGGTTACGCCAAATTCCCTATGACTTCCACAGGTGACTGCACAGTAGTTATCACTCCTGAGGGAGTGCTTTCACCTGGGGATCCTGCACTTTACGATGCAGGAGTCCTGACATATGAAGATACTGAGGCAAATAAGCTTAATGACAGCTCAAGGCTTCGCCTTACAGATATCTTCTCCTTCAGGGGAAATAATACTGCATGGCTCTTTATCGTGGCATTCCTTAGCGCAGCAATCTGTCTTATAATACTGTTCCTTCCTGCCATGCAGGCCCAGGACAGAGAAGAAGATAGGGGAGACTATTTGTAATGGCGTTTATTGAAGAAATTTCACCGGCAAATCTATATGCCTTTGATGAACTGATACCAAAGGTCTTAAAGCTTCAGGCTCAGTCCGAGCGTGGCTTTCACTTCTATGGTATCAGTGAGTCCGGTGAGGCTGCAGGCTGCGTTGTACTTGTGGACAACGCAGAAACTGCAGAGATAAAGTTTATGTACATTGTTCCCTATCTTCGGGGAACCGGCGTCATGGACCGGATGCTGATGGATCTCTTTAAGGAGCTCTATGAAAATGAATACAGGTTTGTGACTGTGAACTATATCCCGGAGGAGTTTGAGTCCTTTGTGCACATATCAAAGAGATTTGGCTTTGAAGAGAGGGTAATGGATCTTGCCTACTTCAGGTTCAATGCCTCTGACATCAAGAAGTGCAGAGCAGCCTTCTATGAGCCGAGAGGTATCGTAAGGCTCAAGTATCTTCCCGAAGATAAGAAAAAGAAGCTTAGCAGGATCATTGAGAAAAGCATAACTCTCTGGGATTATGATATCGCTGCCATGGAGGAAATCCTTCCCTACAGCATGGCGTATCTTGAAAATGAAGAACCAAAAGGTGCCCTTATCGTTGAGAACCCCAAGGTTACCATGATACCGGCATCAGAGAACATGAATCGATTCCCGGAGCCCGGAGCTCTGGATCTGGCACTTTTCTTTGTCGGTACAACGACACTGAAGGCGCCTCTTTATCTTCTGAGCGGCCTCTGCAGGGTCATCCGGAAGGAGCTGAACGACAACGTGGTCATGACGGGATATTTCCCGGAAGGTCACGTGACAAGGCTTCTCGAGGGGACTCTTGGCATAAAGGGCAGCCATGAAATCTGTGCAACACTCGATCTTTCAGGGCTTTAAGGAGGATCTCTTATGCCCCCACTTACATTTGAAGAGAAAAAACAGCGACAATCTGAGCCTTTGATGACTCAGGTTGTGGAACAGGAAAGAAAAGATGAGATAAGGCAGCGGCTTGAAACCGGTGCTTTTTCGTATGACCGGGATTTCATAAGGACTCAGGCATCAAGCCAGCAGAGCTTCTACAACGACTACGAGCGCCGGTGGGGGACAAAGTCCCAGGGCTTCCTTGTGGAGCCGCCCTATCAGCCTGAACCTGCCGAGATGGAAATCCAGGAGAGAAAGCTCACCTATAAAGAAAAGAAAAGGCGCAAAAAGGAAGTAAAGGCCAATTATACCATCTGGAAGGACAGGATAAGGCAGGCCGGATACTTTGAGGACCCCATACAGCAGAAGGATATGGAAGAGTACGATGCAACTGTGGTTGAAACTTCCGACACCATCTATGGACTTGGACTCAACAGGGAGGCCGATCAGACTCCCGAGACCTTCGACGTCATGAACAGGACCCTGAAGCTTGGGGAAATCAATAAGAGAAGGGTCAGTATCTACAATGAGGCCACAAAGGGAAACGATAATCCGATACTGACAAAGTATGCCAACGAGATCATCTCCCTGGGGCCGCCGCTTATTCCCGATAACACTGAGGAGATGAGTGCGAAGGTCACCATTACCAAAAAATCGGAAGACGCCTTTAAGGCCTACGTGCAGAGAATTGTTGCAGATCCTGTCAATACAATAAGGGAAGCGATAAGCGACACCCTCTTTTCCTTTGGTGATATCTCAGAGAAGATGCTGGATAAGGAGTGTATCGCCCAGAGATTTGATCAGGTTAAGCTTCTTCGCGATAAGCTTAAGGCCGTTACCGATCTGCTTGAACTTGAGGGAAAGACCGGAGTTGCAGGTATGACCAACGCCCTTAAGAAAGACAAGGAGAGCTGCCCTCCCGACAACGTTCTGTTTGCCAAGGCCCTGTACTCCAGGATCGACGCCGACATGAGAGCATGCCTCACAAGAAGCGGCATGACCTTCAAGGACGACGGCCAGCTGGTGGACAGGGAGGATATCTCCAATGCTTCTATCAAGAGGGATGGGAAGCAGTCTGCAGCCCTTCTTCGCGCTGTGAAGAAAAAGGTAAAGGCTGACCGGCATCTGGATGTTGAGAGGCACTGGGACAAGATCGCCAGTGAGATGCTCCTTGCGGACAAAAAGAAAGAGGAGCCGCCTGTAGTAGAACCTCCGAAGCAGGAGGAAGATAAAAAGGAAGAGAAGAAGGAAGAGAAGAAAGAGGACAAGAAGGAAGAAAAGAGAGAGTTCAAAGACACTTACAATATCGCCGGAGCAGTCAGCGACATTGCTGCCAGAAATAAGAAGTTTATCACTGCCGAAGGCGATAAAAAGCTCTTTTCCAGGCTTTTTGAAGTGGGCAATCAGATAGCCATGGCCGTCAGCGATATCGACCGGGAGCTGGAAGGTTCAGAGGACTATATTGCAAGGAACAAAGAGGCTCTGAATGCGCGTCCCGGAATGGAGACGATGCTCAGAAGATATATCGCAAAGAGAAAGCAGCAGCAGCTGGATCTCATTGACAGGGCAAAGGGTGTGATCAACGCCATGAAATACCTGGCCAGACTCGATGACCTCAATGCCAACGGAAGTCAGGTGCTGAGGCAGCAGAGGTATGCCCTTCAGCAGGAGGAAGAGGAAAAAAAGAAAAAGACAAGGAAAAAAGCCGCCGAAAAAGAAGAACAGGCCCTCCTGGAGCAGGAAGGTGAGGCTGAGATCTTCTCGGGCCATACCGAGGACGCCAGACGGATGGCAAGACTGCCGCTGTCCTCTAAAGAGATCAGGAAGAGACTCTTTGCCAAGTTTAAGAATGAGAAAAGTTTTGCCGATTTTAAAGAACTCTTTGATTCGGTTAAGGATACTGAAGTCATACACATGCTCACTTTATCCGGCAAGGATATCTTTGCCCTTAGCTATAGTGAGCTGTTTAACGCACTGATTGAGGAGCAGAATTCAGACGTCTGCGCCGAGAAACTTCAGCAGGCTGTTACCGAAGCTGACCAGACCATAGACTTCCTGTATGAGTTTGTTGTAAACAAGGCCGGAACGGCCCTGGGAAACGCACAGCAAAAGTCAGTACTTGTAGATCAGTACTGCAGGCTCAGAGAGAAGATCTATGCCATAAACAAGCTCAAGGCCATGAAGCCCCTGGGACTTAGCAAGACCTATGATGCCCTGCTGAAGGAGGGAAAGACTCCCGAGGAACTGACAAGGATCAGGAAAAATGAGCTGGTTTCCAAAATGCAGTTTAAGATAATCTCCGATATCATGGAGGCCTACAGATGCAGTTGCGTAAGAAAATCGATTGAAGATGGGGTAAATGATCCCGAAGTCTTTTCAGAGGATGAGAGGAAACAGGTAGAGAAACTGACGGCCGGTGCCAAAATGCAGCCTGACGGCACTTACAAGCTCGGGGAAAGTCCGCTTGAGAGGATTACTGAGTACTATAACAGAAAGCAGGACGGACTTTTGAGTCTTCTCGCCAGGCATACCTCTGAAATCAATGAAATGAGGGATAAAGACGAGGTCTTCAGAGAGATATTATCGGCTAGGCTTGAAGAGCGCGTTGTGCCGGAAGCATACGAAAAGGCCGGCAGGGGCGAGGAGGAACTCAATACCGATGCCCTTCAGGATCTGTTTGGTGAGATGCAGCAAAGAGAGGCAGAGCTTGTAGAGAAACAGAGAAAGGAAAAAGAAAAGGACAAGCCTGAACCTGAGGAAGAAGAAAAGAAGCAGGAAGAGGAAGAAGAGGAAGAAGAGGAAGAAGACAAGAAAGAAGAGAAGGAAAAGATTGTCAGGACCCAGAAAAAAGACCTCGACATGAAGAAAGTTCTTGAGGCGGTAGAGAAGGATCACGCCGGGACCGGGGAGGCAGTTTCGCAGGAATATGAAACTGTTCCCAAGATAGATGTGAAGGCCGGAGTCATGGGTGCTGTAAAAGGCAGGATGGCAAGGTACATAAGGTGCAAGGACCTGGCCACATTTAAGAAGAGTCTGTCCGCCACCAGAAAAGCCCTTGCTCCCGGGCAGGATCCCAAGGAAGATGAGGCACTGCTGTCAAAGGTCATGATAAAAACCATGGAATTGCTGGCAGGTGAGATCATAAAAGACAAGGTGGTCCAGGAAAATGCAAACAGGGTAAAAAAGGGTCTTTTTGACAGCCTTAATGAAGAGCAGAAAGGAACCTACGATCTTTCTGTCAATGAAGCAGACCCTGATTACATCTGGTTCATGAATCAGCTGGATAAGGCGAAGAACCTTGATGATCTGATGAAGCTCAGGAATCTCTGGGGAGCCAGAAAAATCTACTCAGAGCAGGTGTTCGAACAGGCAATAGACGAAAATGTATTCAGCAAGATAGATGGCATTCTCTATGCAATCGGCAGGGCAATTGATGCCATACAGAAAGAACAGGAGATGGACTCCGTGAGAGGAGCGATAGTTCAGTTTAAGCGGGATGAAGAGCTCAAACTGCACTATGACCTCAAGACAGATGACTTCAGCGGCAGATACAGATTTGACCAGCCTCAGCAGGGAACCAATGCCTGCTGGACTGCTTCCCATACTTATGTGGTAAACACCTACATGACAGCCCATGGAATAGAGGGGCAGCCCTTTACGCAGGCAACCCTCAAGAACCCTGAAAACTTTGTGCCGCATGAAAAGGCCAAGACCTATATTGAAGATAAGTCTGACCAGAACGCACATTCCATGAGCTTTAACCAGGAGGCTGATAATATCAGGGGATTCCTTACGCAGGACAAAGTGGGCAATCCCTATACCATGGCTGATTCCGTTATTACCAGAATTCCAAGGACTGCGGAGCATCACCTGGTATTTAATACCTTTAATCTGAAGAAAAATGGCAAGATAGAACCTGAGGTTATGAGTCATCTGACGGAGTACCTTATGGACAAGGTGGAGAAAGAGCTCATGAGAACCAGAACTCCGATATCGGTGCTTAGAGGTGGTCACTATCTGTCCATAGTGGGAGTTGACAGGGCAGCCGGAATGTTCCTGACCATGAACTCCAATAATCCTGCGGATAAGATCGATGAAGAGTACGATCTTTCTGTGAATGAACTCCTGTCACAGGATGTTTTTGAGATGGTATTTCCGGAGTATCTTGACGAACAGAACCTTGGCTACTTACAGAAAAAGTTTGGCCTCAAGGAGGATCTGTATGACCAGGAGGGAAGACTTCAGGAAGATGAGAAGATAAGAGAAAAGAAGCAGAAAGCTATGGAAGAGCCACAGAATATGCTCCATGTTCACGGCTATGAGTTTGATCTGGATGACGGCCAGTATGATTATGCCTTCGAATCGGCTTTTCTTAATGAGCAGATATATATGCCATCCCATCTTGATCTTCCGGCGCAGCTTGAAAAGCAGCCCCATAAAGAGGGCGAAAAATAGTCCGGAATGTGTTATACTGTTTACCTCAAAAGGAGGATTAGTAAATGGCAGACAATTTTGACGTAATTATCATCGGCGCAGGCCCGGGCGGCATTTTCTGTGCCTATGAGCTCATGGAGAAAAGACCTGATCTCAAGGTCCTTATGATAGAAAAGGGCAGATCCATTGAAAAGAGAAACTGCCCCAAGCGCATAACGAAGACCTGCGCAGGCTGTGTTCCCTGCTCTATCACAACGGGCTTTGCGGGAGCGGGAGCTTTTTCGGACGGTAAGCTCTCTCTTTCACCGGACGTTGGAGGAAACCTTCCCGAGATCCTTGGATATGACAAGGCGACGGAGCTTATCCATGAGTCGGATGAGATTTACTTAAAGTTTGGCGCAGACAAGAGCGTCTATGGCGTCGACAAGGAAAACGAGATAAGAGAGATAAGGCGCAAGGCCATAAATGCAAACTTAAAGCTGGTGGAGTGTCCCATAAGGCACCTTGGAACCGAGGAAGGTTACAAGATCTACTCACGTCTTCAGGAGCATGTTCTTTCAAAGGGCGTAACCATCAAGTTTGACACCATGGTAAAAGATATCCTGGTTGAGGATGGAAGAGCAACAGCAGTAGTAACAGACAAGGGTGAGACTTTTACTGCAAAAGAGATCGTAAGCGCCGTTGGTCGTGAGGGAGCCGACTGGTTCAAGGACAAGTGCGAGGAAATCGGCATTGAGACCAGACCCGGCACAGTGGATGTTGGCGTCAGGGTCGAAGTAAGAGATGAGATCATGCAGTTCCTCAATGAGAACCTGTATGAGGCCAAGCTCATCTATCACACACCGACTTTCGACGACAAGGTCCGCACTTTCTGCACAAACCCCTCAGGGGAAGTTGCAACCGAATATTACGATAACGGCCTGGCTGTTGTAAACGGTCACGCCTATAAGGGAAAAGAATTTAAGACCAACAATACCAATTTCGCACTTCTTGTTTCGAAGAACTTTACGAAACCCTTCAAAACTCCCATCGAGTACGGCAAGAAGATCGCAGAGCTGTCCAACATGCTCTGCGGCGGAAAGATCCTGGTTCAGACCTACGGAGATTTCAAGCGCGGAAGAAGGACAACAGAGGAGAGGCTTTGCAGGAATAACCTTATTCCTACGTTGAAGGACGCTGTTCCGGGTGATCTTTCTCTGGTATTCCCTCACAGGATAATGGTGGATCTGGACGAGATGATACAGGCTCTGGACAAGGTAACACCGGGACTTGCTTCTGATGAAACTTTGCTTTACGGCGTGGAAGTTAAGTTCTATTCCAACAGGGTCATCGTTAACAAGGATTTTGAGACAAGCATAAAGGGACTTCGTGCCATCGGCGACGGAGCCGGCATAACAAGAGGACTTCAGCAGGCAAGTGCAAACGGACTCTCCGTTGCACGGAGCATCATTAAGACTCTGGAAGGATAAGAGATGGCTAAGGCTTTTCAAAAACTTTCAGGGACGCTGGCGGTTCTTTTGACAGCTGTGCTCGTGCTAAGCGGATGCAACCTTGATGATATGGACAGGAAAGTGGTGTTTACCACGGGCTTTGCGGAGGACGAGGTCTTCAGGATCGAGGACGTGTCCTGCTCCCTGTCGGAAGTCATGGTGTACCTTGTGAATACCCAGATGGGCTATGAGAAGACCTTCGGCTCAGACATCTGGGCCAAGGAGACGGACTCCGGGACAGTGGAGGACAGACTCAAGGAGTCGGTCCTTGCAAAGGTGGCTCAGATCAAGGTGATGAATCTTCTTGCTGAGGAGAACGGGATCGAGCTTACGGAGAGCGAGGTGAGCCTTGCCGGGGAAGCGGCATCGGAGTACTTCGAGGGGCTGTCGGATGCCGACAAAGCTGCCATGAACAGCGTCACTTTGGAGGACATCGAACAGATAATGCGGGAGCAGGCCCTTGCGGACAAGCTCTACGACTACATAATAAGGGACATCAATCCTGAGATCAGCGATGACGAGGCCAGGACCATCACCGTGGAGCAGATCTTCGTGAAGACCTATTCTCTGGATGAAGAGGGAAATAAGGTTCCCTTCTCAGAGTCGGAGAAGCTCAAGGCCAACAACAAGATAAGGCAGGCTCAGACAAAACTCAGGAATGATGAGACTTTCGAGGATGTCATGAGCCAGTTTAACGAAGCCGAGGAAGGTACGATCTCTTTTGGCAAAGGCAACATGGACAGCGCGTATGAGGAAGCGGCCTTCAACCTTGGAAACGACGAGGTAAGCGGCATAGTGGAGACTGAGGACGGCTATGTCATCATCAAGTGTATCAGCACCTTCAACAGGGAAGAGACCGAGGACAACAAGGTCAAGATCGTGGAGCAGAGAAAGCGCCAGGTTTTCGGTGACCAGTACGATGCATTTGTTTCGACACTGACAAAGGAGCTGAACACAAAGCTCTGGGACAGCATTGAACTGGTGGAGGATAAGAATGTCACTTCCACGAATCTGATGGAAGTATATAACAAACATTTTAAATAGCAGACATTTACAAAACAGGAGTAGAGTGATCTATTCCTGTTTTTCTTTTCCGCAAAAGTATAAACATTGCGGGTATTTATGCCGATAATCTACGTGAATAGTATTATTATGCCCAAACGGGGCGGGATGGAGAAGCTTATGAAACGTATCACAAAGAGAGTATTGAGCAGTATTCTGCTGGTTTTCACGGTTTTCTATATCTTTTCATCGCAGTATTGTACGGTCATCGCCCGGGCGGCGGACGATCCCTATGTCATCCTCTCCAAAGGTACTACAACCTATAACGGAGTCAATTACGCTTACGAATATAATCCCCTTTATTACTATCTTAATTATGAGGACCTTCGAATTGCCTTCGGCGCAAATCCCGATAAGCTCATCGAGCACTGGGTAACCTTCGGAAAGAAGGAAAAGAGAGTTGCCAACAGGCTTATAGGCGACAACACCGAGTATGTTGTTCCCACCGGCGATGTGGGCATGGTTGTAATTCCCAAGACCAAGCATGATAACGGCGGCATGACCTATGAGCAGGAGATACAGGCAAGGAGCATTGCCAAGCAGATTGCTGCAGCTATTGAGAAGGCGGCAAATCCTGACACGGACGATTCTTCCTCGAGCAGCAAATCTTCATCGAGCAAAAAGACAAAGTCCATCAAAGACGTGGAAAAGGTTGCGTATGCGGCAGGCATCGTAAGAGCCTACTGCGATCTTGGAACTTTTACCTATGAGGGAAAGATATACAGAACTGCCTACGGTGTTTTCATCGGAGGACAGTACTCAAGCGCAGGAGCTACAAGAGCTCTGGGACTCATTCTTGATTATCTTGGAATCACCTGGGTGCACAAGAACATCAATACCTGGGCAGAACAGTACTGCCAGGTAATTGTGGACGGAAAAGAAGGTTATGCAGACGCCATCATCGCATCGGCCGGCTATGGCAAGCATCCAAATGAGGGAGGAAAGGCTTCTCAGGCTGTGACATATGCGAAGGTAAGAAGCAAATTTGAAGTCGCAACCCAGAGGCAGTGGTGATATGAAAAAAAAGACAGACAAAAACAGGATCGGACTTAAATTCAATATATGCCTTGTGCTGATGGTGGCAGCAGTTCTTTTGATACCATCCGCAACGGCTAAGGCCACGGATCTGACCCGCATTGATTCCACGACCTTCAGGCAGAGCACAAAGATATCTACCATTCACATAGGCAGTGATGTCTCGGAGATCACTTCGGGAGCGTTCAGAGGTCTTTTGAACCTCAGATCCATAACTGTAAGCGAGAACAACCCATTTTATACATCCTACAGCAACTGCCTTTACGACAAGGACATGACAGAGCTTATCTGCTTCCCGGCGGCACTGACTGGGGCAATGATCCCGGAAACCGCAGTGATCATAAGGGAGAACGCTCTCTACGGGGTTCCTGAGGGCCTTAAGAAGCAGATCAGGGGCGTTATCAACGGCCAGGCTTCAGAGAACATGACGGAGTGGCAGGTTCCCGGCGAGAGATTCGTTCATACAGCCTCCGGCATCAAGTGGAAAAGAGCTGACGGTACGCTCCAGGATCCTGACACTGAGCTTAAGAAACTGGTGGCTTCAGTAATCGATTCAAGCACTACGGCCGAGATGACTCAGAAGAAACAGTTGAGAAGCTGTTTTGATTACTTTGTATCCACTTCCTCATATGAGAGAAAAATGAACGTTCCTGTGGGGAATTGGACAGGGGACTATGCCAAAGATATTCTGAGCACCGGAAAGGGCAATTGCTATAACTATGCCGCAGCCTTTGCCTATATTGCAAAGGGACTGGGGTACGACGCAAAGGTATGCACAGGCACAGTTTCGTCAAACCTCGGAGGAAGAACCCCCCACGCCTGGACAGAAGTAAAGATGGGAGACAACTGGTATATATTCGATGCTGAGATGCAGGGTGCAAAAGGAGACGGCTATTACAAGCAGACCTACGACAGCTATCCTGCGGGACCGATAAGGCCGGAGGCCGCATACACAGTTACGTATTAAGAAGACGAGGGAGTTATGAAGAGATTTACTTCTTTTTTACTAATTTTATCAGGGACGATATTTTCGTTATTTATCTTCGTGGTTGGTATGTATGCCATGGTGCCGGGCTTCAGAGATACGGTCACAAGGGCCATAGGAAGAGATGGTGACATTCCGGTGGTCAGCGGTGACGATTCTTTTGAGGAGGACAGCGCGGCACAGCTTGTGACGGAGATTGAGGAAGAAGAGGAGGTGGCACTATCTTCAGGAGAGGGAGAAGCTCTTTTCCGGGAGGAAGGTGAGCTAACGGCTGATGATGCAGTTTCGGTGGAAGCAGGTGAGATAACTGAGAGCGGGGCGGTGGCAGACGAGGCAAAGGAGTCTGATACGGAGCGGCTGATCGTGGATAAGGAGTACCACGAGGACTGCGGTACAGGCGAGGGCTACTGGGTCATCACCTATGACGACGGAACCACTGAGATAGAACAAAATTAAGGAATCTATGTATTTTTGTACTTAAGCCATTGTATAATTCAATTGTAGGTGAATTATGCGATGGCTTTTCCTATGGTATAGGAGGAATATATGATAAAACGACTGACAGGTCTTTTTACAGCATCTATAATGGTCATTTCCATGCTGGCAGGCTGCAGCGCAGGTGAAAGAGCAGACGAAACTGCTGAGCCGGTTGAACTGACACAGGAACCTATAGAAACACCGGAGACAGTTGAAGATAATATCGGCATTGTCGACCTCTCCGATAAGAAGATTGGTATCTGCATGTATTATTTTGCGGATAATTTCATGACTCTTTTCCGCAATGAGCTTGAGAAATACCTGATTGCACAGGGTTTTAACAAGAATAATATCCAGATCCTCGACGGGGCCAATGATCAGCCGACTCAGATGATACAGATTCAGAACCTGATCGACGAGGGAGTTGATGCTATCATTGTAAATCCGGTGAATTCCTCAGCGGCATCCACCATTACCGACCTCGTGGTAAGCAAAGGAATCCCGCTTGTGTATATCAACCGTGAGCCGGACGCCGAAGAGGAAGCAAGGTGGGAGGCCGAAGGCTGGGATGTGACTTATGTGGGCTGTGATGCCCGTCAGTCAGGAACCATGCAGGGCGAAATCATCGTTGACCTTGGACAGGAAAAGGTTGACCTGAGCGGCGACGGAAAGATACAATACATCATGATAAAAGGCGATCCCGAGAACATTGACACGGACTACCGCACGGAGTACTCGGTGAAGGCTCTTGAAGATTCGGGCTGGATGGTGGAGTGCCTCGATGAGCAGGTGGGCAACTGGGATGAGATGGAGGCGCAGCAGCTTGTTGCCAATTCGCTTTCGGCTTATCCTGAGACAGAGGTGGTTTTCTCAAATAATGACGCCATGGCTCTCGGAGCCCTGACTTCAATTGAAGAGGCAGGACGCACTGTCGGCGAGGATATCTACGTTGTGGGCTGCGATGCCCTTCAGGAGGCTCTTGAGGATGTGATAGCCGGAAAGCTCACCGGCACAGTGCTGAACGACCACATCGCCCAGTCTCACGGTGCAGCCGATGCAGCCATCAACTACATCATTGGCGCCGGCAATGAGCATTATATCGGCTGCGACTATGTTAAGGTTACAATCGACAACGCGCAGTCAATTCTTGAATCTTTGAGGTAAAAGAGCTGTTGGGGAACAGCTTTTAAGTGACAATGGGGACGGTTCTCTTTGTCAGGTTTTTGAATATAATGAATTATGCTACTTGGGGAGAAATCAAATGGGGAATGATAATGAGATAAGTAAATGGGTCTTCCTGAAAGGGCGGCTCATTGTATTTGCCTTTGCGGCAGCAGTGGCTGTCCTGCAGGGCAACTACTATACTTCGATAGCCTTCGGGGCGGATCGGCAGCTTCAGACTGCGGTGATCTTTACCCTTGGGCTTTTTATTGTGGCATTTTTTGCAAGGAGCTCTTTTGCCGGGAAACTTACAGATGATGCAGGGATAGTGTACTGCATGCTTGGCGGAATGCTGATGCGATCTTATTTCGTGCTGATGTCGGATATCTGGACATTGCAGAACGACACGGGGACATACACGGGGATTGCCACGGATCAGGTCAACATCGGGCATATCGGATACATTGAGTACATCTACAAATTCAGGCAGCTGCCAAATATGGATCCATACGAGGTCTTTGGGTACTTCCATCCGCCGGTGCACCACGTGATCGAAGCCCTGTGGCTCACGCTTCAGAGGTTCATCGGCGTACCGGAGGAGCTGGCGTTTGAGAACCTCCAGGTGCCGACACTTATTTATTCGGGACTCTGCATGCTGGTGATGCTGCATATCCTTAAGGAAATTGGTATGAGCGGGAGAAAGCTCTTTTGCGGAATGGCTCTTTTCTGCTTCTATCCGAGGATGATGGTGTTTGCGGGCTCGGTAAACAATGACATTCTGGCGCTGCTTCTTCTTATGACAACCATTTGGAGGGCTATCGCCTGGTGCAGGGAAAAGAACTTTAGGAATATCATAATTCTTGCCCTGTCTCTGGGATTTGGAATGCTGGTGAAACTCAATACCGCCATCTGCGCGTTTGCGCTGGCATTGATATTCTTGATCTGTTTTATCGAAACTTTAAGGTCAGGGAATCTTGTACTTGTTAAGAACACGGTTTTGCAGTATCTGGTTTTCGCGGCTGTCGCAATTCCGGTTGGCTGTTCGTTTGTATTCAGGAATCTCATTGTGTTTCACAGAATGCCGGGACTGCCCACTCAGGGCGAGAGTTCTGTTATGTACACAGGGGGATTCTCACTGTGGTCGCGGATTGGAATACCATCTCTTTATGATTCCGGTATTGAATTCCCGTTCCATCCCATCAGCGGTGAGGCATGCCACAACACCTGGGTAATTCTGTTCCAGACCGGAATATTCGCAGAGAGCTACCCGGCGGACATCACGTCGCCGATACTTGCTCTGGCCCAGATTGCCTACGTTGCCTCAATTGTGACTGCAGTACTGACGACAATAGCCTTCTTCGTGATCTATGGTAAGAAGACCTTTGGGGAAAAGAGCCTTTCCGGCCTGTTCCTCTTGTCGACATATCTTTTCATGCTTTTCAGCTATGTTCTCTATGTGATCAAGTACCCTTATACCTGCAGCGGAGACTTTAGGTACATGGCTGCAACCATCGTGTTTACATCGCTTGGGTATGCTGTAGTCGCAGCAGGAGAGGATGGTTCGATGTCCTCTGTCAACCGTGTGGCAGTCATTTTGACGAATACCCTCCGCTTTATCATGCACACTGCCATGGCAGCAACGTTGGTTCTTTCCGCCATTGTCTGGCTCACGATAGTATGAAACAGAGTGACGTGACAACGGGGACGGTTCTCTTTGTCACATGTCCACATCAATTTATCAGTTCATATACGCTTTTATCTTTTGCTTCTCGAAGAACTCATCAATATTGGCGATAAGTTCTGCAGGAGGCATGGTCTTTAAGAGATACTTCTCCGGCTTCAGGGAGAGTACCTGCATGACGCTTTCCTTGTCGCTCTTGACCGTAAGGAACATCACCGGGATGTTGCTGGTTGCCGGTTCGCTTCGAAGCATTTCAAGCACCTTCGGGCCTGTGGTCACGGGCATCTCGTAGTCAAGCAGGATCAGGTCAACCTGGTTCTTGGCAAGGAAGGTGATGGCTGCCATGCCGGAGTTCACCATGAATACCTGGTACTTTTCAGAGAGCCAGCTCTTTATGGTGCGCAGCATCGTTCCGTCGTCATCCACCACAAGTATTTTCTTTTTCTGGAGCCTGATTTCCTCCTTCTCAACGACTTTCAGCATCTCGCGGCCCAGTTCTTTTACATTGACAGGGCGCTCAAACACTGCGGCAATCTTGTCCTTTGAGGTGGTGTTATAGATCTTTTCAATCTCATCCGAAGATCCTATGACGCTGACGGAAATATCGCTCTCCACAACCCGGTCCCGGAGGTACACAAAGAACTCCATCATGTCATCCAGATCTTCTACATAGATCAGGTATACACCCGGCTTATTCTCGATGTGCTCAATCTCTGTAACATCGTGGGAAGACTGGATAACTTCAAAACCCTGTTCCCGAAGCTCTTTTGCAATTGCTGTTACCATGAAACTTTTTCCGCCGCCTATCAGCAGTACTCTTTTTTCCATTTAGATATCCTCCAGAATCTCAAGAAGTGCATCTCTGTCAACTGCAGCCATGAGCTGCCTTATCTTGTCGTATTTATCTTTATAATCTGCCGGCACTCTATAGTCAGCCAGCATGTTCATGATCCCGTCCGCCGTGTCAAAATCATAGGCATCAAGAAGTTCCCGCATATCCCGGAATGCGCTTTTCAGCGACTCTTCATCGATCTCCGGAAGTACACCCTCGTCCACGTCTCCCATGACAGGAGAGAGGTGCTCTTTATAGCTGCAAAAGAGCTCAAGGAGTGCTGGAGTCTTTTCCGCGATCTCAGCCTCGTTTCCGTCATTTCCGCATTGTTCAAGGTGCGCCGCCATCTGTGACAGCTCCATGGCACCTATGAGTCTTGCCGAACTCTTTAGTGCGTGAACAGTGACGGTATAGTTCCGGATATCTCCCTCAGAGGCGAATTTCTCGATGCTGTCTGCCTTTGAGTCGATGGATATCAGGAATTCTTTTATGACGTCGGCCAGGAGTTCCCGGCTTCCGCAGTTCTTAATGGCTTCTGAAAGGTCTATGCCGGTGATTCTATCAAGAACGTCGTTTTCACTGTCAGAAGGTTTTGCGCCGACAATATCGGTATCTGATGCACCACCGGAACCACCGGTAGAAACAGTAGCATCCAGAATCTTCTCGTTCGGCAGATACTCTTTTAACATATCCTCCAGAAGCTCGCCGTTCACCGGCTTTGACAGGTAGTTGTTAAAACCTGCAGCAAGGTATTCATCCCTCGCGCCTTCGCCGGCATTGGCGGTAAGCGCTATGCAGGGAGCTCCACTCGAGAGGTTCCCTTCAAGTTTTTTTAGCGCCTCCAGAGTCTGCAGGCCGTCCATTTCCGGCATCCTGTGGTCAATGAAGATTGCGTCATATTTCTTTTTCTTAACCAGTTCCAGTGTCTCCATGCCACTTTCTGCGGTGTCCACCTTTATCAGCGTGTTTTTCAAAAGACCCTTAACCACTGTCAGGTTTATCGGCGTATCATCCACGACCAGAATCTCAGCGTCAGGCGCAGTGAACTTCTCGTGATATTTATCAAGGGAGTTAAGGTACTGTTTGTATTTCTCGCGGAAGTCGCCAAGTTCGTCCCATGAGGCCACTTCCTGTTTTACTTCGAAAGAAAAATCTGACCCTTCTCCGTAGATGCTCTTAACTTCAAGCCGTGTGTCCATAAGAGCCAGCAGCTTTTTTACAATGCTCATTCCAAGACCCGTGCCTTCGATGGAGCGGTTTCGGATTTCCTCGATCCGCTCGAAAGGAGAGTAGAGCTTTTCCAGGTCTTCCTCCTTTATGCCGATACCGGTATCCTGAACCCTGAACTTCAGGAAGATGTTATTGTCATCAGCCTTTCGCCAGGTAACGCCAAGCGTGACGCTGCCTTTTTCCGTATACTTGACGGCGTTTGTAAGAACGTTTGTGACGCACTGCTTTATCCTTATCTCATCGCCGATCAGTACGGAGGGAAGCGTTCCGTCGATGTCCATGTTGAGGGTAAGCCCCTTGTCCTCTGCCTTTACCGCCACCAGGTTTATCAGGTCATTTATGGTGGAGCCCAGATTGTACTGAACAGGAAGGATGTCCATCTTTCCCGCCTCGATCTTGGAGAAGTCCAGAATGTCATTGATGATGCCAAGAAGTGAATTACCTGCGCTTTTTACACCGTTTGCGTACTCCAGCGTCTGATCTTCATGGCTTTCTCTTAGAATCATTTCGTTGAGGCCCAGCACAGCATTTATGGGCGTTCTGATCTCATGGGACATGTTGGAGAGGAAAGAGGACTTTGCTTCGGATGCCTTTTGGGCCACCTCAAGTTCTTTTTCCAGCTCGTTCTCTTCGTTGATATGGCCGATATACTCCTCTATGGCATAGACAGTTTTCTTCAGAGACTCGTGCAGGACCTTGATCTCATCTTGAGAGTTGACCAGTATTTTCTCGACGTTTCTACCCACGGTCAGTTTCATGTCGTCATCTGCCTCAGCGTATCTCTCCATAAAGTCTGATATGTTGCCTATGGGACCGCCGATGGCCGTCTTGGTGTAAAAGTTTGCAAAGCCCGCCATGGGAACGCCCACGCAGAGCATCAAAAGCATCATCTTCAGATCGTAGCCGAACACCGTGGCGTCAAACCTGAAACTCATGTCCTTCAGATTTGCTATGATCTTTTCCTGCCGGGCATCATCGTCTATTTCAGATAGAATCTGTTCCTGATCTATCGCCTTGGTGAACATTCCTCTCAGATCCGGGAAAAGAGCTATCATAAATACTGCGACGGACACCCCCAGAATCAGCTCCACGGCGATGATAATTGCCGTTATCTTGACGCTCACCCGGGTTTTCCTGATGCTCCTTAGTATCTCTTTGTTTTCTCTGAAGGCTCTGGTGTAGGAAATGCCTATGGGAAATGGAAGCTTACAGATATCCGGAGCCTTTGCGTAAAAGAGATAGAACAGTAGAGCAACTATGAAGATGACCGCCGCTTCTCGAAGGAAGTAGTTTCCTAAATCCCTCAGCTTTGATATCCCGTAATCATTACTTGGGATAAGTGAAAGGCAGGCCAGCTCGATAAACGAGGTGAGTCCCAGAGTGATAAGCGCCCCGAGAAAAGTCTTTAGTTTTGTCGAAAACCATTGATACTGACCAAGTAATGAAAAACAAATAGTCGCCACAAGATAGATAGCCATGGTATAGGCGCCGCTCATGTCGACTATCATGCGAAGCGCAAAGCACATGGAAAAAGAGACAAGAGAAAACAAATACCCGTAGAGGGCACCAAGAAACAGAAACGGCAAGATAAAAAAAGTTATCAGGAAGGAGGTTTCACCTACGGAAAAGCGCATCGACTCCCCAAACACGGAGGAGTAGCCACAGCATGCCGTCAGGCCGAGCCAGATGATAAAGCTGAGTGCCTTTATGAACACCCTGCCCCACTGGATATTCTTTTGTTTTTCTGCCATATGTAAACCTTTCCGGTAAAGACCATGAAACGTTAATGCGTATACTATATTATAACAATTTTTCAGGGGATTAGGGAGCCGCGGCAGGTACTTCTCTTTTTACTTGTAACATGAAAATTAATGTGATACGGTGAAATAGGTGAATATTTTGTAATTCGTTGTTAAAATAACCAAAAAGCACAATAAAAAACATAAAAGCACCACCTGGTGATGTGTTGATGTGCTTTCAGGGGGCAAAAACGATAATGATCAAAATCCTTTCAGACAGCACCTGTGACCTGTCTCATGAACTGGTGCAGAAGTATAATATAGGAATTATTCCTCTCTATGTGCGCCTTGGAGAAGAAGAGTATCTTGATGGCATCAATATCTCACCGGAAGAGCTCTACAAGTGGTCCGACGAACATGGTGAGACGCCAAAGACTGCGGCTCCAGGAATAGACGATATATCCAAAATGCTGGACCCCAAGGGAACTGACGAATATATAATCTTCACAATCTCGTCTTCGATGTCCACAAGCTACAATAACGCAAGGCTGGCGGCAGAGAATCTTGGCATGGCAGACAGAGTTCATGTCATTGACTCGGCTAATCTGTCCACCGGTATTGGACTTCTCGTAATACGTGCTGCGGAACTGGTTCAGGAAGGCAAGACGGCAAAAGAAATTGTGGAAGAGATAGAGGCTACCAAGGACAAGGTAAGAGCAAGCTTTGTAATAGACACTCTTGTGTATCTTCACAGGGGCGGCCGCTGCTCCGGAATCGCAGCTCTTTTCGGATCGGCACTTAAGATTCATCCACGTATCGCAGTAGCCGATGGCGCCATGCACTCGGAGAAAAAGTACCGCGGCTCAAGCCGGTATTACGTACTGGATTATGTCAAGGACATGGAAGAAGATCTTAAGAATGCAAGACCTGACCGCGTATTTATTACACATTCCGGATACGACAAGGTAATAGTGGACTCCGTAAGACAATACCTGGATAATCTCCATGTTTTCAATGAGATTCTGGAGACACGGGCCGGAAGCGTTGTTTCTTCCCACTGCGGCCCCGGAACACTGGGAGTTCTCTTTATCGCAAAATGATAACATACAACAAAAAGGCCCGCTCATCGCTGAGCGGGTCTTTATCTATGCCTTGTGATATATGATCATCATTTACTACTTAATCAATTTGCTGATATCCAGCTTTTCAAGATCTACACCTTCCTGGATTAACCTCATGATAGTAGCCTTGTCTACTCCTTTCATTATGAGCTGAGCTATTATTGCAGCAATTTTCTCTTTGGAAGGCAACTTAAGATTTTGTGCAGCCAGATCTGCAAGTCCGCCGGTCACATTGTCCAGTTCATCCTCGCTTAAGCTTACACCCATGTCGCTGGCAATACCTCTGATTTCATCTTCATTAAGATCTAAAGTTCCCATTGGTACATCCTCCTTTATAAAAAAAGTATTTATTATGTGTCTTATATTTCTTTATACGAAAGTATACCATTTTATGGCATGAATTATTCTGGTTTATGTTTTTTTTAGAAATCTTAGAAGTACAAAAAAATGGACTGCTTCTATGTTATTATATGGTAACTAATGTCACGGATTGAAAAATTAAACCTGTAATCGGAACATGGTAGCACACCCAGAAATAAGTATGAAAGCGAGTTGGGTAATTGTTCGGCAAAAGAGCCGTCTTTGGCAGACAGGAGGTTTCCAATGCTGGAAATAATAGTAAATGAAAATAAATGGTCGCCACCGGATATAGATGTTGCATATATTGACAGCGTATTGAAAGAGAGTGAAAAAACGGACTACGACTCCTACGAGTGGATCCATTTCATTTGTACAGAGCCATATATCGATTTTTTGCAGGTGTCCGTCCGAAATGACACTGAGGACTGGTGTGAGCTTCATAGATTTACAATCCATGAGGATTATGGTTGGGATCACGACGAGGAAGAAGAGTTTGAACGCATTTTCCTCAAAAGCGATTACCCGGTATTCTATGAACCTTCGCGTCTGGATCATATCTACGAATATTACTCAAAAGAGTATCCGGGATGGCATCTCAAGAGATATCATACGCATCCTGAGCGGCTGCTTGATCACATCCATCACTGCATGAAGAAGAATACCATTAAGGAACTGCTGTACAAGACCGGTCTTGATGAGCTGGCTTTCAGGGCGCCTAAGGCCGATGAGGTGAATCTGCTGGCAACAAGCCCTGCGGAAATATATGAAGTTCCCTACAGAGTAGTAAAATCAGCGAATTGTGAACAGGGTGCAATAATGCTTTCTGACGATTATAACAGGAGGCGTCTCAGGGAACTCAACAACAGGTATTCTGCAATGTTCAAGGATCCCCTGAATGATGCGCAGTGTATGTATCTTACGCGTCTGATGCACGGAGATCTGGAATTGCCTGAGATCTACAGACTCTTTTCTGCCAGCAGACCGCGACTTGGAAAGATCTGGAACTATGTACACTACACCGAGTTTTTATATGGTGAGGATGCCCGTGCGGAATTAAGAAGGTTGCGAAAAGGCCTCGCCGGGGTAGATCCTGTCTACGCCAGGAACATGGATAGACTGGACCAGGGGATGATCAGGAGACTGGCCTATTTTCTGCTTGATAAACGGGAGGATTTCGACAGGGATATACGCAGAGCCAACAGGAAAAGAGATTATGACTGGCAGGAGCGGGATGGTCTCTACGCTGTGAGATATCCGCAGACAATCAATGATTTCTGCAGAGAAGCCATTTATATGAACAACTGTCTTCTTTCATATCTAGAGGCTTATGTCGAAAATGAGACGACAATTCTTTTCATGCGTGAGGAAGACAACATTAACACTCCGTTCATCGCAATAGAGATACATAAAAACCGGCTGACTCAGGCATATCACAGGTTCAATGTGGATTGTACTCCTGAGGAGGCAAAGTGGATAAGAGCATATTGCCATAGGCATTCCATTGACTGCCAAAAATACGCGTTCAGGTGGGATGTCGATATGCGATAAAAACTGCAGAAAACTTTGCTTACTTACTTTTGGGCTGAGACATTTTTTGTCCATCGTGTTTCGTATAATGCTTGGACACGGAAATCTCTTTTCCGTGAATAATTCAGCTTACAGATTTGGAGAAAGACGATGGATGAGAATCAGAAGATAGAAGAACGAATCCGCACGCATTGGGAAGATATAAAGGAAACAATACGAAGGGAATGCCAGCTTACCAATATCTCATATACGACCTGGATCGAACCACTTGTTTTCCTAAAATATGAGAATGAAACAGTATATATACAGATTCTGAAAGACAATTCGGTAGCGCTGGATTATGTGGACAAGAAGTTCACCAGCTTTCTGACTGTGGCAATTGGTGAGATCGCAGAGACGGACAGACTGAGGGTCAGATACGTCCTGCAGGATGATGATAAGAAGGAGAGCGCTCCGGATGATGCGGCAGAAGAGCAGCGCAGGAGGATGGAAGCCCGGCTTAATGCAGACCTTACCTTTGAAAGTTTTGTTGTCGGCAGCAGCAACCGGTTTGCATACAGTGCTGCTGTGGCAGTGGCAGAGGATCCCGGGAATTCCTATAATCCGCTGTTCTTATATGGCGGCCCCGGTCTTGGGAAGACGCATTTGCTGCAGGCAATAGGCAATTACATAATCAGCAACGCCCCTGAAAAGAAGGTGCTTTATGTGACCTCCGAGGATTTTACCAACGAAGTTGTCAAATGCGTGATGAAAAAGGAGTATGACGAGCTGCATGATCTTTTCAGAAAAGTTGACGTGCTGATGGTAGATGATGTCCAGTTTGTAATAGGCAAGGACCGCACACAGCTTGAGTTTTTCCATGCCTTCAACTCACTCTATCAGGAGGGAAAGCAGATAGTTCTTTCTGCTGACAGGCATCCCAAGGAGATAAAGGATCTGGATGAAAGATTCAGGTCCCGCTTTGAGATGGGACTGACCTCTGATATCCAGTCCCCTGACTATGAGACGAGAATAGCGATTTTGCGCAGACTCAGAGAAGGTACTCTTGTTGAGATAGAAGATTGCGTGCTTGAGTACATAGCAAACGGGATGGACTCCAATGTCAGGGAACTCAAGGGTGCGTTTAATAAACTCGTCGCATACTCCAGGCTGAACCGGCTGGAGCACGTGGGCGACGAGGAAGCGAAGGCAGCGCTTCGCAACGATATCGGAACCGGCCGGGCAAGAGACATTCCGGCCTCTAAGATAATCGATACTGTAGCAGAGCAGTTTGGCGTTACCACAGCAGATCTTATATCCAGGAAGAGAAGTATAGATATAGTCCTGCCAAGACAGCTTGCAATGTATCTTTTACGAGAATACACCGATCTTACTCTTCAGGCGATCGGAAAGGCACTTGGAGGCAGAGACCATTCTACTGTAAAGAGCAGTATTGAGAAGATAGAGGGCATTGTGTCTACTGATCCTAAGATTGTAAATGCGATAGATATTATCAGTGTGAAGCTTAATCTGAAGAAGAGGTGATAAGGCTATGAACTTAGTAAGCCTGTTTTGTGTTCTTACTAATTCTTTATAGACTTTTTGCTCATAGTCACGCTGAGCAATAAGATGGATCCTTTCTTTCTCTATTGCAGGAATATATACTTCCTTATCTTTGCCGGGCCGTTTGAAGTAGTATTGAGGGCAGCCATGGCTGATAGCAACTCTGATGTTTCAGGGCTCAAGGTTTTTATATGTTCTTAGCCTCTTTTCAATTTCATGCAGTAGCTTTTCGTTTCGATCAAGCTGCTTTTGTAGTTCATCAATCACACTTATCATATTTTCGATGATTCCTTTTTGATAAACAGTAGATTTTTACGCGTGTATTTTCAAATAGATTGTTTGGGAAACATGATATTACAAACAGAACAACAGAATCTTGTCGAAAGAGCGTCTGGAAATGACACTCGGATGATCAGGTCAAACATCAGGTCAAACAAATACTGAATTAATCAAAAAAAAGAACCGCATAACCATGCGGTTCTTCTTAATCGGAGTGACGTGATTCGAACACGCGGCCCCTACCTCCCTAAGATAGTGCTCTACCAACTGAGCCACACCCCGATACGCTTAGTCTGATGTGTCCTCGACCAGCGACAAAAAGTATTATATATCGATGGGACAGTAAAAGCAAGTACTTTTTTTATTTTGTTGAAAGATTGCATCAAAACGTAGTTATTATGCGGGTATTCAATGGATGAAAATATTGTAAAATATACATAAGAATATGCTATAAGTACACTTATTAACAGTAAATAACAAGAGTACAAGAGGTAGAGAATGCATAGAAAGAGGATCGCATCACTGATACTGGCAGGAGTTATGCTTGTTACAAACACAGGCACTGTTTACGCTGCGCAAGGGTCAGAATATGGAAAAGAACTTTTTTTAGCTTCTAATGAATCTGAAGGCGCAGAAAGTACGCTGTTAAGCGAAGAGGATAATGGAGCCGGCTATGAAGATGATGTGCAGGCAGATTCTGACGGTGAAGGTGGTATGTATGATGAAATTGTCATAGAAGATGATGACTTCATAGATACCGATGTCCTTGATCCTGACGATAAAGAAATCATTGATGATAGTGTTACAGACGACATTGCCGAACCGGAATCAGTAGATCAGGACGGCGTATCAGAACTCGATGGCCTGAATTCGGATGACGCCATAGATACCGATGCCATGGATTCCGACGGCGCAGACCAATCTGGTAAAAACAAAGGCAAAGACGCAGAGCCCGTCGAACTCTACACAGGCTACGTCCCGGTTGAGGACCCGATCCCAATCCACCGCAACCATGACGGAGAGGAGCTCCTTTATGGCGACGACGATCTCCCCGAGCACTATGAAACAGAGCTCCTTCCGCCCCTCAGGGACCAGAGCCCATACGGAACCTGCTGGGCCTTTTCGACTACAGCCCTGGCAGAGATAAGTCTGCTCAAGGAAGAGCAGATGGAAGATCCGGATCTGTCGGAGCTGCACCTTTCTTATTTCTCTTACAATTCAGTAGTAGATCCCCTTGGTGGAACCGAAGGGGATAGCGTTGTGACACCTAAGTCCAAGCTCCTCAACAGGGGTGGCAACTATGAAATAGCCCTTGCCACACTGGGACAGTGGATGGGAGCGGCAGACGAGAATACTGCCAAATACGACAGGGACGACATCACCGCCATGAGCAGCGGACTGCAGGATGCAATAGCCTATGAGGATGTGGCTCATATTCAGAACTATTATCTGGAAGACGTGCCCCTTGGTGAATTCAGGGAAAACCATGATCTGTCACTGCTCGATCCCATAAAGCGCATGGTAAAAGACTGCGGCGCAGCAGGCCTTATCTTCGGGGTAAGAAACGGACTGGCTCCTGACACGACCAGCAGCACCTAT
>JAEEGL015601470.1_pt1 | contig 30432 bp, 25 predicted proteins | sample 9134231 | NCBI WGS metagenome assembly JAEEGL01 (sample SAMN16246548, study PRJNA631951) | gut metagenome | biome: gut microbiome; feature: rumen; material: fiber-attached | host: Bos | place: Iran: Karaj | collected 2018-10 | reverse complement strand
TCTGATCCACCATGTAGCGTATGTTGAGAATTTGTAACCCTTATTGTAATCGAACTTTTCAACTGCCTTGATAAGACCGAGGTTACCTTCCTGGATCAGATCAAGGAACTGCATGCCGCGTCCCACATAACGCTTTGCGATGCTGACTACGAGTCTTAAGTTTGCTTCGGCAAGACGGTTCTTTGCAACCTCATCGCCCTGCTCCATGCGCTTTGCGAGCTCAAGTTCCTCGTCTGCGGTAAGAAGCTGTACCTTACCGATCTCCTTAAGGTACATCCTGACGGGATCCTCTAACGATACGCCCTCGGGAACGCTTAAGTCGATCTTTGAAAGATCTTCCACTTCATCAATTTCTTCCTGATTGAAGTCAATATCATCGTTATCAAGAAGGATGTCATCATCGGGGTTGATGTCTACGGAATCATCGGTCACACGGAGTACGTCGATGCCGCACTTATCAAGCTCATCATAAACATCTTCGATCTTGTCCGCATCAAGCTGAAGATCTGCTATCTTCTGCTCGATCTCGGGCATTTCGAGAGTGTTCTTTCTTGATCTTCCGAGATCAACGAGTGCCTGGATCCTTGCCTTTAAGAGTTCTTCTTTCTCAGCGGGATCGATGGGCTTTTGTGTTTCTGCCTTTTCACCCTTCTTTGAAGATTTCTTTTCGGGCTCTTCTTTTATTGTCGATGCTTTTACGGCAGGCTTTGCTTCCTGCTTTTTAGCGGGTTCTTCTTTCTTTGCGGGCTCAGCCTTCTTTGCAGGTTCTTCCTTCTTTACAGGCTCCGCTTTCTTTGCTGAGGGCTTAACTTCGGGCTTTACCTCTGCCTTGGGTGCAGGCTTCTTTGCAGGCTCTTCCTTCTTTGCAGCGGGCTTTGCTTCAGCCTTGGGAGCTGCCTTCTTTTCAGGCTCCGCTTTCTTTGCTGCGGGCTTCGCTGCAGGTTTTACCTCTGCTTTGGCTGCAGGCTTCTTTGCGGGCTCTTCCTTCTTTGCTGCAGGCTTTGCTTCAGCTTTGGAAGCTGCCTTTTTCTCAGGCTCCGCTTTCTTTGCAGTTTCAGCTTTCTTTGCGGGTGCTGCTTTCTTTGCAGGCTCTTCCTTCTTCACAGGCTCCGCTTTCTTTGCTGCGGGCTTTGCAGCAGGCTTAGCAGCAGGTTTTACTTCTGCCTTGGGCGCTGCCTTCTTTGCAGGTTCTTCCTTCTTTGCAACAGGCTTTGCTGCGGGTTTTGCAGCAGGCTTTTTTGCAGGCTCCGCTTTCTTTGTGGTCTCTGCTTTCTTAGTCGCAGGTGCCGCAGTCTTTGCGGCAGGAGCGTTCTTCTTGGCGGGTGCAGCTTTTGCGGTGGTCTCCTTCTTTGCAGGAGCCTCCTTCTTTGCAGGTGCCGCTTTCTTTGCAGGAACTGTCACTGTTTTTTTCTCGGTTGTTTTTGTGTTTTTCTTGTCCGCCATCATTATGCCCCTTGTTTTTTATTTTTCATTTTCATATTCATGATCTCTGTCATGAGCTTTGCCATAAGCTCATTGTCTCCGGCTTCCTCGGCAGCTTTTCTTTTTTCCGAAAGGCTTATCATCTTTACCTTATCGACAAGCTGTTCGAGAGCTTTAACCCTGCCTTTTTCGTCAAGTTCGCCGGGCAGTTCGGCTTGAAGTATCCCTCCGGCTTTCCCGTCGTCATCATCTTCACCGAACAATGAGACAAGACTCGCAGGATTTACCGTTCCCGTGTTTTCTATCGAAGAAAAAACAAGTTCGGCGGCTTTTCTGTAAACGCCTTCCGAAAAATCCGAAGGTTCCAGCACACCTTTCAGCTTCTCATAAAGCTTTGGTTCGTCCACGATCTGGGTAAGCAAGTTTCTCTGGGGTTTTAACACCTCTTCATCGACTCTTCTTTCCTCTTTGGACTTGTATTCCGGTGCTGCTTCACGTTCCCTTACGGAATCTTCAAATGCATCTCCGCGGTTTCTCGGTCCTGTCCTTTCGGCCACTTCGATCAGGAGTTTCTCGAAGCTCTTGTATGACAGGTTGTAACGACTGACAAATGCTTCCGCAAAGTTGTTCCGCTCGAGTTCGCCTTTGATCTCAAGAAGACGTTCTGCGATCTTTCGCTGGAAGTTGCTCTTTTCGACCGGGTCCTCCATGTTATATTGTGATCTTATCACATCGACCTCGTAGAAAAAGCTGCCTTCCGCATTGTCAATACGCTTTTGGTACTCTTCGGCCCCGAGAGCTTTTATAAACTCATCGGGATCCTTATACGGATTCATGTTGACTACTTTGCATCTGATGCCGCGGTTCTCGAGGATCGGTATGGCCCTCATGATGGCTTTCTGCCCCGCTGCGTCGGAATCATAGGTGAGATATACCTTATCCACATACTTTTTGATCTTGGCCGCATGCCTGTCCGTGAGCGCGGTTCCGAGGGATGCAACGGCATTTGTGAATCCCGCCTGATGGAGCGATATCACATCCATATATCCCTCGCAAAGAAGAAAGTAGTCTTTTTGCGCTTTTACCGCATAGTTAAGCGCATATAGGTTGTTGCTTTTATCAAAAACCCTGGTCTCGGGCGAATTGAGATATTTGGGTTTTGCGTCACCCATTACGCGCCCGCCGAAGGCTATGACTCTGTTTTTTTCGTCCATGATGGGAAACATGGCACGATTCCAAAATTTATCGAAGGCTCCCTTTTCGTTGATGGTAACAAGTCCGGTCTGCACGAGGAATTCGTCCTTGTAACCGTTCGCCTTAAGGAATTTATAAAGATCGTCGGAATAGATGTTTGAGAATCCCAGGCCGAAATGCTTTATGGTCTCTTCGGTGAGTCCCCGTTTCTTAAAGTAGTTAAGAGCGTTCTGCCCTTTGTCGCTCATGAGCGCACGGTAAAAGTACTGTGCGGAGAGCTTATTTACTTCAAGAAGCCGGTTTACGAAATTTTGTCTTTCTTTTTCCTCTTTTGAGACCTCAACTTCCGGAAGCTTTACTCCGGCACGTTCCGCAAGCTTTTTCGTCGCATCGATGAAAGATATGTTTTCTATATCCCTAACGAAGGTGATGACGTTTCCGCCCTTTCCGCAGCCGAAGCAATGGAACATCTGCTTTCCGGGAGACACCGAAAACGACGGGCTTTTCTCGTTATGGAACGGACAGAGCCCCTGATAGTTTGCCCCTGCCTTTTTAAGACTGACATAGTCCCTTACGACATCGACTATGTCATTTCGTGAGCGCACCTCTTCGATTATCTCGTCGGAATATCTATACATATCACAAAAAAGTCAATGAAAGTTTCAATAAACATCCCATGAAAACGGGATCCTGATCTCTTTATATCTTGCTATGGCAAATCTGTCGGTCATTCCGGAAACGTAGTCCGCAACCACCTGGTGAACATCCTCGCCTTCGGTTATCATGTTCCGGTAATCTTCCGGAAGTCTGTCCACGGATTCGAGATAGTAGTAGAAAAGCTCCTCCACAAGGTCTTCGGCCTTGGACTCCTGTCCTTTTGCGGTAGGATTCGTGTAAACGTTTTCAAACATCCAGTCCCTGAGGTCTTTGGTCAGTTCCATGAGCTCGGGGGACATGCACACATCATCTTTTCCGATGCTGTTTCTGATGATGTCGTGTATCTCGTAATTAAGCCTGGACGTGAGGCTGTGGCCCAGGACATCGGTAAAGCGCTTCGGAATATCCTCATCCTTAATGATGTTTCCGCGGATGGCGTCGTCTATATCGTGGTTTATGTATGCGATCTTATCGGAAAGCCTTACGACTTTTCCCTCAAGAGTTGCGGGAATGGTGTCCACCTGATGGTTTACTATGCCGTCACGCACTTCCCAGGTAAGGTTCAGGCCTTTAAAATGTTTTTCCAATCTGTCACATACCCGGAGGCTCTGAACGAAATGCTTAAAACTCTTTCCGCATGATGCGTTCATAACTCTGTTGAGGGCACGTTCTCCTGCATGACCGAAGGGTGTGTGTCCGAGATCGTGTCCGAGAGCGATGGCATCGGTAAGCTCTTCGTTAAGTCGTAGTGCCGAAGCAATGGCTCTTGCAGTCTGATCGACCTCAAGGGTATGTGTGAGCCTTGTGCGGTAATGATCTCCTTCCGGATCAAGGAATACCTGCGTCTTTCCGGAAAGTCTTCTGAAAGCACGGCTGTAAAGTATCCTGTCGCGGTCTCTCTGAAAGCACGGACGAAGATCGCACTCTTTTTCGGGGCGCTGCCTTCCCTTCGTACTGTCGGAGAAGGTGGCATACTTCGAAAGAAGATCGTGCTCCGCCTCTTCCTTGTACTCTCTGATAAGCTTGTCTTCACTGATTGGGATCAACTCTATCATAGGCTTTTTCCCTTTCTCTCTGGAGTTTTGAAAAAACACAACCGCAGTAATCCTGGCGGTAAAGTCCGTATTCCTTTGACAACTCTGTTGAGCGCTTGTATCCGTTCTTCTTTTTGAAATCCGAAGGAAGATATGCCGCTCCTCCGGGGAATTCCTTTGAGACCCGTTCACCGATGGCATTTATGGCTTCGGCATTTTTTAAGGGGCTGATGGTAAGGCTTGTTGCGAAGTAATCCGCCCCCTGCTCTTTTGCTGCCTTTGCGGCTTCTCTGAGTCTCAGTTCAAAACATTTCTTACATCTTTCGCCGCCTTCGGGCTCATTTTCAAGTCCTTTTGCGGCTTCCAGAAATTCTTTGGGATCGTAGCGTCCTTCAAGAAATGTGACCGGGTGTTTATGGGGTTGTTGTTCTATCAGCCTTTTAAGCTCATTTTCCCTGGCTCTGTATTCCGTTTCGGGAGAGATGTTCGGGTTGTAGTAAAGATCGATTATCTCAAAATAGTCCGAAAGGTATTCGAGCACATAGGATGAACAAGGCGCGCAGCAGGAATGAAGGAGAAGCACCCGGGGCTCGTCATCATGGGAGACCTCCTCAAGCAGTTTATCCATTTCCTTTTGCACGTTTACGGTGTTCATTTCGTTTGTTACCCGTTTATTATGATCTTTAACTCGGACAATAATCTGTCCATCTCGGCATCGGTGCCTATCGTAACACGAAGCCTGTTATCTATGCGGGGTTTATTGAAATATCTTACGAATATGTGTTTATCCTTAAGCTTTTCAAATATGACCTTTGCGTGAACTGTCTTGTGTTCGATGAAAAGGAAATTGGTCCTTGAATCGGGAACGTCAAAGCCCAGTTCTTTAAGAGCTGCGGCTGTCTTTTCCCTGGTTTTTATGATCTTATCCCTCGTCTCTTCGAAATATGCTCTGTCACGGACAGCCTCGGCGCCGCAAACCACCGAAGGGTAATTCATGGTGTAGGAATTGTAGGAGTTCCTGACATCGAACATATAGGAGATAAGCTTCTCGTTTCCGATGGCAAAGCCTATCCTCATGCCCGCCATTGATCTTGACTTTGAAAAAGTCTGTACCACCAGCAGGTTATCATACTTTTTTGTGAGTCCTATTGCGGATTCTCCTCCGAAATCAACGTAGGCTTCGTCAACGATCACCACAGATCCCTGATTAGCCTTAACAACGCTCTCGATCTCGGAAATAGTAAGTGCAAGTGAAGTCGGTGCATTGGGATTTGCGATCACTATGCCGCCGTTGGGACGCTTGTAGTCATTAACGTCTATCGTAAGATCGTCCCTCACCGCAGGTGTTTCGAAAGGAATGCCGTAAAGGCGCGCCCACACCGGATAGAAGGAATAGGATATGTCCGGAAAGAGCACGGGAAGGTCTCCGTTAAAAAACGTGAGAAAAGCGGTCCCGAGAACATCGTCAGAGCCTACGCCCACAAAAATGTTCTTTTCGTCAATATCATAAAACCCGGAAATGGCCTTAAGGAGAACTCCCCCGTCCGTCGGCGGATAAAGCCTAAGCTTGCTCACATCCATGCTGCGCAGGATCTTCTCGACTCCGGGAGCCGGAGGATAAGGATTTTCGTTTGTATTAAGCTTTATCATATCCGAAAAGGACGGCTGTTCTCCCGGTATATAGGGATCCATCCTTCTCACATTCCGTTCCCATTCCATATATCACCCGTTCATCGGAAGCGCTTTTTCCGAGCCTCTCATTACTATCGTCGGTGCACCGTTGTTAACTACGTAATCCTTTGTGATGACAACACTTCCGATATTGTCATCCTTGGGTATCTCATACATGATATCAAGCATGATCTCTTCGATGATGGCACGAAGGGCTCTGGCACCTATGTCGCGCTCCATCGCCTTATCGGCAAGAGCTTCGAGAGCATCATCGTCGAATCTGAGTTCCACTTCGTCCATTGCCAAAAGCTTTTTGTACTGCTTGATAATGGCGTTGTTGGGCTCTGTAAGTATGCGGACCATGTCTTCCTTCGTAAGGGGCTTTAATGCAAACACTACGGGAAGACGTCCGAGGAACTCGGGTATCATTCCGAATTCACGAAGATCTTCTGTTTTAACTTTTGAGAGGATGTCCTTGTCCTCATCGTATTTATCCGAGAGCTCTCCGAGGAAACCCACCGCTGCCGTCTTGTTCAGGCGTCTCTTTATGATCTTTTCGAGCTCCGGAAAGGCTCCGCCGCAGATGAACAGTATGTTTGATGTGTCGATGGTCGTCATGGGCACCATTGCGTTTTTACTCATGGCTCCCACCGGAACTTCTATCTCGGCGCCTTCAAGAAGCTTTAAGAGACCCTGCTGAACAGCTTCTCCCGAAACGTCTCTTGAATTGGTATTGTGTTTCTTTGCGAGTTTATCTATCTCATCAATGAACACTATGCCCTTCTCGGCTCTTTCCACATCGTTCTCCGCTGCCGCAAGGAGCTTTGAAAGCACGGATTCAACGTCGTCGCCGATATAGCCTGCTTCGGTAAGGCTCGTGGCATCGGCTATGGCAAGCGGAACATTTAAGAGTTTCGCGAGGGTCTTAACGAGATAGGTCTTTCCGGATCCTGTAGGTCCGATCATGAGCATGTTTGATTTCTCAAGCTCAACTCCGTCCTTCGCATCGTCAAAAGCGCGCTTGTAGTGGTTATAAACAGCAACGCTCATGACCTTCTTTGCCTTTTCCTGACCTACAACATAGCTGTCAAGTTCGGCCTTTATCACGTGAGGGGGCTTAAGGTTCTTGATGTCGAACTTAGCCTTTATCTCTTCCTGTTCTTCCTTTGTCTTTTCTTTTTTGCGTTTGAGCTTCTGGCTCGTGGGAACGCCCATAAGGTCTCCGAAAATGAAATTCATGAGCTCGCCCATGTCATTTCGGCCGTTTCCTTTATTGTTCCCGTTGTCGGAACCGTTGTTCGATCCGCTGTTACCGTCGTTTCCGGCATCTTCCCTGAAGTTTGTGATATCGGGGAATCCGGGCATATTTCCGTCACCCGGCCTCGGCACGCTGAATATCTGCATGGTTCCGTTACTCTTAAGATAGTCGATGGTCTTTTGTATGCAGTTGGGGCAGACACAGATGTTACCTTCCATCCTGATGAGTGTCCCCACCTGGCTCTCGGGGCGTTTGCAGATCGCGCAGACCTCTTCGTATTCGTTATCGGACGGTCCGTTGTTGTTTTTGTTATCGTCCATATAAAACCTTTCTAATATGCGTTTTTTGAGGAACCGAAAACGGTCCTGAACATAATGTAAAAATCAAAGCCTATGCTCCAGTTTTCGATGTAATAGATGTCAAAATCGATCCTTCGCGTAATGGAGGTGTCGCCACGGTACCCGTTGACCTGGGCCCATCCCGTCATTCCGGGACGAACCTGGTGCTTGACCATGTAACGGGGAACTTCTTCTTTGAACAGCTCCACGAAATAGGGGCGCTCCGGTCTCGGTCCCACAAGGCTCATGTCACCTTTAAGGACGTTAAATATCTGCGGGAGCTCGTCAATGCTGGTACGTCTGATGAAGTGGCCGATGGGAGTAACGCGTTCGTCTCCTTCCGTTGTCCACTCCTTCTTTTCGGACTCTTCATCCTGAACACGCATGGAGCGGAACTTATACATCATGAATTCTTTGTTGTGGCGTCCTACTCTCACCTGTTTGTAGATTATCGGTCCTTTAGAAGTCAGTTTTACAAGTATGGCGGTGATGAGCATCGGTATGGCAAATACAATAAGTGCCGCAATTCCTCCGACCAAATCCTCGGTACGCTTTATGACGCGGTTTACGAAAGAAGTGAGGGGTACTTTACGGATGTTGATCACCGGAAGTCCGTCCATATCCTCGATCTCGGGATCGGATGATATGACATTTTTAAAATCGGGACAGAACCTTGTGTGAATGCCGGACTTTTCGCAGGCACCGACTATTGTTCCGAGGAGGTCGTAATCATCGATCCTGAGTGTTATAACAACTTCGTAAAGGTCAGGATCCTGAAGATAAGTATCAAGTTCATCGATCTTTCCGATGACGGAGATCTGGCGGTAACGGGTACCTATCTCCATGGAATCGTCGAGTATGCCTTTTATGCCGTAGCCCCATTCGGGATTGCTGATGACACGGTCGATGAAATTTTCGCAGGTTCTGGAATACCCCACTATGAGAACGTCTTTAAGGGTTTCTTCCTTCTGTCCGGCATGTCTTAAGACAACGGACGTGATGCGGCGTACAAGCAGATCCTCCAAAGTGTTCGTAACGGCAAATATGGCAAGGAAAGTACGGGATATGTCCACCTCTTTTAACATGTACAAAAGGGCGAGTATGTAAACCACTCCTACCAGGTTTGCCTGAACTACCGAAAAGATCTGCTTGATCCTGCTCTTACGGCTTAAATGACTGTAGAGCCCGGACCACGTAAAGATGATAAGATAACCTATGAGTATGTACACCATATATCCCATATATTCGGAATATGTGAGGTGCTCCCTTTCGTTGGAGAAGAAAAGGAATTTCAAAACATAGGAAATGCTGTATGCTGCAATGACAAGCAGCAAATCGATCACCATATATACTTTTTGTAAAGAATTACGGTTTTCTTTGATCATTTCACGCCTAAAAAAGACAAAAAGGGTACTTTTCCACAAGTACCCTTTATAATATCACAAATTGTGCTCAAATGCAAGTTTTCCCGTGATCTGCCCCATCAAGTGTTGGGCTTTTTCATGAGTGTTACGTCGATGGTCTTCTCTTCGAATTCACCGCTGTCGTTCATCCTCTTTATGGTGACGGAAACCGTGGTGCCGTATCTGTATGCATTTACGGCTTCTTTCAGCGATTCAGCGTCAAGTGTGGATTTACCGTTTATTGCGGTGATAATGTCACCCTTAACAAGTCCTGCCTTTGCAGCGGAACCGTTCTCAACTACGGAAAATACATATACGCCTGTGGGCCAGCCGTAGAATGAAGCGATATCCTCAGTTATTGTCTTTATGCTGACTCCGAGATATCCCTGCTCATCTTCCGCAACCTTCTCTATCGTCATAAGGTTCTCAAGGATCGGGATTGCCTTGGAGATGGGGATCGCATAGCATACGCCCTCAACACCGGTACTCTTATATTTTGCACAGTTGATACCGATAACCTCGCCCGATGTATTGAAAAGAGGTCCGCCGGAATTACCGTCGTTGATGGCCGCATCTGTCTGGAGAACGGTCATTGTGGTGGTCTCTGTGGTTATCTCACGTTCCTTTGCGGAAAGGTATCCGACAGTAACAGACTGACCGTAGCCAAGGGCATTACCGATGGCGATGACCATCTCGCCCACATCGGAATTGTCGGAATTGCCGAGAGTCGCGATCTTGATCTTGCTCATTGTGTCCGAAGGGATATCGGAAAGCTTAACGGAAACAATGGCCAGGTCATTGTCGGCGTCAGTGGCGCGGACCGTACATGCAACGGATGTGTCGTCGCAGAAAACAACAGCAAGTTCCGAAGTATCTTCAACAACGTGGCAGTTTGTGGCAACAAGAAGTTCGGTGTCGTTCTTTCCAACGATGAATCCCGAGCCGCCGCCCTGAGATTCATACTGATATGTCTGTCCGAAATATCTGGTGGTAGTTACATATTTTGCGGAGATGGCAACGGTGGCGCTCATGTTCTCCTTGACAACGCTTACCACAGTGCTGTCGCCGTCGGATGAAGTAACATTGTTGTTATTTGATACGATGAGGCTTGTAACACCTACATTGCTTGCTGTCTGAGAGTTGTCACCGTAAGATGAACTTGTGACTGTCGTTTCTTCATCATCGAAAGCAAGATCAAGAGCTCTTTCCGTACCGAAGAAGCAAGCTCCCGCGATCATACCGAATGCTGCGGCGATGGCAAGGAACTTAGCTGCCTTAAGGCCTTTTCCGGTCTTTTGTTTCTTTGTTTCTTTATCGGTGTTTGTGTTATCCGAATAATTTGAACCGTAGGAATAGCCGCTTGTGTTGTTTGTATTATCGGTATTGACGGTATTGTTCGTATATGTGCTTTGGCCGTACTCATATTCGGTATAAGGAGAACCGATGTTCTCTGCCGCACGCTTTATTTCCTCGTCAGTCATTCCGACTGATCCTTCTTCCACTGTTTCTGCGGTCTCAAATCCATTTGTGCTGCTATCTTTTTCCGCAGCAGTTTCTTCTGTTTCAGAAAAACCAGCTTCCGTTCTTCCTTCTTCATTTTCATTCTGTCTGTCGAAATATTCATCCATAGCTGTCTTCCTTTCTTTAAAAAATGTGATCGTCAACCCCGGATATGTTTTCCGGTTGTTTATGATCACATTCTAATTCCGATTTGTGTTTCATTTGTGTTTAATGGTTGATGGTTTTGTTAAACATAAATATATCCGTCAGACCTTGTTGAGATATCTGTCCATTGCTTCACCGGCGGTCCCGGAGAATACGAGTTTACCGTGATCGAGGAGTATCCCTTTGGTACAGAGCCTTCTCACCTGGTCTTCGTTATGTGATACAAAGAGTACCGTGGTACCTTTGTCGAACATGCTCATGATCTTCTTTTCACTCTTCTTTTTAAATGCAGCGTCTCCGACGGAGAGCACTTCGTCAAGGATAAGGATATCGGGCTCAACGATGGTCGCTATCGAAAAGCCCAGACGGGCGCGCATTCCCGAAGAATAGTTTTTTACGGGTATGTTTATGAATTCACCGAGATCCGCAAAATCAACGATCTCCTGATACTTCTCCTGAAGAAAGCTTTTTGAATAGCCGAGCATGGAACCGTAAAGATATATGTTCTCCGAACCCGAATACTGGCTGTCGAAGCCTGCGCCGAGTTCAAGGAGCGGAACCACATTCCCTACCTTTTCTACGGTCCCTTCGCTTGCTTTAAGAACTCCCGCAATGACTTTCAGAAGTGTTGATTTTCCCGCTCCGTTTGAACCGAGAACGGCAAGCCTTTCACCCTTTTCCAGAGAAAAGGAAACATTCTGAAGGGCAAGGAAGTCTTTATATCTCAGATCTTTCTTTAAAAACCGGATCACATATTCTTTTAGATTGTCGACCTTTTCCTCCGTAAGACGGTACTTAACGGAAACATTGTCGACTGTAAGCACTGTTTCTGCCATTATAAAAACCTTTTGATCACAGATGTAAGATAAATTTATCCTGATTCTTATAAAATACAAATCCGCCGAACAGAAGGAACCCGAGAGCCACTGCGGCTGAGTATGCCGTGAGCTTAAGATCCATCGGAGTCCCGAAGACCGCGGAGCGGAAATTGTCGATGACCGCATATACGGGATTAAGCTTAAAGATCCAGATGTTGCTCTTTGTCGATACGGAATCGATCTTGTAAAAGACCGCGCTGGCATACATTATTATCATCGTGACAACGCCCCAGAGATATTCAAGGTCCCTGAAGAATACCGCAAATGTGGCAAGAACAAGCCCGACCCCAAGGGAAAGGGCAAATACGACGGCAAGGGGAACAAAAGCCTGAAGAAGGTAAAAAGTGGGAAATATCCCCCTTGTGAGCGATACGGCCGCAAGCACTATCAGCGAGATCATGAAAGTAACGTAGTTTGAAAGTACACTGGCAAAAGGATACATGTATTTCGGCACGTAGACCTTTTTTATCATGCCCGCATGGTTTCTGACCGATTTGAGGGCGGCAGTCGTCGAACCCGAGAAGAAGGAGAACATAAGGCGTCCGGTAAGGATGTATACGGGATAATCCTTTGTGTCCCTTCCGAAGAGCTTTGTAAACACCACAGTAAGGACTATCATGGTGAGGAGCGGTTCAAGCATCGTCCAGATGACGCCGAGGTAAGAGCTCCTGTATTTAAGTTTAATCTCCTTTTTGACAAGCTGTGAAAGGAAAAAATCGTACTTTTTAAAGCTTAAGAAAAACTCTTTCAAAACCGCTATTCCTCCACTACTCCGGCAGTTCCGACCTTGATGGTGACAGTAACGTCGTTGGTCACTTCAACGCCCTGGAAGTCCGCAAATACAACGGGAAGCGTATATGTGCCCGGAGCTTTGATGTTTGAAAGATCCACTGTAGGCGTGAGGGTAAGTGAAGTCAGGCCTTCAAGCCAGCCCTTTGTTCCCCGTACGATGATCTTCCTTGATGATATGGATATGGGAACTGCGGTGAACTTTTCTGACAGGCCGGAAAGCGTGACATCGCTTGAGGATATGGTCACTTCTTTCTGCTGAAGCTCGGTAACGGACGCTTTTACAACAAGTGTCTTGTCATCCGATACAACAATGACGTTGGGGAATCCCAGACTGTCAAGGAGCATCTCCACATCGTATGTCTCTTCAACATCTTCTGTGGCGTCGGTAACATCAGCATATGCTTTGATCACGTTTCCGAGTGCTTTTAAGTCTTCTGTGGTACCTGCGACAACAACGGAAGACGGGTAGCAGTCAATGCTTCCGAGTTCAAATCCGGATCTCACTTCACCGGCCGAATAGCCGTAGATGCTGACTTCTTTACTGTTAAGGATGTTCGCGGTGACCTGAACGGCATTTACGCTCACTTCAAGCTTATCACTGCTTATTATCTCGTCGTTCATATCGTAAACGACAGGCTTAAGGCTTAAGGTGGTGTTTCCCGCAAGGGCATCGAGAGAAACGGTGACTACGACCTTCTGGATGCGGGAAAGCTGGGTCTTTGAGCCGGAGACCGTGATGACGGAGGGGCTTGAAGACAGACCGCCCACAACATATCCTTCTGCGGGAGCTCCGCTTGTTTCGATATTTACCTTAAACTCCTTGAAGGAATAGTCTTCAAGAGAAAGGCGCATGATCTCGTTGTTTCCGCGCTTTATCTCCACTTCGTCGTCGGTGTAGCCCGTGACGCCCACTTCAATCGGCACGGTATCCATCATCGTGATCTTATCAAAGTCCGCTATGGCAATGATATTCTGCTCGGTGATGGAGTTTATCACGGAGAGTCTCGCCTCTATCGTAACGTCGATCTTTTCACCGGAAAGGATCTCTATTGTCTTATCCTTCTGGGTGATGTGTTCTTCGTTCACTATGACAACAGGGATGTCATAAAAAGTAACTGATTTTACGGGGTTTTCATGGTTTGTGACAACGGCCCATATGATGAATGCGAGGATTATCGCAAATATCTTTATGCCCATGTTGTTACGGAATTTGCCCCACAGGAAGCCAAGTACTTTTTTCATGCCTTGCCTCCCTTCTTCTTTTTGATGATGAGTTCTGAAAGCTTTGATCTTAAGTAATCGCCGTCAACATTGTAAACAAGCGCTCCGGAACGGGCAACGGACACTTTTCCGCTTTCCTCGGAAACGATGATGACGAATGCGTCGGTAGCTTCGCTGACGCCGACTCCCGCTCTGTGCCTTGTTCCCAGCTCCTTGCTGAGCTTCATGTTGTCAGAAAGGGGCAGATAGCAGGTGGCTGCGGTAACACGATTTCCCTTCATGGTAACAGCACCGTCGTGAAGGGGTGTGTTCTTTTCAAAAATGTTAACAAGGAGAGCTGCGGAAACAACGGCATCAAGCCTTATTCCCGTCTCTTCGTACTCGGATAAGGATACGTCCTGTTCGATGACGATAAGCGCACCGGTCTTTGTCTTTGCAAGGTCAAAGCAGCCTTTTACGAGTTCCTCGACGGTATTCTCGTTGAATTCCTCTCTTGCGCCTTTTGAATCGGAAAAGAGTCCGAGGGATACGAATCGGCGCTGTCCAAGGTTCTCAAGAGCCCTACGCAGCTCAGGCTGGAAAATGATTATGATGGCGGTGATTCCCACTCCGATGGTGTTCTGTAAGATCCACATAATAACATCAAAGTGAAGTATCGTGGCGATTATCGCGAAAGCACCGATAACAAGAAGGCCTTTAACAATGACCCAGGCCCTTGTGTTCTTGACCCATTTTGCGACATAGTAAACAAGCCAGGCTATGATCAGTATCTCGACAAAATCGAGTATCTGAAGCTTTGGCATGGCAAAACCGGATAATGAATTTTTGATAAGGTTGATCAGCTGTTCCATTTAAACTAACCGTCTACTCCTCTTCTTTTTCGGGTTTTACCTCTTCAAGTCCGTCCAATCCCCCCCAGTCGTCTTCTTCCTCATCGGGAAATCCGGAAAACGCGGGCTTTTTATCTTCGTCCTCTTCATCGTCGAAGAGGTCTTCATCTTCGGGAAGCTTTATGGGCTCGGGCTTGTAGTCGTCTTCCTCTTCGATGGGCTTGAGCACGGGCTTTATCTCGTCCTCGCTCCAATCCACCTTTTCGACCTTTTCCGCTTTTACAGCCTTTGCCTTTTCAGTCTTGGTCTTAATGACTTTCACATTCTCGGGTTCAACATCCTCGATGTCCTCAATATGCTTTAAGAACCTGTCGGATTTTTTGGCAAACAGTTCTTTAAAGGAATCGGGAACCTCGGTATCGATCTTCGGAACGGCTTTTACATAGTAGTAATAATCGTCGTCCTCAAACTGGACGGTCTCAACCCCGGTGTAATCAAGAATAAGCCTGAAGAACTGAATGATGCTCACGATGAGTACCGAGAGAAGAGTGCCGGAAAGCACACCGTGTATGGGAGAACCCAGTTTTAAGTATGCCAGGAAATATACGATGAGGCATGTGCAGGCGCCGCCTATTATGGTGAGTTCAAAGGCGAAGCTGTACTGCAGTCTTCTCATGAGCCACATAACGATGATGGCTGCGGCAAATGCAGCTATGGTAACGACAATGTCCTTGTCGGCCAGCATATCGTTAATGACTTTTAAATAAAGAGCCAGTGCTTCATCCATCGAGTTGTAATTTGCGATGCTTATGTCCGCAACTATAACTTTGAAGATGCTGTAGAACATGACGCCGCAAGCCGCGGGGAAGATGGCAAGAGGTCCCCCCGTAAGTCCGAGTAAGAGCGGGATCATGTAGTGAAGGTTGTACTTCATGAGAAGCGGGATCGCGATGATGGCGTATGCCTGTTTTCCCGAAAACCTTGCGGCAAAGCAAAATATGATGATAAAAAGCACAAGCACCAGCGCCGAAAGGATCGGAGCCTCCGAATATACTTCATAGAGGGCGGCAACACAGAATACCATGATGGTAACGATGCCCGGGACTATGGCCCCGAGGAGTCCGACTCCCAGCTTAACAACGGATTTCTGTAAAAGGGCGCTGTAATCGAGGGTATCTACGATCTGACTGAATGCAACGTAAGACAGAAGGAACTTGCCGAGAAGTTCCACCGGTGTTTGATATTTCTGAAGAAAGCGTCTTATGAACTTTCTTACAACGAGGATATTAGTTATCATTATTCTTTTCTTCCTCCCTGTAAAAAGTTCTGAGAAGTCTCAGCATTCTGAAATATTTTGCAAGCTTTTTTCTGGAAGCATTATACTTCAGCATCCCGAAAACAAGCGAGCACGTTACGTAAACGATAAGTATAACAAGGTAGATAGCCAGGAGCCGGAGGCCCATTGCGGGGTAGTCGATGTTTACGGCCTCTTTTATGAGAAATTCGATCTCATAGCCGAGGTAAAGTATAACAAGAAAAACATATCCCACAGTAACTGCGATTATGTTATAGAAAAATTGAAGCCTTAAGTAATCCCGTCTGAAATAATCGCCGAGGCGTATATCTTCTTTTCCTTCGTTTTCTTCATACATTGCCAGGCGCGTCATAAGCCTGACTTTACGGTTGTTTACCATTATTTTCTCTCCAAAAAACTTCAAAAATGCATAGTAAGCCAATCTTTATGATAACACAGAAGATTGGACTATGTCAACGGAAAGAAAAAAGGGGCAGCGATCGCTGCCCCGTAAGGATCTGTGTTTTATTTTGTTGTCTTTTTGTCTGCTTTTCCCAGCATTGTGTTAACGATGATGCCAAGGATAAGAGCGCAGGCAACGCTTGTAACTGTGAGCTTTCCGAATGTGAGTGAAAGGCCGCCGATACCGCTTACAAGGATGGTGGATACTACGAAAAGGTTCTTGTTGTTCTCAAGATCGACTTTCTGAACCATCTTAAGACCACTTACTGCGATGAATCCGTAAAGTGCGATGCAGACACCACCCATTACGCATGAAGGGATGGAGTTTACAAATGCCACAAAAGGAGAAAGGAACGAAATGAAAAGTGCAAGTACTGCTGCGGTGAAGATGGTCCATACGGAAGCGTTTCCTGTGATGGCTACGCATGCAATGGATTCACCGTATGTGGTATTGGGGCATCCGCCGAAATATGCACCTGCGATGGAGCCTACGCCGTCTCCGAGAAGTGTTCTGTGAAGACCGGGATCCTGAAGAAGATCTTTGTTGATGATGGATGAAATGTTCTTATGGTCTGCGATGTGCTCAGCGAATACTACGAATGCAACGGGAACATATGCAACAGCAACAGTTCCGAAGTATGAAGGAGTGAGCTCTGAGAATGCTCCCATTCCCGTAATGGCAGTGAATTCGGGAACTCTCACACATGCTTCGAGCAATCCCTTTGCACCGAGAGAAGTAAGGGGTGAGAAATCGGTGATCTTAAGTGCATCAACATTTGCTACGTTACCGATAAGAGTAAAGATCGCTGCAACGCAGTAGCCTGCGAGGATACCGATGATGAAGGGGATGAGCTTTACTGTCTTCTTGCCGAATACGGAAGCAAGGATGGTTGCAAAAAGTGTAACGATACCGCAAAGGATGGCAAGTCTTGTGTCACCGCCTGCATTTGCCGTCTGAAGATCGCCTACTGCATTGCCTGCAAGAGAAAGACCGATGATGGCAACTGTGGGACCGATGACAACGGGAGGCATGAGACGGTTAATCCATTCAACGCCTACAAGCTTAACAACGATAGCGATGATAACATAAACGAGTCCGGCAAGAGTAGCGCCGATAATGAGTCCGAGATATCCGAGAGCGACTGTTGCAGCACCTGCAAATGCAGCGCTCATAGAGCTGATGAATGAAAATGAAGAACCGAGAAATACAGGGCTTCTGAAGCCTGTGAATAAGAGATAAACGATGGTTCCGACGCCTGCTCCGAAAAGTGCCGCCGCTGAATCCATACCGTTCCCCACAATAACGGGAACTACAAGTGTTGCCGCCATGATCGCCAAGAGCTGCTGTAAAGCAAATACGATGAGTTTACCAAACTCCGGCTTGTCCTGAATGTTGTACGTAAGTTGCATAATCCTTTTCCCTCCGGATCTCCATATAAAATTTTACGGGACTTTACCCCAAAAAAAATCACACATGACGCACTGCATCCGGTGATTTTTTTTAATTCTATCCATTCCTTAAAAGGATTTCAAGAGATATTTTATTTTGGGGTAATAAGAATTTCTAATGTGAGTATTTGTTTACGCTTATATGTTAAGCATGTCGCTGTATGCCTTAAGCGCACCGTCGGTGTTGTGTGCAAGTACCTTCTTTGCGAGCACCTTTCCGAGCTGAACGCCTTCCTGATCGAAAGAGTTCAGGTTCCATATGAAGCCCTGGAACATAACCTTGTTCTCGAAGTGCGAAAGGAGCGCGCCGAGTGTCTCGGGAGTGAGCTTGTCACCGATGATGATGCTTGAAGGACGGTTGCCTTCGAAGTTCTTGTTCTTGTTCTCGTCATCTTTACCGCAGGCGAAAGCAACGATCTGAGCCGCTACGTTTGCGGAAAGCTTCTGACGGCTTGTGGAGCCTTCGATGACAACATCGTTTTCCATCTGTGTCTCTTTAAATGCGATGAACTGCATGGGAATAACGGTACGTCCCTGATGGAGAAGCTGATAGAAGGAATGCTGGCCGTTTGTGCCGGGCTCGCCGAAGATAACGGGACCGGTAACATAATTTACGGGCTCTCCGAAGCGGTTTACGCTCTTTCCGTTTGACTCCATATCAAGCTGCTGGAGATGTGCGGGGAAGCGTGAAAGCGCCTGTGAATAAGGAAGAACAGCTGTTGCCTCCATCTTTAAGATGTTTCTCTCATAAACACCGATGAGGGCGTCAAGCATTGCGGGGTTCTTCATGATATCGGAGTTCAAGGCGGTCTTATCTGCTTCTGCGGCACCGTTTAAGAAGCGCGCAAATACTTCGGGACCGAAAGCGAGTGAAAGAACTGCACCGCCTACAGCGGATGTGGATGAATAACGTCCGCCGATGTAATCGTCCATGAAGAATGCGGCAAGATAATCACTGCTCTTTGCAAGAGGTGATGTCTCGCTGGTTACGGCGATCATGTGCTTGGATGCGTCAAGGCCCTTGTTCTTTAATGCGTCTTTTACGAACGCTTCGTTTGTGAGAGTCTCAAGGGTTGTACCGGACTTTGAAACGAGGATGAAGATCGTCTTTGAAACATCAACGGAAGCAAGTACTGCGGAAGCATCATCGGGATCCACGTTTGAGATGAACTTTGCTTCCATCTTGAAGCAGCCGTTCTTTCTTGCCCAGTTCTCAAGTGCTATATACATTGCACGTGGGCCGAGATCGCTGCCGCCGATACCGATCTGTACGGCTGTGGTGAATTTCTCACCCTTTTCGTTTGTGATCTCGCCGTTATGTACCTTATTTGCAAACTCTGCGATCTTTTCCTGCTGAGCCTTGTAGAATTCACGCTTGTCAACACCGTCGGCGGTAACCTTTCCGCAAAGTTCGCCGCGGGTAAGCTGATGGAGAACAAGTCTCTTCTCGCCTGTATTTATCACTTCTCCGGAAAGAAGTGCCTTGTACTTGTCAATGAGCTCCGCTTCTTTTGAGAGTTCGGAAAGTGCCGAAAGTGTATCGTCATCCACGCACTTGGGAGCAAATGAGTACTTCATGCCCGCTGCCATGGGAACGATGTACTTCTTAACGCGCTCTGCGCCTTCTTCACCGCTCATTACCTTCTTAAGATCTGTTTTCTTTAATGTTTCGAGCTTCTTTGCACTTTTAAGCTCATCAAAATTTTTCCATGTGGTCATAGTAGTATCTCTCCTAACTTTTTACTGAACATCCATATCGCTGATCTCAATGTACTTGGGACCGTGGTAAGCGCTCCTTGTCACGGTCTCCTTTGAGAGTACGAAATTCTGTGCGCTCTTGTTGATATCGCCTGAGATAGAGAAGCCTGTTACCGGGATCTCCTTCTTTCCGTCAAAGTAGAAGCCGAGTCTGACTTCACCGCCGAAATATCCGGAAGCGTTGTCTACCTGAAGTCCCGAGAACTTAACGCAGCGGACATAAGGCTCTTTCTGCATCTCCTTGAAGCTCTTCTTTCCCTCTTTAAGTACGAGAACGGGAAGAACACCGGTAGGATCCTTTTCTTTGAGGTAATATCCGAAACGGTATGATCCGTGGCGGTTTACCGCTTTTCCGTCCTTAACGATCTGAACGTCCTTAAGTATAACGCCGTCAGCGTCAAATGCTTTGGAATCGAAGGCTCCTTCAAAGAAAGGAACAAGACTGATGTTCAAAAGATCTCCCTTGACCTTCTTTCCCTGAACATCATCTCCCACTTCAAATTTGTTGACCTTACGATATTTTGAAGCGTAAGAAAGCTCTCCGGAATAGTAATCCATGAGCTGTCCGATCTCGTCATCCTGAATGATGACCTTGAGCTTTTTGCCCTTCGGAAGCGTAACTGCCTCAAAACGTGCTTTTGCTTCCATGAGCTGTTCATCGACTTCCTTTGTTACGGCTTCGGGATCGAGAGCTCCGAGGTTTAACATGTGGTAAATCTCAACCTCTTCCCCGTTCTTTTCCCATGAAGGGATTATCTCGACATTTGCGCTGTATGTCTTTGATCTGACATCGAGTCCCTTGGAGTTTAAGATCCTCTCGCTCTTTTCAGTGAGGAAAAACTCTGTGGCGGAAAGATAGCCTCCCTTGTGGCAGTCTGCTTTAAACACTGCGTCCACAAGCTCGTCCATAAGCTCGGGGAATGATCTTTCCTTAAGGTTGGACTTTTGTCCCTTAAGCTTTTTATCGGTCTTATCCGGGATCTCAAAGAACTTGTTCATGGCGAAGGATGCGGCATATACATTCTCGGCTATTCTCTCATCAAGTTCTTTTTCGGTCATGTAGTCGAAAAGAGCAAAACTTGCGGTTCCTCGCTGTTTTCCCTTGTCAACGTAGATCGTGGCTGAATATTCAACGGTATCCGTTGCACGGTTTGTTTCAAGCTTATCAAGTACATAGAACGCTTCGCATGAGCGTTTCTTAACTTCCGTCAGTTTCCATGCGGAAACCTGTTTGTTTTTATTAAGTGCTTTTACAAATTTATCCATCATCCCAGTTTACATCTCGCTTTCAAATACGGTCCGCCGTCACTGACGGGAACCCACTCTTTATAACCCTTGCCGCAGTGTCCGCTGCCGATGACCTTCCACTCGTCGGAGACCATGGAGATCGACATTAAGAGGTCGGGAACATAGCCGGACATGACTACCGGAGCAACAATGTTTCCGGTAAACTTGCCATTCTTGATCTCGCGGCCGTATTGTGCAACGCACTGAATGTTCCAGTTCTTGGGATCTTCCATTCCGTTATCGGTCTCAAACAGCATGTAGCCGTGCTTTACGGACTTGATCATATCCTCCACCTTGTCGTTTCCGGCAGAGAAGAATGTATTTGTCATTCTTGTGTAAGCTTTTCTCGAAGGATCCTGACGTCTTCCGTTTCCGGTGGGCTCGGTGCCCAGCTGCATTGCGCTTACCGCGTCGCTTATACCTGTCTGAAGTATACCGTCCTTTATGATGAGGGTGTCGTGAGCGAGAACGCCGTCATCATCAAAGAAATATCCCACGCAGGAATGTGTGGCGGCTGCGCCGTCGTGCATGTTAACAAGCTTTGATGCAACGGGCTTTCCGATATATTTCCTTGCCTTTGCCCTGTGCTTTACGAACATATCCATCTCCACGCCGTGTCCGAAAGCTTCGTGAGCGATGAGACCTGTAATGGAAGGATCGGTGATGATGTCGTAAACTCCGGGCTTTATCATCTTTGCCTTAAGAAGTTCTACCGCAAGATCTGCAAGAGGCTTTGTGTATGTAGCCATAAGTGCGAAAGATTCCTCTTCACTGTTTGTGGCAGCAACCTTTCTTGCGCACTGCATGTTGTTTCCTTCGCGTGAATATGCCGAACCGCTGACGGTGACCCAACCGTATTCCTGTGTCAGTTCCCTGTTCTTTGAGATGAACACGGATGAGACTTCATATGCGTTGAATGTGATCCCCACCTGAACGAGTTTATCGGAAACCGCCTGGGTGGCATCCCTGAGTTCAGTAAGCTTTTCAACTATCTCGGGAACACTGTGGCGCTTTCCTGAAATGGGACGCTTGAAATCCCGCACCAAAGGCTCGTCCGGCATGGTCTTCATCTTAACATGGTTTTTCATGAGACGGGGTGAAAGCTTTGTTTCCTCATTGATCTTATCGATAAGCTTCGGAAGACCTGCCTTTGTGATGTCTGAGAATGAATACTCGGAATATGTGGCTCCGTTAAAAAGCTTTACCACAAATCCGCACTGCTGTTCGAAGGTGTCCGATACAAATGTCTGTGCAGTCTGTACGGAGACCATCTTACCGGTAATATGTTTTCCGAGGACGGAAACATATTTGTGATCCGGTGCAAGTCGCGCCACAAGCTCTTTTAAAAGCTCATGTCTTGATCTTAAAAATGATGAATACATTTTATTTGTTTTCCTTTCGGTTTAGTTGTTTTTTCCATTTATCACAAAGCTCCTCGCAAGTGTCCACATCAACATTTGCGACGGCTTCTGAAAGCTTTTCCAAAAGTTCCTGCGCTTTCTTTGTGTAGTGATAGCCCTTCAGTTCTTCCATCACTTCCTCCATCATGTCCATATTCAGGAGTTCGGCGGCATTCACCATTTTATCCAGAAGTTCCGCAGTCTTTTCGGGATCTGCCTTTGGAAGTGAATCGTTCTTCTGCTTGTCTTCCGCAAAGTAAGGCTCAAACATCTTCTTGTAGGAGATGTACTTGTTGAGAAGATAGGGCGTTTTGGCTTCTATCGTCTTTTCGTCCCCTGCGTTTCCGGCCATTTCAAGCTCATAGGCCATGTCGCCAAGCTCTTTTGCACCTATTTGACGGGAACTGCTCTTCAGAGCGTGAACCAATATGGTATACTGCTTTATGTCCTTATTGTCAAATGCTTCTTTTATGGAAGCTGAAGCCGTAGGTATCGTGCGGTAATATTCTTTCAGTATCTTGACAAAAAGCCGCTCGTTTCCAACCATTTGAAGAGCCTCGGTGAAATCTATGCCCGGGAAGGATGCGGAAAGCACCGCATTTTCCGAGCTTCCGGGAGCGGGCACCGCATTACTTTCAGCCGTCCTCTTTTTAAGCAGCTTTTCGGGAAGCCACTGTTTGACCTTGGCCGCAAGGAATCTGACTTCTATGGGCTTTGCCACGAAGTCGTTCATTCCTTCCTTCATGAACATTTCTTTTGCACCGCTTATTGCATTTGCCGTAAGGGCGATGACCGGTACATCATCATAGCTGGGATGCAGCCTTCTGATGATCCTGGTCGTCTCAACGCCGTCAAGTTCGGGCATCATATGATCCATAAAGATGAGATCGAACTTGGATGAAGATTCGATAAGCTTTATGGCTTCCTTTCCGCTTGTGGCGGTAGTTATCTTCATCCTGAGAGGCTCAAGCAATCCTTCCGCAACGGTCAGGTTTACGGGGTTGTCGTCAACGATAAGGATCTTGGCATCGGGCGCCTCAAAATCCATTTCAAAGGCTTCTTCGGACTGTTCAGGGAACATGAATTCCTCACCGTTTATGAGCATTGCCACCTTCATTACGGAAATAGGGCGCTTTACTATCTTAAGGTTGGGGAATGAGGATTTGACATCATCCGTGAAGTTTTCAAAGCACAGGCAGTTCACATCGTCGAATTTCCGCAAGACTTCGTCAAGTTCGGGACCCATGCAGTCTTTTTCGGTAAGTATGTATGCTTTCTCAGGCTTATCGTCGACACGCTTAAGAAGGTCTTCGGTAACCGCTTCCCAGCTGTCCATCTTGTAGTATTCGGCGCCGAGGCCCCGGAGGTCTTTTCCGATCTGCCTGTCGATCAGAGGGTTTTTAAATACGGACAGAACAACGAGTTTATCGGAGTCCTTGAGTTCTACCGAAGGCTTCCAGTCCAGGACTTTTAATTTAAGCGAGATAAAGAAGGTGGTGCCTTTTTCGTATTCGCTTATGAAGCTTATCTCACCGCCCATGAGAGAGAGGAGCTGCTTGCTGATGGCAAGGCCGAGACCTGAGCCCTCGATGTTCCTGTTACGTTTGGAATCCAGCTGGTTAAAGGATTTAAAAAGCTTCGGCTTATCTTCGTCCTTAATGCCGATACCTGTATCCATAACGGCACATTGGAAATCTATGGTTTCATCATCGATCTTTTCGTAATCGAGGATGAGCTTAACATAGCCTTCACGGGTGAATTTAACAGCATTGTTGGCGATATTTGTGATGACCTGCTTTATACGGATATTGTCGCCGTAGAGAAGTGACGGGAACGACGGGTTCACATCAAGGAGGAGCTCAACGTTCTTCTCGCCGAGCTTTACGGAAATGACGTTTGCGACATCGTTAACGATGGACAGGGCTTCAAATTCCACCGGAATGATATCCATCTTTCCGGATTCTATCTTTGAGAAATCCAGGACGTCGTTGATGATGCCGAGAAGCACGCGTCCCGATGATTTGATCTGATTTATGTAATCTCTCGCCGCAGGAGGCAGATTTTCCCTGAGAGCCATCTCGGAAAGACCGATGACAGCGTTCATGGGAGTCCTTATCTCATGACTCATATTGGCAAGGAAATTGGACTTCATGTCTCCGGCGCGTTCGATGTCCTCTTTGGCTTTTTTGGAAAGATAGGAGGAATAGGCCATGCTGGACAGGATCTTCGCTATGTCACCCATGTATTTTGCGCGTCTGTCAACTTCTTCAAAGGGAAGCACCGGAACATTTAAAATGCTCTCCCAGAGTTCATCGCGGTCCATCCCGACGTCATCGGCAAGTTCATATATCTTGTCTTTTTCGGGAAGAGACGTCAGCACCTGTCCGCCGTTCATACAGCCTATCATCTCCCCGTTCAGAACGATGGGTGCGGAAAAGTCCATCAGGCCTGCGTGACAAAAATACGGTTCGATCGCTCCGGTCTGAAACGCCTTTATTGCATTTACCGTACTGCATTCCCGGCAGCGCTTAGATCCCTCGGGACTGTTTTTCATATGTTCCCAGCAGAATCCGGATACATTTGAGCCCTCCGTGATAACATTCCCATCGGCATCCGTCATGATGACAGGGAGCCCCGTTATCTCCGAAAATGTATCCTGAAACTGTTGCAGCAGTTCAACAGACATAAGATCCGTTATGTGCAGTTTATTCATAAGACCTGTCTCCTATGAAGGTCACTCGCCGATAAACTCCTTTATCGTCGAAAGCAGCTTTTCCTGGTCAATGGGTTTTAATACATAGCCCTGAGGCTTGAGTTTCAGTACTTCGGTTATCTTGTCACGATCCGAGATCGCGGTGAGGAATGCGATGGGCGTACGTTTTGTTTTGGGATTTTCTCTGAGTTTTGCGAATACCTCTATGCCGTTTTCTCCGGGCATTTCGTAGTCGAGGAGAATGAAATCGGTGTCGTTCTTTTCAAGATATTTATATGCGACCTGACCGCTTATGGCAGTCGCTACGTCGTATTTATCCTTAAGCTTCTCTTTTACGAGCTTGAGCATGATGGGGGAATCGTCGATAACGAGGACATGCTTTCTGCGGGAACTGCTCTTGACTTCGGCCAGTTCTTTTTCAAAATCGATCTCATCATCTTTCCGAGGCTCGTCCGGCGCGTATCCCTTATTTTCTCTCCCAAGGGCTGAGAGTGAATCCTTAAGCACTCCGGGTTCATAGGGCCAGGATATCTCAAGCTGTGCCGCGGAACCGCATTTTCTCTTGAATTCCGCGATCTTATCATCCTTACCCGCCACACAAAATATGATATTTGCGGAAAGGGAAGACATCTTGAAATTGAAGATGTCCAGCATATCATCCTCCGTCTGATCGTCACTTATGATGTAAACAAAGAAGTCGGGTTTGAAATACTTGATATGAGTATTCATATCACTGTACATATTTGAAGAAGTCATAAGTTCAAAGGAATCATCAAGACAAGTGAACATATCTTCCGTTTCTTCTCCGTGACCGGTAACAAGAATCTTGTAGTTAGCCATATGTACTCCTTCTCCGTTTAAGGATTGTTATAGTTTCCCCAATATCCAATTTTATCACAAAGCGCCTGCATCGGCAAATAAAAAAACAATGACCGGCATCTTGCAATTTTCTGTCCTCATGTTATGATTGTGAGCATGAATACAAGAAAAGAAAAACAGAACAAATTGCTGCGGCTGTTCATTGAAACCTTTGTCTTAAGCGCCTTCACCTTCGGAGGAGGCTATGTCATAGTGACGCTCCTTAAAACGAAATTCGTGGACAAGCTTCACTGGATAGACGAAAACGAGATGCTTGACCTTGTTGCCATAGCCCAGTCATCACCGGGCGCCATCGCAGTCAACGGCGCGGTTGTGGTTGGATATAAGCTCTGCGGCCTACCGGGAGTTTTTGCTGCGGTCACCGGCGCGATAATCCCGCCGCTCATCATTATGACGCTCATTTCCCTGATCTACGGATTTTTTAAGGACAATATATATGTCCAGTCGGTCCTTAAAGGCATGCGTTCCGGCATATGCGCAGTCATCGCCTCAGTGGTGTATGACATGACAAAAGGGATAGTAAATAAAAAAGACTACGCAGGGATCGCAATACTTATTGCGGCGTTCATTTTAAACTACATCTTAAAAGTGAACGTAATGTTCATAATCCTCGGTGCGGCACTTATCGGGGTAATACGAACGATAGTATTTGATAAAGCCAAAAGAGCTTAAGACAAAGGGATCATAAATGGAACTCTTAAACCTGTTTCTTGCCTTCCTGCAGATAGGGGCGCTTTCCTTCGGCGGAGGCTACGCCTCAATACCTCTCATTCAGGAACAAGCGATAACAAAATACGGATGGCTCACACTTGACGAATTTACAGATCTTGTGGCCATTGCCGAGATGACTCCGGGGCCCATTGCGGTAAATGCGGCAACTTTTGTGGGTAACAGTGTCGCAGGCTTCCTCGGTGGTCTTGTGGCGACACTTGCGGTAATCCTTCCTTCATGCATCTTCGTGACCATCATAGCAACGCTCTATTTCAAATACAGGAGTCTAAAGCTCATGCAGGGAGTCCTCACATCCTTGCGCCCCGCAGTCATATCAATGATAATGGCTGCCGGTGTATCGATTCTGATCCCTCTTGTATTCGGAAATGTGACTACGCTTTCGACCGTGCTTTTAAAGACAGATTACAGAGCTGTCGTATGGTTCATATTGGGATTCATTGCAATAAAAAAGTTCAAGGCTAACCCCATCGCGGTAATGCTCATGACAGGTGCTCTTGAACTTGTTTGTTCGCTTATCTTGAAAGCTTTTTAGTTTCTAGGGCTGACCTGGGCACTCTTCAGGCTTTGCGGATCGCGCCGACTCCCGCGCAGATGGCAAAAGCGATAACGTCAGCCGCTACGACGGTTGAACCGATAGGGGTTCCCAGAAGGATGGATGCGGTCATGCCGATGAGGGCGCATACTACGGAAAGTCCCGCAGAGAACAGCGTTACGCTCTTAAAGCTCTTAAATATCCTCATGGCGGAGAGTGCCGGGAATATGACGAGGGCTGAGATAAGAAGCGACCCCACAAGGCGCATCGCAAGTACGATAACAACGGCTACGACTACTGCGATAAGGAGATTATAAAGTCCCGCATTTACTCCCGAAGCCTTTGCGAAACTCTCGTCAAAGGTAACGGAAAAGATCTTGTTGTAAAAGATAACGAAAAATGCCACCACCGCCGCAGAAAGGCCTAAAGACAGCCAGACATCCGAAACTCCGAGAGTCATGATGGAAGTTGATCCGAAAAGCGATGAGCACACATCACCGGACACATTTCCGGAAGTCGGGAATGCATACATGATAAGATAACCGAAAGCAAGGGCGGATACCGAAGCAGCGGCTATTGCGGCGTCCCCCTTTATTTTTGTGTTCTTTCCGGTGTGGAGTAAAAGCACCGCGCAGATAACCGTCACGGGAAGCACAAGTATCATGCGGTTTGTGAGGTTCATAACCGCAGCGATGGCAAATGCTCCGAAGGCCACATGGGAAAGGCCGTCTCCGATATATGAGAATCTTTTTAAAACAAGAGTCACGCCCAGAAGCGATGAGCAGAGAGCGATCAGCACACCCACTATCACCGCATATCTTACAAAGGGATATTCAAAATACATTATAAGCTTATCTATCATTTTCCACTCACTTCCGCCGGTTTATCTTTGGCGAGATATTCCTCCTTAGTGCCAAAGAACACTTCTTTTCCGATGTGGAGTATGTGCTTCGCATATCTGAAAGCCGCCTCCATATCGTGAGATACCATTATTATCGTGATCCCGTCGTTATTGAGTTCTTCTATGAGGTTATACATCTCAACGGTGACGATGGGATCAAGTCCCGCAACGGGTTCGTCAAGGATGAGCACCTTGTCCGCCGCGCAAAGAGCCCGGGCAAGAAGCACGCGCTGCTGCTGGCCGCCCGAAAGCTCACGGTAGCACCTGTCCGCAAGGTCAAGTATACCCATGCGTTCCATGTTCATGCGGGCGATCTCTTTATCGGCTGCATTATAAAACGGGCGCAGCCCCAGTCTTGCCTGGCATCCCGAAAGAACGATCTCTTTTACGGCTGCGGGGAAATCCTTCTGAACATCCGTCTGCTGGGGAAGATACCCGATGCCGTTCTTTCTGATGGAAGGATCCATAACTATCTCACCTGCCACAGGCTTTGTAAGGGAAAGCAGCGTCTTCATGAGAGTCGTCTTTCCGGAGCCGTTCTCCCCCACTATGCAGAGATAATCTCCTTCTTCGATGGTGAAATTGAGACCGCTCATAACAAGCCGGTCATCATAACCGATCGTAAGATCTTTAGCTTCTATAAGTGCCATTTAAGCCTTCTTTCCGCAATCTTCGCAAAGCCCGTAAAATACTGTTCTTTTCGGGTCCATTATAAATCCGTGTTCTTTTAACAGGTGACCGCTCATCTCGTTCATCTCTTCGCAATGAAGATGGATGAGTTTTCCGCACACCTCGCATTTGCAGTGATAACAGGTATCCGGCTCCTTTGAGCATTCGCACCCCAGATATTCAAAGCATGCAGGGCTGTTGGGGTCGATCATATATTTATTAACAATCCCTTCATCAACAAGGCTTTCAAGCTGCCTGTATATGGTGGACTGTCCGATGGAGGATCCTTGTGAATGAAAGTATTCGTAAACATCCCCGGCGGTGAAATGCACGCGGGGCGCACGTTCAAGATAGCTTAAAAGAATGTCTCTCTGTTTCGTCTTATATTGTTTGTGGTTGTCCTGTTTTTCCATTTGCTTTTCCTTACCGATAATGCTTCAAACAATGTTACTTCGCCACGAAAGTATAACTTCGGAATCTCTCCTTGTCAAGAAAAATGAAAATCATTTTCAAATTTTCTTGACAAACAAAACTTGCTGTTGTAAAATCGGGAATCATTTTCAATTTTAACAGCCAATGGGGACGGTTCTGTTTGGTTGTTTTCGAAAGGACATACCATGAATAAGTTACTGCGTCGTTTTATAGCAATAGTATTTATGTCGGCTCTTGCCCTCATGTCACTCACGGGCTGCGGAAAGACAGCGGCCTCCGGAAGCGCAGGGATGAAGATCGTTACAACTGTTTTCCCTGAATATGACTGGGTCATGAACATCCTGGGCGAGGATAAAGGAAACGCCGATGTCACCTTCCTTCTCTCAAAAGGCGTGGATATCCACTCCTTTCAGCCTTCAGCAGACGACATCTTAAAAATGACAACCTGCGATCTTCTGATATATGTCGGAGGCGAGTCCGACGAATGGGTGGAGGATCTGCTTGAAACAAAAGTAAATAAAGACATGCGCGTCATAAATCTCATGGATGTTCTCGGCGACGAAAAACGGGAAGAAGAGCTCAAAGAAGGCATGCAGGCTTCGGAAGAACATGACCACGGTGAAGATCACGATCACGAAGAAGATGAGGAAGAGATCGAATATGACGAGCACGTCTGGCTGTCACTTAAGAATGCAAAACTGTTTGTAAAGACAATAGCGGACGAGATATCTTCCCTTGATGCATCAAATGCCGCAACCTATAAAACAAATGCGGAAAGCTATATCGCAAAGCTTGACGAGCTGGACAGCGAGTATTCAAAAGCTGTATCCGAAAGCAGCTTAAACACCGTACTTTTCTGCGACCGCTTCCCTTTCCTCTATCTCACGAAGGATTACGGACTTGACTACTTTGCCGCATTCAAAGGCTGCGAAGCCGAGACGGAAGCAAGCTTTGAAACGGTGACATTCCTTGCAAAGAAACTTGACGAGCTGAAACTCCCGGCGGTGCTTACCATCGAGAACTCCGATAACAGGATCGCCGAGACCGTGATCAAAAGCGCATCATCAAAAGATGTAAAGATCTTATGTCTTAACTCCATGCAGTCGGTAAACTCAAAGCAGATCGATGCCGGCACCACATATCTTTCGGTAATGAACGAAAATCTCAAAACATTAAAACAGGCGCTGTCAAAGTAACAGCGCCCTTTTTTATTTCTTTCTACATCCTGAGCAAAAGCTCTTTTCCTATGATTTCCCCATTTTTTATGTATGTCCTGGGGACACGCTTGCTGACGGCGCAGGTGAGCTCGTAGGGAATGGTTCCCGCCAGCTCTGCCATGTGCTCCACAGGGTTGTGCTTTCCGAATATCTCGATCTCCGATCCCACGTCAACCTTGTATTTTCCCGTAAGGTCGATCATGCACATATCCATGCATATCTTGCCGCGCTGGGGTGCGGGGCCTTCCTCGGTATAGAGGCTGCACCTGTTGGAAAGTGAACGGAAGAAACCGTCGGCATAGCCGTAGGGCACAACTCCCATCCTTGTGGTCTTATCGGTGGTA
>JAEEGL017110881.1_pt1 | contig 30436 bp, 29 predicted proteins | sample 9134231 | NCBI WGS metagenome assembly JAEEGL01 (sample SAMN16246548, study PRJNA631951) | gut metagenome | biome: gut microbiome; feature: rumen; material: fiber-attached | host: Bos | place: Iran: Karaj | collected 2018-10 | reverse complement strand
TATAATTACCTTGAGGTTGCGTTATGAAACATATTAAAACACCAAAAATTAGTGAAATATTAAAAGAAGAGTTTATGGTTCCATACTCTCTTTCTGCCTACCGTTTAGCAAAAGAAATAGATGTACCTGTATCTCGTATTCAAGATTTACTCCATGATAGACGTAAAATAACTGCTGAAACATCTATTAAATTAGGTAAGCTGTTTGGTCTTAGTGAAAACTATTTCTTGAATCTTCAAAATGATATTGATATTAGAGAAGCAAAACTAGCATTGGGCAATAGTTTAAGCAAGATCGTTCCTTTAGCAGTTAGATAAAAACTGCAAGGGAATATGAAGAACTAGTACAAAAAAACTTAAACAAATAATTGAATGTTGCTTAATATTTGACTAGAATAAATCAAACAATTTTTTGATTATGAGAAAGAAAATTTTACTAGTCGCTGTTGTTACATCATTACTCGTAGTAGGCTGCATTCCATCTAATAGTGCTACATCATCCTTTGATAGTAGCTCTTCTTCAAGCAGTTCTTCATCAGAAGTACCATCTTCTACATCCACTAGTACATCAACTTCAACAAGTAAATCATCTTCTAGTAGCAGTAGCCCTAGCTCTGTATCTAGTTCATCTAGTAACCGTCCTAGCTCAACTTCATGGCCTGCTGGTGTTGATCACATCGATAAAGAAGTTAAGATTAACCACAAGAGTCATATGGACTGCAGTGATTCAACTACACTCCGTTTTTATAGATACACCCCTAATGTTCCATATATTTCTGTAACCAAATATTATAAGGAGTTCTTTAAAACCGATTTAATCGTTAATCAAGCGGGTAGAAGAACTATTACTTATCGTTTACCATCTGGTAGTTTTTTCGCATTTAATTGTAAAAACGGAACATTTTCATCAAACGATTTAGCAGCCTTTTCTGGTCATCCTGATTTCTTATCTTCAAATAAAAAAGTATACATATCAGGTAAGACTGTTGTTAATGATGTTGTGCCTGAGATAGGGACTATAGATTTAGCAAAATACTCTATTGTTTTTTATGACGAAGATGATGACATTTACGCTCCGTTATCGTTTTTAAGTTCCTTTAGTGGTTCAATCGCGGTCTACAACATCGCCTATAACGGTGAAGAAATCTTTGTTTTAGACTGGTACGCATCAATGGGCGAACAAGTTACTCCGAATAGCTATCCAAATTATTATTCGAATATCAATAACACAAGCGAAGAAAGACCTGCTGACTTAGCTGAATATGTTTATAACGAATTATGTATGTCTTTTGATAGTTATCGTGGCTATACAGAACAAATGGTCTTTGGCGATGAGACATTTAGATCCCTAGGCCTTAATACCTTATTGCGTCAATACTATCCAAAAATTGTGCAATATTTATTATCGCCATATAAAGTGTATTATTATCAAGGTTTGCAAGCCTTATTCTCTGGTCTTTATGATGGTGGCCATACTTATTTACCAGAGGGTTCATCTGCTTATGAAATGGCTAAAGCAGAAGCTTCTCGGATTCCTGAATTTATAACTTTATTCAACCAAGTAAATAACATTCAAAATAAAAAATCATTTACCTATTATTCTTTTTATTACGACCGTCCATTTGGTAGTAATAGTTATTATTATCATCATCCAGAAGGTAGTGATACCGCTTATATCGGTTTTCCTAAATTCTATGTCGATTATGAAGGCTGGGATAATTACTATAAAGGTCTAGGCGAAGCTCCAACAGTAGGTGATACTTTTGGTTATGTTTTAAATTCATTTAAGACAGCCAAACAAGAAGGAGTAAAAAACATCGTACTAGATATTTGTTCTAATGGTGGTGGTAGCTCGCTCGCTAACATCGGTCTATTAGGCATATTGAATGGTGGTATTGGATACGATAGTTATATAGACACATTTAACAAATATCATATTGTTGAAGAGTGCATTGTAGATATCAATTTAGATGGTAAATGCAATGAAAAAGATAAAGAAGCTGCAAAGGCATTTGATTTTAATATTGGCATATTAACAAGTGGTTACTCATTCTCATGCGCAAATCTATTTCCGGCATGCGCAAAAGAACTAGGTTATAAGATTATTGGCCAACAAAGTGGAGGCGGTAGTTGTTCTATCTGCTCGCAAACCACTGCGGATGGTATCCCATTTATTCGTTCTAACTTTGTGATGTGCGCCAATAGGGCGGGCGATAATATCGATGGTGGTGTTCCTGTTGATTATCCAATTGAATATGGAAGTGGATCATCAGTATTCTATGATGTCAGACCATTCTATAACATTGACGCAATTGGTTTGTATCTCTCAAATGCTTACAGATAAGTAAAATAATCACAGCCAGGTTTAATACCTGGTTTATTTTTGCTATAGTGTTTCATATATGGAAATCTATCACGGTAATATTATCTATTCTGAATCGGTTAAAACTCTTAAAGAGATTAAGTCTGGCTATATTATTGTCGATAATGGTGTTATCCAAGGTGTTTATCAAGACTTACCAAATGAATTTAAAGACTACAAAGTCGTAGACTTTGGTGACAACATCATCATTCCAGCATTTAATGATCTACACGTCCATGCGCCTCAATATCCTCAAAGAGGGATTGCCATGGATGTTTTATTATATGATTGGCTTAATAAGTATACTTTCCCACTTGAGGCTAAATATAAAGATGAAGCTTTCTATAAAGCGGTCTACAGTGCGTTTGTTAATGACTTAATTAAACATGGCACAATGCACGCAGTAGTGTTTGCTACTATCCATAATCCCGCTTCTGATTATTTAATAAATGAATTAGAGGCTAAAGGTATCAAAGCCTATGTTGGTAAAGTAAACATGGATAAAGATAGTCCAGATTATTTAGTGGAATCTACTTCTGAATCAATTAAGAATACTGAAGAGTTCATAAAGAAACATATCAACAATAAGTTTGCTAAACCTATATTAACTCCAAGATTCGCTCCGACTTGTTCTTTTGAATTATTAAAGAAACTAGGAGAACTCGCTGATAAATATGATGTTGGCTGTCAAACCCATATCGTTGAATCCCTATGGGAAAAAGAAGAAGCAAAGAAATGCTTTGATGGATGTAGATGTGATATGCAAATCTATCAAGAAGCAGGTTTGCTTAAACATAAGCCATTTATCGCTGCACATTTTATCTATCCTTCTAAAGAAGATGTTGATTTATTAAAAGGCTGTGGTGGCTACGCTGTGACATGTCCTGACGCCACTACAAACGTTATCGCAGGAATAATGCCCGCTGGTAATTTAATTGATACGGGTATTAGTTTAGCTATTGGTAGTGATATTGCCGCAGGTTCATATTTAGGTATCTATAGACAAGTCGCCAGTGCGGTTCGTCTTTCTAAAATCAAAGCGCTTTATGAGCAAGACAATAGAACCATTTCTTTTGAAGAAGCCTTCTATATGGCGACCTTAGGCAGTGGCAAAATATTTGGTAAAGTTGGTAGTTTTAAACCTGGTTATGACTTTGACGCTTTAGTCATCAGTGGCCTTCAAGATCCATTCATGGAACTATCCCCTAAAGAACTCGTGGAAAGATTCTGCTACTCAGGGGAAGTTAGTAATATCAAATATAGATATTGTAGAGGCAAGGAAATCTAATATGGATAAGCCAGTGTTTATTTGGGATTTAGACGGAACCTTAATTGATTCTTACGATATTATCGTAGATAGTCTTTGTCGTATCTATAAAGAAAAGATTGGAATCGACTTAAATAGAGAAGATGTTTATAAAGAGGCCATTAGATATTCTGTTGGTCACTTTATCCAAGGAATGGAAAAACAAACTGGTATTAAGTTTGAAGATTTAAAAGATAGATATTCGCAAATATCTGGTGAAGAGAAGTTAAAGATTAAACCAATGAAACACGCTATTGAGATATTAGAGTATCTTAAAGGGCAAGGTATCCATAGTTATGTCTTTACCCATAGAGGTACATCTACAGAACCAGTATTAAGAAACATTGGTATCTATGATTACTTTGATGAAATCATCACTAGTAAAGATCCAACATTTAATAGAAAACCATTACCGGATTCAATTAACTATCTCGTAGATAAATACCACTTAGATAAAAACAACACCTACTATGTTGGTGATAGAAGTATGGATATTGAATGTGCGAACAACGCACATATCAAGAGCATTATGTTCTTACCTAAAGGTGGTTATGGATTAGCTACTGGTAAAGAAACATATATCATCGAAGACTTGTTAGATATTAAGGAGATTATTAAAAAAGCCCTCTAAAAGGGCTTCTTTTTTACGCTATTGGATTATTTACTGCTCCTAGAACAAGAGGCAAACCATCTCTATCGTTGATGGTGTACACAAATGGTTGATTTAATACTATTTCAAAACCATTGCCGAAAGGCATAGAATCTTTGCCACTGGCGACGGAGAAAGTGATTGATTTAACAACTGTGCCATCTTCATCAAAACTCACAGAAGTTTTTTGCTTTGTGCACTTAACCCATGATGCTTCTTCAAAGTTTGGTGTTTCACAGGCATTATCTATGTAGTGACGGCCGTACTCATGCTCATACATCTTTTGAATGCCTGTACCTTTGATAACATCAGCAATATCACTTTTACATGTCATATCAAGTTTAGGAACCGAAAGACTAATTGCAGTGTGTTTAGGCTCAACTTCTTTAGTTAAGAAATCGTTTGGCAAAACGTTAAAGATATTATCCTCAAGCTTTTTAGGCACAAAGTATTCTATGTAATAGCCAAATTTATAGTCATCTTTAACGGATACATAATCACCAAAGTCACGATATTCATTGTGGATGACATGGTTCATAAACTTTGTAGTGACTGTTTCTCCATTACTAAGATGGAAAGTATCTTTCTTAGTGTTTTTAGCAACATATTTACTTGACCAAGAGTTATCGAAATACAAACTGGAAACAAACATCATAAATGTATCTTCATCTATTTCTAAATCTTGTTTGGTAAAGAATCCAGTTTCATTCACACTTTCATCAATCCATTTAAGGATGTTATTGATATCGTTATCAAGATTGTAACTCATACTATAAGCTTCAGCGTGTCTAGCGGTTAAACCTGTTAAGAAATTTTGATTAATTTCTGATTCAGCGCGATATGGATCATAGAACACAGCGTTTTTAGTTTGCACGGTACTCTTATCTTCCTTATTCGCATAGGAATTGTTAAGCATAGCGTTACGCACATTAGTGCCTCTAAACTCCATATCACTTGTACCTAAAGCAGCATTAACTTCTGCGATGGCTTCATCATCAGAGAGCGCTAAGGAGATGAGGTCCATTTGGGTATACGCCATTAAAGGAGAATACGCAAAGTTAGATGTTTTATTAAAACCTTGATAGGTCTTTTCTGTGAAACTATTTACATAACTAACAAAGTCTTCACTTATTGGTTCATTCTTCTTTTCTAAATCATAGGTGATGCTATTAAGACGTTTAAATGTTTCACTCTCTAATAAGTTAGTGTCATACATGGAGAATCTTGCTTTCTTCACACTGTCTGCAATGTTTTCATTGATGTGCATGTTAGAGAGAATAACGACACTAGCGACCACTAAAACAAATGTACCAACAAGAGATAATGAACCAATGCTGACCCATTTAATTGTTTTAAAGGCATTGTGGTGGGTTTTCTTTATTTCAACTTTATTATTAAATTCTTGATAACCCTTAGGGGCGGTTACTTTATTGCTGTAAGCTTCTTTTAATTTGTTTTTAAAACTCATAAAAGTCCCTCCAAAAGTTTTTGTGCTTTTTTCTTTGCTCTATGGTAGAGGCCACGTACTGCAGATGCGGTGACTTTATACGCTAGAGCGATATCATTGAAGGGATACTCTAATACCGCTCGCATAACGAGGATATTGTACTCATCTTCTTCTAATTTACCCTTTAAGATGTCTAAGATGTTGTCACTCTTTTCATCGTTAGATGAAGCGACATCTTCGTTTAGTGGCTCATATCTGTTTCTTTCTTTTATCATATTTAAGGATAAGTTCTTCGCGATAGCGCACATATAAGCGACAAAGTTACTATCGTTATCAACTTTTCCTTTTTCTAATAGATTGATAAAAGTTTCACTAACGACATCGTCTGCTAAATCGTTATCGTGGAGTATTTCAAAAGAAACATGCTTCACTAAGCGTGAGTAGTAGGTATAGACCTCTTTAACGGCCCAATCCTCTTTATTAAAGAATGCTGAGTATAGAGTTTTTGCCATGGTTACCCTTCACTAATAATACAATTTAATTGGTTAAAACGTTCGGAAAAATATAAATAAATCAAATAAAGTGAGATTTTTTCTAACACTTTTTGGTATATAATCAAATCGAGGTATATACATATGAATTTCAAATTTTGGGGCGATGGCTCACAAGGCGCCAAGGATCTTGTTGATGCCATTTTAGTGCGCGACACAAATAACTTTAATTGGAGCTTTATTTTCATCTTAGCCGTAGTCTTCTACGTATACTGGAGTGAAATCCATAAGAAGAACTACGCTGCTGTACAAGCAGGTTTGGCCTTATATGGTGTGCACTGGTTATATGAAATCGCCAATGCGATAATTGCTAAAGCCAGTGGTTATCCTTTATGGGCGGTATCTAATCAGTCCACAACATTTATTCTTTTAATTGGTGTTTCTTGGGAATTGTCTATGATGTTCTCTTTAGCGGGTATTATCTCCTTTAAGATGATGCCTCAAGATAGAACAAAGAGATATTTTGCTAGAGGCAAATTCAAAGGCATTAGTTGTAAATTAATGGTCGCTATTGAAATGGCCTTATTATTTGCCTTGTTTGAATCCTTCTTAGCGGGTACATCTAATAACTCATTCATTTGGGTCTATCCATGGTGGGGCGTTATCCCAGTATTCATTACTACATACATTCCATTCTTCCTTGCTAGTAACTATGTTCCAGATATGAAACCAAAGACACGTAATATATTCTTAATTGCAGAATGGGGACTAGTGGCCCTTCTTCTTGTTATACTAATTCCATGTGGAGTAATTTAATTAGAATTTAAACGTGGTGTTAACTTCAGTATCCAACGATTTATCTTATGCGTCTTTCTCGATGATATTGCTTTTGATCGAGATTGCTTTGGTGGTGTTTATAAGATTTAAACAGCCATTTAAAAAACCAGATTTCAAATATATTAACCAGGCTTTATTATTAGTTGTTTATCTATTTATACCAACAGCGTTTTATACATTCATTACATTCTTTAGTACCTTACCAATTATTAAGGAGTTTAATAACGCTATTTATATACCATCCTTCTTTATTCTAGGTGGATTATTCATTTTTGGCATTGCTTTTGGAGTTGGGTGGTATGCATTATTTTGGCACAAACAAAAAGCAAATATAGATTTAGAAAGTAGGACCGCTGAAGGATATTATTCTTACTATAGAAGTAATAAGTATAAACACATTAATTCATTTTCTTTAGTAGCATTTATTATCAGCATTAATCTTTTCACTACATTAGGCTGTTTTATCCTTTCCTTGTTTGCAGTAAATGGTTATTGCTTCTAAACTATAACCATGAACATAAAAGTTATTTATCAAGATATTACTAAAATAGGACGCATCGCGGATGCGATTGTTAACGCTGCTAACGAAACGTTATTAGGCGGCGGTGGTGTTGATGGCGCGATTCATAGAGCCGCAGGCCCTCTTCTATTGGAAGAGTGCCGCACTCTTAATGGTTGCAAACCAGGAGAAGCTAAAGCCACGAAAGCGTATAACTTAGATAATAAATACATCATTCATACTGTTGGTCCTAGATATTATAGTGATCCTAATCCTCCAGTTACCTTATACAACTGCTATATCAACTGCTTAAAACTCGCTGATGAATTAGGTTTAGAATCAATCGCCTTTCCATCAATATCAACAGGGGCTTTTGCCTATCCAATCAAAGATGCTGTAAAGATTTGCTATAAAGCCCTACATGATTATCAGCCAAAGACATTAAAGAATATCTATCTATGCATATATCCTGATATTAATAACCTCAGGGTATTTGAAGAAGCTTTTAAAATATGAAGAATAATGGTTTTGCGATTTTCTTAACGGTCTTATATTCAATGTTTTGGTTCGCTTTATTATTTCTAATCGTTGGCTTCTTTTTGATTAAACCAGTCGCATTCTACAACAAGCTTAGAGGTAACTATCGATACACATCAAAGCCTAAATCATCTTCTAAATATGGTTATAGTGATGATCCAGTGGAAGATGAAACGATGTTCATCGATGATATGGATGAAGACTAACAAATAATAAAATGTAAGATTTTTCTTACAAAATAAGTTATATTTACTTGGTGGATGGTTATTTACCATTGCTTTATTATTGATTGCGTTGAGGTGAATAGATATGCAATTTGAAAAGAATCTAACTTTGTTAAGAAAGAAAAATGGTTTGTCACAAGAAGACTTAGCGGATCTCGCTAATGTGTCGAGGCAAACAATTTATTCGTGGGAAGCGGGACTTAACTATCCAAACATCTTAATGCTTAAAAAACTCGCTGATATTTTAAATGTCTCCACTGATGATTTGCTTAATGGCTTTGCGGTTAATAAGTTACCTACTATCATTAAAGATTTAAAACTCACATATGTTAAAAAGCATGATGAGTCTATTAGATATGAAGAGTTACCAAACTGGTTTATTAAGTTAAAGCCGGAAGAAGAAGTATGTTGGGCTTTATATGATGTCACTAATAACGCTCTTATTCGTGATTATTCTTATCACATCTATGTCGTAGGCAAAGCCTTAATTCACGATATTGAAAGTGTCGAAATAGCGGTAAAAGAATATTCTAAAGATTTCTCTAAAGTTAGAAGATATAACCAATATGTCTCTATTAAAGATAATGGTATAGCGTGGACTGGTGAATCATATCTAGAAGATGGTAAAAGAATCATTAAGACTTATAAAGATCAAGATTTCTTAGATGACTGGGGCTTTGATAAAAAGTTTAACTATATGAACATGATCTTTACTAATGCTGAAGACTATATCCTCGAATATGATGGTAAGAAGCAAAATGTTATTAAGGTCTCATATTTTGATCCAGATGGTAGTGATGATCCTAAACGTGCTTATTTTGAAACATTCCTAAATAAAGACTTAAACACGCTTGTCTGGAGAAGGTATACCAAGGTTAATATGAAAGATACTTTTTCTAACGAGAAGATTGTTGTTGATGGTCATGAATATGATTCAGATTATTACGCAATTACTTCCAGGCTGTTATAGAACAAGACTAACCTTTATATTCAAATTCGTAAATATCAAACGGATTGCTCAAGGCAATAAGCTTTCCCTTGTCATTTAAAGCAAGATGTTCAAATTCAGTATAAACACCAAATTGTTCACCCAGATTTTTATATTCTTTAATAATCTTCTTGTTGTGTAAGTCCACAACCCTCATAGTCAAAGACTAGATTGAGAGTTTATATTTCTTCGTAGTATTATCCATATTAGAAAACATCCGATGTTTCGATATCATACATCATTGATTCAATCGTGCCCTTATAGTTAGGGAACTTTTCTCTTAAATATTCCGCTTCACCAATGGAGTTCATTTTCGCCGCCATTGTTTCATTTGTGATAATACTGATATTAGTCTTAATTCTGTTCAAAATTGGGTCTAAATACATACCGTGTTCGTTATTTATCGCTGCGTGAATCGCGCCACAATGTGTATGACCTAAGACAATAATGCGTTTAACTTTTAAGTGTTCAATCGCGTATTCAACTGTCGCTAGTTCACCCTCATTGATGACATTGCCCGCAGTTCTAATCACAAATAATTCCCCTAAAGAGGCATTGAAAATATATTCTGGGACCACTCTAGAATCAGAACAGGTAATGATTAAAGTATCGGGATGTTGTCCTTTAACTAGTTCATCTCTTCTATCTTTTAACTCTTTATTGTTTTCTAGGATGTTTAAAAAATCCTGATTACCTTTTTTGATATCCATATAAGCGTCTCCCTAGCAATAATTGCTATTTATAGTTTATCAAAAGTAAAAGCATAACTGACTTATATTTTATTTTTAAATTATTTGCTCTATAATCGAATTTGAAAAAAACATAGATAAGGAGTGATTATTATGGCAAATACATACCAATACGGTGATAAAGAATATACCAGACAACAAGTCATTGATTATGGTAGAGAAAATTATCCAAAGCTCTATTGGATTAAAAGAGGCATTGGCATAGGCGCTATCGCAAGTGCTGCTCTTATACCTATCGTGGTGTTTGCCATAGGTGGTGTATTAGAAAAAGAAATTGGTAGCGAAAATATGTACTTGTACTATCAAGATCCACGCATGATTATTTATATTGTCGCCTCCATTATCACTGCTGTCATAGGCATTGGCCTTATCATTTCTTCTTTCGCTAAACCCACTGATGAACAATGCTTCATCCATGGAGAAAAGTGCTTAAAACAAATTGCACAAGATAGAGCCTATTTCCGTAGGGATCAAGAAGAGCAAGAAAAAGATATCTAGATACATTCTAATAAAAAGATAAAGAGCCATTCATTAACGATGAAATGGCTTTTTATTAACTAATAATTATTTGTATAATATTTTTGCAAAGGAAATGTGCTGTATGAATAATAAGAAACATTTTTTATGTGCTGTCGTCTCTTTGTTGACCGCGTCTTTAACCGTGGCGTGTAACGCTAATAGAAATAGCAATACTAGCCAAGAACCTAAACCATTAGAAATTGGTGACACTGTGAAGGAATGGAAATCCTCTAAAGATTTAGATACTTTACCATTAGCCCCAGCGGATAAAGATAGTAAAGGTGAAATCGTTAATGACTTTGGTAATTACGATAAATCCTCTTTAAAGTTTGAAGTTAAAAATGCGACAAATATGTATGTTGGTAGTGATTTAGTGGACACCCCATACTTTAGCGAAGATGATGCGAAGAATGGTGACATTATTTCCTTATATGTTTATGCCCCAAGTGATGGCAATATTTCCTCTTTCCAATTAGAAGTGTTTCCAAGTTCTATGAACAATAGCATCAAAGGTGATGTACTAGAAATCACAAGCGATATGGAAGACACTTGGAGAGAATTAACAGTCTCTTATGATACTTTAGAAATATTAGGCGCAATTCATCTTAACTATAAGTTACAAAATACCGCTTCTAATGCGGCTTTCTATGTTGATGATATCAATATCACCCTAGGTGAAGAAACCGTTAAAACAGCTTATGAATTTAATGATGAAAGTCTATATAAAGCCTATGAACCATATTTAAAAGTCGGTGGTTGTTTATCCACTCGTATGTTTAGAAATACAGAAATTAGAAAAATGATCAAAGACAACTTTAATTCCGTCACCGCGGAAAATGAAGGTAAACCAGAACAAATCTTAGATCAAGCAGCGTGCCAAGAATTAGCAAAAACTGATGAAACGCAAGTGGCTATTAAAACCGCTCCTTTTGAAAAGATTTATGATTGGTGTGCGAAAAACAATATCGGTGTTAGACACCACACATTTGTGTGGTTTGATCAAACCCCAGAATGGTTCTTTAAAAAAGGCTATCAAGCTAGTGGTGCGGTTGTTTCTAAAACCACAATGCTAGCCCGTATGGAAAACTTCATTAAAACCACGATAGAAACCATCAATGAAAGATGGCCAGGACTAGTGTATGCGATTGATGTTTCTAACGAAGCCGTGCAAAATGGTGCGGTTCGTAAAACTAATAACTATGGTAGTGCTCCTAACTATTGGTACGAAACCATTGGTGAAGACTTTGTCTACTACGCATTTAAATACGCTAGACAATACGCAGAAGAGGATCAAGAACTCTACTATAACGATTATGCTTATGACTATGAAACAAGTAACTGTAAGTTTGCTCTTAATACATTATTAAAAGACGCTATCGCAGAAGAACTAATTGATGGTGTTGGTATTCAAGGCCACCTTGATATGAATAACTATTCTTTAGACTCTGTTATTAAAGATGCGGAAATGATTAAAGAAAAAGGTCTTAAGTGTCAAATAACTGAATTAGATATTACCGTTAACGGTAATTCTGAATCAGTCTTCAATAATCAAAAGAATGCTTATAAGCAACTAGCCACTAGAGTGTTAGAGGGTAACGCAAGTGGCAAGACTGAAGTTAATGCGATTGTCTTCTGGGGCGTCACTGATAATATGTCCTGGAGAGGCAATCAATACCCATTAATCTTTAATGAAAATTATTCTAAAAAGCCAGCGTATTATGGTTTCTTAGAAGCAGTACAAGAAATGTATCCAGAAGAAGCAGAATAATATGGTGATCTTTACTTATCAATTACCTAAATCATTATCATTTGATAATTTCGCTGAAGTAGAAGCGGATATTCTTAATCAATTAGAAGGTCATAACTATGATGAAATAGTTTTAGACGCTAAAGAGACTAACTATATCTCTAGTGCGGGTCTTCGTGTGGTTTTAAACCTTAAGAAGAAATACGATAAGGTATCCGTTATTAATGCTTCTATTGAAGTCTACGACATCTTTGAAATGACAGGCTTCACTAATATCGTTAATGTCGAAAAAGCCTTGCGTGAAGTATCAGTGGAAGGCTGTAAAATTATCGGAAAGGGCGCACACGGTATCGTATATTCTACCGCGCCAGACACCATTGTTAAGGTCTATGAAAAAGGCGCTTTACTAGATGATATTAAAAACGAGAGAGAATTATCTAAGAAAGCTTTTGTATTAGGCTTACCTACCGCGATTGCGTTAGATATCGTTAAAGTCGGAGACCAATATGGTACAGTCTTTGAACTATTAAACGCCGGATCATGCGTTAAATACGTTAATGAAAGTCAAAAGAACACTGATGACTTTGTCGATAAAGCAGTAGCCCTTCTTAAGAAGATCCATTCTACAGTCTGTGATGACGATACTTTACCAGATATGAAAATAAGCCACCTCAGATATGTGGAAAATATCAAATCATTCTTAACTGAAGAAGAATACTTAAAAGTTAAAAAGATTGTTGAAGATATTCCTGATAGAAAGACATTGATTCATGGTGATTTCCATTTAAAGAATCAATTACTCACTAAAGGGAATGAATTAATGCTTATTGATATGGATACCTTATGTACAGGTAATCCAATATTCGAATTAGCGAGTGTTTGTAACTCTTATTTTGAATATGGTCAAATCAGTAAAGATATCGTTGAGAACTTCTTAGAAATTCCATTTGATAAAGCTGTTTATTTATGGAAGAACATTTCTAGAAAGTATTTCTCTGATTTGAACGATGAAGAATATCAAACGGTTATAGATAAGGTCAGATTAATTGGCTGTGTACGTGGCTTACATTTCTTTAAGAAACATAACTTCTCTATGGAGAACATGGAAAAGTATCTTAACGATTTAAGAGAATTGCTTAATAAATTCTAGTATTAAAAAGCATATTACTATAAAATAGTAATATGAGTATTAATCATAGCAGCGCATATCTTATTGGAACCGCAATCGGCTTACAAGATGTCGATCACCTTTCTGTTTCCAAATACTTTTTAAGGAAAGCATCAGAATTTATTCGTGATGAAATAAGCGTTGATGAATTAGAAGAACTCATCAAAAAGCATTACAATCTTTTACCAGATAGTGGAAATCGCACTAAAGAAGCTGATCTAGTTGCCTCTCGTGTTATTAGGCTTCTATCTGACGATTCGTTTTCTTTTACTGTAGATCAACTTCTGTTTATCCATCGTGTCCTTTTTGATGGTTTGTTATATCATCCTGGGGAATTAAGAAAATACAACTTCACTAAAAGTGAATGGATTCTAGATGGTGATACTGTAACATATGGCGACTATCGTGAGTTAAAAGCAACCTTACAATACGATTTCAGCGTTGAAAAAGATTTCCAATACAAAGATTTACCAATCAACAAAATCATTGACCATTTAGCTGTTTTTACCGCTAACTTATGGCAAATCCACGTCTTTGAAGAAGGCAATACTAGAACCATCGCAGTATTTATAATCAAATACTTACATAGTTTGGGCTTTAATGTCGATAACGATGTCTTCCAGAAGAATGCTTGGTATTTTAGAAACGCTCTTGTCAGAGCGAACTATAACGACTTTACTAAAAGTATCTTTGAAGATAGAAACTATTTAGTGATGTTTTTGAGAAATCTCTTACTTGGGGAAGACAATGAACTGCACAATAGAGAGCTACACATTTACTACAAGAAACACCATGAGCAAGGCGTTTAAAAAAATATATTGGTTTTAGCAGTTTACTGCTTTTGCTGTGTCTAATTAGCGAAAGGTGGTAAACCACTATGAGTAAAAAAGCATTGTTTATAATTCCATTATCAGTAGGATTGTTATCAATCTGTTCTTGTTCGTGGTTTTTTAATACAAAAGAGAACTATATCGAAAAACAAAATCCAGGAAACATCATTGAAAGAGTAACAGAGAGGAGTATTTGCTCATTCTATTATAAAAACGATGAATGGGATGCTTCATTAGAAGATAAGGATGGTGCTATCTTAACCAAGCTTAGAAATGTCAGCGAATTCACTTATATTAACAAAAAACCATCACTCAGTGATGAACACTTTTTATACTATGCAAAAACACCAGCAATTATTTTTGGCTATAACACTCACCAAATCGAAATCTACGATAATGGTTATGCTGTGACATGGGGAAACAGCAATGATACCATCGCCTATTACTATCAATTTGATGAAGATGTCGCTAAATCTTTATTAACTGCGGTTAAAAATAAATACCAAGAATTAATTGAAAACAAGAAAAGAGAACAAGAAGAAAGAGATCGTGTTGAAGCTGAATATAATCTAATGATTGAAGATATGACTATCTTTACAGTCATTGAAAAGATGAAAGAAGAAGAGAGAGTGGATTTAGAATTTTCATTTTTAACCGATGAAGAAGATCCACGATATTATGACTTCACATTTAGAGATGATGGCTCAATCTATACCTCTCTTAAGAACGCTACATATAGCGAAAGCGATCATTATACTTACATCGATGAATATGATTCTTTAAATCATTTGTTTATACAAGGTAACAAATGGAAAATTGAAATACATAAAAAAGCAAGAACCGTACATGTCACTTTTGAGGCACATGATAAATACGGAAGAAGCTATAACTATGAGGATGATAAAATCATTGATGAAGATTCTTTAAACGCTATTTTAAATAAGGCGTATGAACTCAGCGCACCAAAGAATCCGTTTGGCAATAGTAGTTCAAACCCTTCATCAAGTAGTGAAGAATAGTTTAATTTCATAGCGCGCCCACGTATATCCCGTTATAATATAAGCAAAGAAATACATATAAGGGAGATACTATATGCGTTTTGATCTTTCCAATAATTTACTAACCTTATTTTTCGAAGGAGAACTCAACTCCTATAATTCTGACTCTGTTGAAAAAGAAATTGATGACGTTGTCAGTGCGAATAAGTTTCAAACATTAGATTTAGATTTTGCTAAACTTCAATACATTTCCAGTGCGGGTCTCCGTATTGTTTTGAAGTTAAAACAAAAATATGATGACACCCATGTCATAAACGCAGGACTAGATGTTTATGATGTTTTACAAATGACTGGTTTCACTAACATCATGGACGTTAAAAAAGCTATTAAAGAGATGTCCGTTGATGGAGCGGAAATCATTGGTGAAGGTTTCTTCTCTACGGTTTACCGTATTGATAAAGACACAATTATTAAGGTCTTCAATAGAACGAGTGATGAGAAACAAATTGAAAGAGAATTAAAACTTGCTAAACAAGCATTTGTCTTAGGCATTCCAACAGCGATATCCTTTGATATCGTTAAAGTTAAAGATAAATTAGGTGTGCGTTTTGAAATGCTTGATTGTATGTCTTTAAAGAATGCTTTTGCTAAATATCCAGAAAAGTATGACGAACTATTAAATAAGTATGTCGACTTATTAAAGAAGATTAATAGCACTGAATGCTTTGATCCTGCAGTGCCATCAATTAAGAAGTTCTTTATCGAAAAAGTTAACGCTCTTAAAGGTTTAGTGGACGATGCCCATTATCAAAAGGCCTTAGAGATTATTAAAAACATTCCCGAAAGAAGTACTTTTGTCCATGGTGACTGTCACTTTAAAAACATTATGGTGCAAGGTGAAGACTTCTTATTAATTGATATGGATACCCTTTCCGTTGGTCATCCTATATTTGAATTAGCGAACTTACGCTGCCCATATGTCGCTTTTGAAGAAGATAGTCCAGGCAATAATGAACAGTTCTTTGGCTTAAGTTCGGATTACTGCACTAAGTTATATAACGATGTTATTAGACTATACTTTGGTAAAGAAGATGAAACTATCAAAGATAAGATTGCTTTAGTCTGCTATATTCATATGGTCTGGTGGACATTAACTAACCAAAAAGAAAACACTCAAAGATTAAATGGTTGTAAGGAAAGACTATTGGCCTTACTTGATAAATATAACGATGTTGATTTAGGAATCTAATATGACAGAATTTGAAAGAAATAAATATTTAGAGGCATATTACGATAACGAAGCTGACGCTAATAGGCAGATGGGCTTTGCTAACGCCTTTGGTGGTGTCCTTTTATTAGCGGTTTGGATTTGCTATATGACCGGTGCTTTCTATGCCTCTAAGCAAATCATGCCGTTAATTAACACCCTCTTCCCAATTAGCATCATTATTCTTTTAACACCTTTACTTTATAATTTCCGTTTCAAACACATCTTAAGAAAACCAAATTATAAATACTTCGTGGTGTTCTCTTTCGTGCTTGTTATCGCTGCGCTTAATGTTATGCTCCCAAGGAATTCATTTATCGCTTGGGCGTTATGCATTATTATGACCAACCATTACTATAATCCTAAGTTAGGTAGAATCACCTTTGGTGTGGCTTCTGGCTTAATGCTTATTTGCTTATTCTTCTCTTTATTCGTTGGGGAATATGATGCGAATATCTTAGGCGTTAAAGAAGCGGTGAATGGCGATCCAGTAGAAGTATTTGGTATTAAGGAACGTTTTGACTTACTACACGAGCAATTGGTTAACGGCCAAAATAGATACTTACAAGCCTTTGTATATAGCTATTTACCAAGAGCGTTACTCTTAACATTAATCTTTGTGGTTTGTAATTCTCTTAACATGCGTACATATAAGTTATTAGTCACCGAAATCCACGTTAATAGTGAACAAGAAAAGACCAAGACAGAATTAGACGTCGCTAAAGATATTCAAATGGCGACATTACCAACTGAATTCGTCACTAGTGAAGATGTTGAAATCCAAGCGGAACTAAAAGCCGCGAAGAGTGTTGGTGGTGACTTCTATGATTATTTCTTACTTGATAACGATCATATTGCTTTAGTCATCGCTGATGTCTCTGGTAAAGGTATTCCAGCGGCGATGTTTATGATGAAAACTATTACCTGCTTTAGAAACTGTGTCTCTATTGATAAAACACCAGAAGAAGTTCTTAGAGAAGTGAATAGAATCATTAACAAAGGTAATGACTCTAATATGTTTGTGACATGCTTCTACGCGGTGATAAACACTAAAACAGGTGAGATGCAGTTCGCTAATGCAGGACATAACCCTCCAGTCGTGGGTCAAAAACAAAACTACAAGTTCTTAAAATGTAAACCAGGATTTGTTTTAGGACCACTTAAAGAGGTGTTCGTCACTAATGAGACATGCCATCTTAAAAATGGTGACACTTTAACTCTTTATACCGATGGTATAACCGAAGCTCGTAACTCTAAAGGTTTATTCTATGGAGAAGACCGTTTATTAGGCGTCTTTAATAACAAAATGTATTCCTGCTTATTAGAATTACATCACACCTTAAAAGACGATATTGAAAGATTCGTTGATGGTGAAGATCAAGCGGATGATATGACTTATATCACTATGAAGTATCATGGTGATAAATATTTATATAAAGAACAAATCTTTAAAGGTGAAAAAGAAAACCTTCCAAAGATGATTGCCTTAATAAGTGAATTCGCACAAGAAATGAAGATTGAAGAAGGCTTCACTAATAACTTATGCGTGGTCGCGGATGAAATGTTATCTAACATCATTAAGTATGGCTACGCTGAATTCACTGATGACATCTTCATCAGATTACTTTATAACGTTGATCAAAACGAATTCGTTATGACCATCATCGATAGAGCGGAAAAATTTGATCCATTCTCCGTGGATAATAAGCCACTTGAAGGCAATATATCCAAACGTAAGGAAGGTGGTCTAGGCATCTTAATCGTTAAGAAATTAATGAGTGAATATGCCTATGACTACATCAATCATAAGAATATTGTTACTTTGAAGAAGAAATTCTAATTTTTTCGGACAAAATTGAAAAAAGTCTCCTATTTAATTTATAGGGGGCTTTTTATTGTTCCCTACTTTTAAGGAGCCAACATGAAAAAGAAAAAAACATTTAGAAGACATTTTCGTATTTACTTCAAAAATAATCATCCAGCCTACATTGTTGATGAAGAGGGAAACCTATATGTTTTTCATAGAGTAACTCATTCAAAATCATCCGGTGGAAGAAAGAATTGGGAAATAAAAAACAATCCAATAGTTGGTCACAAAGAACCTATGTACATCGTTAAGCAAGAAAAAAGAGATTTCAAAAAGCGCTTTAGTCTATTTGAGATTGAAACCAAAAGAGGCGTTGATATATCCTTCCCGGAAATAAAAAAAGCCGGAAGGACACAGAATCATCACGAAGATGGACGTGCAACAATATCATCCGACAAAAACATTAAAGCAAAAGAAAAGAATAAAGGCAAGAAAAAACCTGTCTGAGTTTATTCAGCCCTGCGTGACATTAAAGAATAGAACTTGAAAGCAAACAAAAAGCCGGTCGATCACAGACTATTGTCGAGAATAATAATTGCCCCGGCAAACGTTGAACCGGCTACGACACCACTTGAGCGGTAAATCACCGGTAGGTACCGGCGGATCACAGACAAGTCATGACGACGTCAAGGTCGTGAATAATGTAACAACCGGCAAAGATATTAAAACAAAAAAAGAATAAAAAAGCAAACAAAAAGGAGACGTAATTGATGCCCGTCTCCTTTATTTTTATCGTTTTCACTCTTCCTTAAACATATCTGTGGATAAGTATCTTTCACCAGTATCTGGTAAGAGAACCACGATAGTTTTGCTTTGATTTTCTTTTCTTTGCGCAAGGATTGTTGCGGCCTTCACAGCCGCGCCACTGGAGATACCAACGAGTAAGCCATCTTGTCTTGCTAAGGCTTTACCAGTAGCGAAGGCATCTTCATTAGAAACTGTAATAATTTCATCATAGATACCTGTATCAAGTGTTTGAGGAACAAAGCCCGCACCAATACCTTGGATCTTATGTGGACCAGGTGTGCCTTTAGATAAGACTGGTGAAGATTCTGGTTCAACCGCGACCACTTTAATATCTGGATTTTGTTCTTTTAAGTATTTACCAACGCCAGAGACAGTACCACCTGTACCAACACCAGCTACAAAGATATCAATACGTCCACTTAACTCTTCAAAGATTTCTGGACCAGTTGTTAAGTAGTGGGCGTTTGGATTAGCAGGGTTAGTGAATTGACTTGGAATAAAGCTATTAGAATATTGTTTATGTAATTCTTCCGCTTTAGCGATGGCACCTTTCATGCCTAGCTTACCATCAGTAAGTACGAGTTCTGCACCATAGGCTTTTAAAAGATTTCTTCTTTCAATAGACATGGTTTCTGGCATTGTGATGATTAAACGATAACCACGAGATGCCGCAACCATTGCTAAACCAATACCAGTATTGCCACTTGTTGGTTCAATTAAGATAGTGTTCTTATTAATTAAGCCATCTTTTTCCGCTTTATCAATCATCGCTTTAGCAACTCTGTCTTTGACAGAACCACCTGGGTTAAATGATTCAACCTTAGCGAGGATTCTCGCATTTAGTTTATTGTTTCTTTCGTAATTTGTGAGTTCGACTAAAGGAGTCTTGCCGACTGCTTCGTCAATATGTGTATAAATCATGTTTTTATGTGTCCTTTCGATGTCGTTTAGTTTGTTAACTAAACCGTTTAATAGTGGTTCGAATTTTACACCATACCAGTGATCTTTATCACCTTGGGTGTAGTTAATACATCGATAGACATAGTCTGCGGCTATTTTCGTAGATAAATATAATTCATGGTTCTTTAAATAAGAGGCGACGAAGGTAGAAGAGAAGATATCACCTGTACCATGGAATCCTTCACCGATTTTACGATGCTTATAATATTGGCTGTAGCCATGATCAAAGATATAAACACCAGTAGCATTCTTTTGGAATGAAACATCGGTAAGAATGATTTTAGCGGTAGTGTACTTACTTAGTTCTTTTAGTAAGTTTTCAATATATTCTTTATCGTATTTTTCTTTATATGGCACACCACTTAAGAAAGCGGCCTCAGTAATATTTGGTAAGATAACATCCGCTACTTTGATGAGTTCACGCATTTTTAATGCGTAATCCACATTAAAGGCTGGATATAATTTACCTTTATCACCCATCGCAGGATCAACGATAACAAGAGAGTTTTCTTTCTTTAATTGTTTAATGGCTCTTAAAGTGAAATCCACAAGGGAAACACTTCCTAAGTAACCAGTATAGATAGCGTCAAATCCTAAATGCTCTCTGTCCCAGTGTTTAAGGAACTTATCTAATTCCTCATCCATATCTTTATACTCAAATCCATGAAAACCAGAAGTATGAGTGGAAAGAATAGATGTTGGTAAGATCGCGGTTTCATAACCACAGGCACTTAAGATAGGAAGCGCTACTGTGATAGAACATTGTCCATAGCAAGAAATATCTTGGATGGTAACAATCTTCTTGTCACGACCTTCTAAAGAAGGCGCTTCGTTGATTTCGAAAAATAATTCGTTAGCGTTAAGTCCAAACTTTTCTACGAGAAGAACAGCCTTATCGTAGCTCATTTCAGATTCACCCTTTTCAATTTTGCTAATCATGGACTTATGTGAATAGCCAAGAGCGTCTGCGAGTTCTTTTTGTGTTAGATTGTATCTTTGTCTAACTTTTTTAACTAAAATTCCAAATTTCATGACGCTATTATAAAACAAAAAGTGAATGACATTCAACTTTTACGATTATAGAAATAAATAATAGCGATTAGAAATTGCTATTAAGTGGTATTATATATCTTGATGATTAAAAAAGTATCGGAATCGTATAAACATAACATCTTAAGTATTGCTCTAGGACCATTTATTAAAATCATTGAAGCAATATTTGATTTACTTATCCCTTTATTCATGAAAGCCATTATTGATTTAAACCAATATGGTAATCCTGATAACATCCCTAATAAAATCTCATCTTCTATTGCCTCGTTCATTAGAGTTTTTAACAGTTCTAGTAACACAGTTAGTGACGCCTTAGTGGGTGGTCTTATTATCTTAATCATGGGTATTGTTGGATATGGCTTAACAATGATCAGTCAATATATCGCCGCGGTATCATCAGTGGCTGTTGGCACTGAAGTTAGAGAATCCTTATACCATAAGATGCTTAAGCTCTCCAAAAAGGAAAGAGAACAAGTTAGTAACGCTAAGTTATTAACTGTCATCAATAGTGATACATATCAATTACAACATGGTGTCCTCTTGTTCGTTAGATTAGTGGTACGCGCTCCATTTATCTTAATTGGATCATTGGTGATGTCGTTTATCTTGGACTGGAGAGTGGGCTTAGCCTTTACTGCGATTGTCCCGTTATTATTCTTAGTGAACTTCTTAGTTCTCAGAAAATCATCTAAGGGCTATGTTGAGATTCAAAATGATCTAGATGACTTAAACAATAAGACTAGTGAAACCACAGATGGCGCAAGAGTCGTTAGAGCGTCTAACCAGCAAGAAAGAGAAAATAATGAATTCTCAGTTAAGACAAATGCCTATCAAGATAAAGCTATTAAAGTTAATCGCATTAACTCATTAATTAATCCTTTAACATTTGCCATTACCTCAATTGTCTTAATTGTTATTATCCTGTTACTTCAAAATAGTCTGTTCAGTGAGAACAATACATTAATCGCTAGCACAATCATCGCGGAGATGTCTTACTTAGCACAAATCTTCTTTGTAGTGGTCCAATTCTCTATGGTCATTATTGAAGTTGTTAAGGCTAGTGTATCCCGTAAAAGAATCGATAGTGTGCTCTCAATAGAACCAGCTATCGTTAATGAAAATAAAGAGTATGTGCTCGACAATAATGCCCCTCTAATTAGATTTGATCACGTGAGTTTCTCGTTCACGGATGATGAAAACTATTTCTTAAATGATTTAGATTTCCAAATTAGAAAAGGTGAAACTTTTGGTGTTATTGGTGGTACCGGCAGTGGTAAATCCACAGTCATCAATTTAATTGAAAGATTCTATGATGCCTCTAAGGGTGATGTCTTATATAAAGGCGTTTCTTTAAAAGACTATAACTTAAACGAATTAAGAAATAGTATTGGCTTAGTTAATCAAAAGTCATCGTTATTTAAAGGCACAATTAAGTCTAACTTCTTAATGAGTAATCCTAATGCCACTGATGAAGATATCATCAATGCTTTAAAACAAGCCCAAGCATATGAATTTGTTAGTAAATATGAAGATGGTATTAACCACGAAGTAAACGAAGGTGGACTTAACTTCTCTGGTGGTCAAAGACAAAGACTATGTATCGCTAGAGCGTTAATTAGAAAGCCAGAAATATTAATCTTAGATGACGCAACATCAGCGTTAGATTTATTAACGGATAAACGTATTAGAGAAACGATTAACTCATTTAAAGACATGACTAAAGTCATTGTTTCTCAAAGAGTGTCAACGATTCAACATGCTGACTATATTTTAGTTTTAGAAGGTGGACAAGTTGTCGGCCAAGGTAAGCACAAAGACTTATTAAATAACTGTCCAATCTATAAAGAAATCTACGAAACACAAATTAGAAAGGAATAAGATGACTAGTAAGCAAAGACTCTTTAACTATCTGAAGCCAATGCGTAAATCGCTCGTGATTGCGTTAGTCTTTTCATTACTCTTTGTGATTTCTCAAATCGCTCAACCTTTCTTATTAGGTAAAGCCTTGGATGCCTCTAAAGATAATGATCATCAATTATTCAATATCTATGTCTTTGTGGCCTTAGGCCTAATCATTGTAGGCGTTGTATTTGCCTATTTCTTTGAAGTCATTGTGATGAATGTTTCTCAAAAGGTAATTAAGAAAGCTAGAGATGATGTTTATAACAAGATCAATGCTATTTCGTTAAAGGATTTTGACAATAAAAGACACGGCGATATTGTCCAACTTGAAATTAGAGATATGGAGAATTTTGCCGCTGGTTTATTTGCGATATTTAAGACCTTAATGCAAGGTATCTTCACAGTCGTTATTACCATCATCATGATGCTAATGGTGAACTGGATTTTGGCTCTTGGAGTTATCATTCTCACCCCATTAAGCATGCTCATGGCGAAGATTGTTTCTAGCTTCTCTTATAAACACTATAAAAAGCAGAGCCAATTACAAGCAAACCTGTCCGCATCCTCCCTAGAAACGCTCAATAACATTGATATTGTGCAGTCTTTGAACTATGAAAACGCCGCAATTCGCGAATTCAATGAAATAAATGAAAAACTTAAAAAAGAAGGGAGAATTGCACAGTTTTCGGCTTCTTGGGTCAATCCAAGCACTAGATTAGTAAATAACATTATTTACGTCATTATCGGTGTCGCTGGTATCATAATGCTTGGCTATAATAACGAACTCGCAACCTTATTCGCGGTGATGTCTATTGGTCGCTTATCAAGCTTCTTATCATACACAAATCAGTACTCAAAACCATTCAACGAAATCTCTAATGTTGTTTCAGAATTTGAAAACGCGAAAGCCTCACTAAGAAGAATTAATGATTTCTTAAATATTGATGATGATATCAATAATGGAACGGCCTCAATTGATAGTATCGATAGTATTGAATTTAAAGATATGTCGTTTAATTATGATACTAATAGAAAGTTAATTGAAAACTTTAATTTAGAAATCAAAAAAGGACAAAAGGTTGCCATCGTTGGTCCTACTGGCGCTGGTAAAACAACTTTAATTAATTTGCTGATGCGTTTCTATGATCCTAACAGTGGTCATATCAACATCAATAACAAGTCCTATTTAGACATTAAAAAAGAATCTTTAAGAAGCCATGTTGGTATGGTTCTTCAAGATACTTGGATTTTCAGTGGCACAATCTTAGATAACATCCGTTACTATAAGAAAGATGCTAGTGAAGAAGAAGTAAGAGAAGCAGCGAAGAAAGCTCACGCTGATATCTTTATTAATACCCTACCTAATGGCTATATGACTAAGGTTAGTAATAGACACGGCTTATCCGAAGGACAAAGACAAATGATTGCTATTGCTAGAATCATGTTACTTAATCCAGAACTAGTTATCCTAGATGAAGCTACTTCTAATATCGATACTCGTAGTGAAAAGCTTATTACTGATGCTTTTGACTATATGATGAAAGATAAAACTTCAATTGTTATCGCTCATAGATTATCAACCATCGAAAAAGCGGATATCATTATTGTAATGAATGATGGTGCTATCGTTGAAACAGGCAACCATCAAGAATTAATGAAGAAAGAGGGATTCTACTATTCCTTATATTCATCACAATATAAATAAGGGACATTATGGCTAAAGAAAAGAAAAAGAAGAAACCTAGTAAGATTAAGAAATTAATCACACCTAAAAAGATTGCTTTATTAATGGCTATCATCTCTTTAGTGTCTTTTCTTTATAAGATTGGCTTAGGTGTTATTTCTAACTCCATGATTTTAATTATCGCTTCCTTATCCACAGCGGTAGTCTGTGCTTGTAAGTTTATTTTCTGGAAAGATATGAACGCTGATAGAAAAGCTAAAAAGAAATCATACTTCTTTATGATGGTTCTCGCTTTAGCGTTCGCCATACTATTCTTGTTATTCGCTGTTCTTAAAGTAGGTGGCATTGATACCACTAGTAAACATGACTTTAAAGATATTGTTAGTTATATATTCATTGCCTTTGTCATCTTGATGTTTGTTTTATCAATTATCAATTTAAAAGGTGCATTAGAAAAGAACGATATCATGGTTATTGGTATTAAAGAGATGACGTTTGTTTCCGCTTTAGCGGACGCTGTCATCATTCAAGAATTCTTATATAAGGTCATACCACATTATCGTGATATACCATTCATGAAATTACTTAATAGTTATTTTCCACTTATCGTTGGCGTATTAATGATAATGGTGCCTATCTATATGTTTAAAAGATTAAGGAAATATGAGGCCTAAATATGGATAAAAAACAGCTCGAAGAATTCGAATTTGATATCTGTTCTCTTCATGAATATTTCTTTGATCAAAATAAAGAAAGAATGGAAGAGTTTGAAGTCACCAAACAAGACCTCATTGACGCTAATAGGGAATACTATGAAAGGCAACTAAAAGAAGTTAGACAAATCATTGAGAAGAAACAAGAACCTAAATACTCTTTTCCAGTTAGTGTTGCTGTACTAGTGGATGGTCCATATGATCCAACAGAGCATTATCTAAACGAGCTTATCGAGTTCTTTGAATACTTAAACAAAGAAGAAAACCAAGTTTATCTTAATAAAGCTTTTATCTACGATTGTTCAGATGCATGTGGTATGGGTGTTCACACAACAACACAATGCATGCTTATCGCTGATTTTAATTGTCTTTTTGAGTTTGGCATTGCTGGAAGGCCATCTAAACTCATTGATAATCGTAATAGATTCACTGGTTTGATTCCCTATTTGTTCAAACAAAACTATCAAGAGTTATATAAAAGAATGCTTAGAGTAGCAAAATGTCTTATCAATAAGTATGGCGCTGACATTGGTCAAATGCTTTTATCATTGCTTAATTTTCTTAAACAAAACGACAAAGATAATTACCAAGTTTTCTATAATCAGTTCTTAGAAATCAAAGATAAATATGAAGGACGTTGGACTTCAAAACAAGATTATAAGAATCTTGGACTAGGTTATCAGTATAAGGTGTATGACAAATCCTTCATGGATATGTTAGATTAGTGGAGCATTAAGAAAAGCGCTAATAAGGCAGCACTTATAACAGGCACACTAATAATTGATCCATACTTAACGAAGTCTTTAAAAGTGAATTTGACTTCGTATTTTGATAATAGACCTTGAAACATAATACCCGCTAAAGCACCAACTGGTGTTAAGAAGGCACCAATGTTACTACCAATAATAGTGGCATAGATCGCTTGATAATATGCTTGTCCTTCTAAGGCTAATGGTACATCCGCAAATAAGATAGACATTGGAATATTATTGACCATATTAGCCATTACAAATGATGATGCACCATAGGATAAGATAGGCGATACGGTATTCAATAATTCACCAATTCTTTCTGCAACTCCTTGATAGTGAAGAGCAATAACAATAATACTCATTGATAAGACAAATGGGATTAATTGATAAGGTAATCTTTTAAGTGGGTTTGTTAAATAATGCCACTGTGTTTTTCTAACTAATCTAGTAATAATAACAAACACTAATAATGATACTGCGCATATCAAAGATATGAGCCACATATCTAAATGAATATATGGAGAGATGATAAGGAAGATAAGACACACTAATAAGTGAGCAACACCCACAATTAAATCAAACTTACTTTCAATATGGACTGCTTCACAGTTCTCACAGCTTAATACTTGTCCAAGTTTCTTACGGAAGATGAAATAAATAATAAGTGTTTCCACAATACCAGCGCATAGTGTTGGTATTGCCATCACTTTGAAATAATCAATAAAGGTAATATTCGCGGAAGTCGCTAAATAGATATTGGTAGGGTTACCAATCACAAACATCATTGACCAAGTATTTGCCGCAGTAAATTCTGCGATTAAAAATGGAATAGGGGAAATCTTAGTTCTCTTACAGAAGAAACAAATAAATGGTGTGAATGTTAATATCACAATATCGTTAGAGGTGAATACTGTAAGGAACGCCACTAGGAAGTAGAGAATAAAGAACAACGCTGTTTGACTATTCTTTGCGTGTTTAACAGCGAAGCACGCTAAGAATCTAAATAGACCAACTTCATCTAAGAAAATAGAGAGGATGGTCATCGAAAAGAATAACACCAATATCTTAAGTGGATTAATCGCAGCACTACTTGTCCAAGAAGCGCCAATCTCTTTAATTGGGCATAAAGTAGTGGCCACTAAAACAATCGCTCCTAATAAAGCAATAAGCCAATATGTATCTAAAGTAATCTTTCCTAATTTGAGTCTAGGGAAGAATAGAGTGGATAATGTGATTCCTAGGAATGTAATGACGGAAATAATGATAGTAGCAATCATACAAGCGACTATCATAGACCTTTATATTTATAAAGCAATAGAAAATGTAAAAAAATAGCACAAAAATGTGCTAACATATACATATCATCTTGCACGAGGTAAACTATGAAAAAGTTTTTTAGAAACCTATTCTCCGGATATTTTCTAATCATATTAATTCTATTAGTAGAATTAGGTGCATTTATTTTCATTCAATTCTTCCTTGAAGATGTTGTTATCCTAGTAATCAATGATCCTAATGTCGCTAATGAAACAGTTAGAAATATCGTTGCGTTAGTGTATCTTCCACTTCGCGTAGCAGTCTTTGTTATCGCGGTTTTAATCTTCTTCAGAATCGTCAATAAACATGAAGATCCAGAATTTAAGATTCCTTGGATTGTTGGCATGCTTCTTTTACCATTATTTACCTCTATTGTTTTCTTAATCTTTGGTAATCATGGTTTAAATAAACGTGATAAGAGAATCATTAAAACCACAACAGAAGCGTATAACAAGCACTTCCAATTAGATGAAAAAGCAAAGAAAGAATATCGCGAAGAATTAGGTACCGCGGTTAATGCTTTTAGATATATTAATAACATTACTAAGTTAGGCGTCCACCCAAATAATAGAGTCAAATACTATGCTACTGGTGAGGAATTCTTCCCTGAATTAATAGAATCATTAAAACTCGCTAAAGAGTTTATCTTTATGGAATTCTTTATTATCGCCGATGGTGAAATATGGGATGAAGTACAACAGGTATTAATTAAAAAAGCTAGTGAAGGTGTTGAAGTACGTATCATCTATGATGATATGGGTTGTGGTGGCACTATCAGTGCTAGAACACCAAAGATCTTAGGCAAACATGGTATTAAATGTTATAAGTTCCATCCATTTAGACCAATCCTATCTGGTGTTTATAATAACCGTGATCATAGAAAGATTGTCGTTATCGATCACCAAATGGCTTTTACCGGTGGTATGAACTTAGCGGATGAATACGCTAATAAGATTAATAGATTTGGTTATTGGAAAGACACAATGATTAAGATTGAAGGCAGTGCGATTAATAACCTTATCGCTGTTTTCTTACAAAACCTTAACTTAGTCGTTGGCCATATTTCTGACTATAACAAATGGATGAACTTTGATTATCCAGAATACGAAGATAGTGGGTATGTGATGCCGTTTGGTGATGGTCCAGGTGACTATGTCAGTGCCCTTTTAGGCGAACAAACATATATCAATATTCTTAATTACGCTCAAAAGAAGGTATATATCTCTACTCCATACCTAGTGCCTACTTATAGTTTATTAGACGCTTTAAGAAGCGCCGCCCTTAGAGGTGTAGAAGTTAATCTTATTGTTCCAGGAATGCCTGATAAACCAGTCGTCTATTGGATGGCTAAATCTAACTTCAGATACTTATTAGATGCTGGAGTTAATATCTACCTCTATAGACCAGGTTTTAATCACATGAAGACCGCGATCGCGGATAATGAATTAGGATTCGTGGGCACAATTAACTTTGATTTTAGGAGCCTTGTGCATCACTTTGAATGTGGTGCAATCCTTTATAAGTGCCCATGTATGGATGATATCACCAAAGACTTTGAACAAATGATAGAAGTCAGTGAAAAAGTCCCACAAGATTATAAATTCAAAGGTGTCAAGAAGAGTATCTGCTCTGTTCTTAAAATCATCTCTGCGTTGTTCTAAAAACGAACCTTAAATGACTGATAATTACAAGTAATTATTGCTATTGCATAAAAAATCATTTAAGTTTTATTTAAGGTATTAAATATACTTTTTAAGCATGAAATTACTTTTAGTAGAAGACTCAATTCAACTAAATAAAGCTTTAACCACTGTTCTTAAACGTAATTCTTATATCGTGGACAGTGCTTTTGATGGTGAAGAAGCTCTTTTATATATCGATCAATATAAATATGACATTATCATTCTTGATATCATGCTTCCTAAGATTAATGGCTTAGATGTTTTAAAAAGAGTTAGAACTAATAAAATCGATACTCCAATTATCATGCTCACAGCGAAGTCCACAACAGAAGATAAGATACATGGTCTTGATTTAGGCGCGGATGATTATTTGCCAAAACCATTCGTCGTTGATGAACTTTTAGCCCGTATTAGAGCGTTACTCCGTCGTCAACCAACTTATGAAGAAGAAGCCAAATTAGCGTTTGGTGATTTAGTATTGGACACTAATAACTGCTGCTTAATCAATAGTGATAATAAAGTCACTTTAATGAATAAAGAATTACAAATCATGACTTTACTCATGAAGGCTAATGGTAATGTAGTCTCTCAAGACACCATTAGTAAAAACGTTTGGGATATTGAATCCTATAGCACAAGCGAGAACGTGTGGGTGTTTATATCCTATTTAAGAAAGAAATTAGATAGTATTAACTCCAAGGTTAAGATTAAATCAATTCGTTACCAAGGTTATTACTTGGAGTACAAAGATGATTAGAAAACTAAGATTACGTTTTATCTTGGCGGCCTTAGTGTCGATTCTTTTTGTTTTAGCGGCGACAATTGCTGCAATCAACGTTTCTAATCATATCAAAACAGAAAATGAAACTACTGAATCACTAAATAACATTATTGAATATTCTCATCAAAGCACTTTATTTAAAATTGGTGCAAAGCCAATTGATCAACAAGGTGGTCCAGGTCAACCTTGGCAGCCAGGTCAACCTTGGCAGCCAGGTGGCTTTTATCCAAGAAGAGAAGAAATTAATGAACAATACTTTGCCGCTGCATTTGATGAAGAAGGCGGCATTGTATGGAATGACTACACGCATATCGCACAAGGCGATAGCGATGAAGAATTGCGTCATGTCATGGCCACAAAG
>JAEEGL016431719.1_pt1 | contig 30440 bp, 28 predicted proteins | sample 9134231 | NCBI WGS metagenome assembly JAEEGL01 (sample SAMN16246548, study PRJNA631951) | gut metagenome | biome: gut microbiome; feature: rumen; material: fiber-attached | host: Bos | place: Iran: Karaj | collected 2018-10 | reverse complement strand
CTGGGTCGTGAGCCCGATGTAGTGAAGAAGGTGTTTGAGAATGCCTATCGTGATGAGCACGAGAAGAAATACCGTCAGCGCAAGAACATCACCCACCCGATGAAGCACATCCCGGCAGAAACGCTGATGATGATGAAGGTGGACATGTTCCTCAACGCCAACTACGAACTGCGCAAGAACGTGATGCGAGGAGTGGCAGAATACCGTTTGCGCACAGGCTACGGCTTCAGCTATCAGGATCTGACAGAGGAGGCCCGCAACTCCATCACGATGAAGGCACTGTCGCAAGGCGTGAAGTGCTGGGACAAGGACATCAACCGCTACGTAAACTCCAATGACATCCAACTCTACGAACCCATGACGGATTTCCTGGACCATCTGCCCAAGTGGGACGGTAAGGATCGCGTGGAGCCATTGGCTCGTCGCATCAAGACCGATTACAAGGAGTGGCCTTACCTCTTCCATATCTGGATGCGCTCAATGGTTGCGATGTGGCGAGGTAAGGGTCAGTTGACTGGCAACGCGCTCGTACCTATTCTTATAGGTCGTCAGGGCTGTGGCAAGACCTCGTTCTGTCGCATCCTGCTGCCCAGGGACCAGCGTGAGTATTACAACGACCGCATCAACTTCAAGAACGAGCACGACCTGAATCTGGGACTGACCTCCTTCGCGCTGATCAATCTCGATGAGTTCGATAAGATCACCCAGCGGCAGCAGATTGTGCTGAAGTATCTCGTATCGACCTCCGACCTGAAGTATCGCCCACCCTACGGCAAGGCCTATTCGAGTCATCGCCGCTATGCCTCGTTCATCGGCACCACCAATGAGAGCACGCCACTGACGGATCCCAGCGGCAGCCGCAGATTCATCTGTGTGAACGTGGAGGGCGACATCGATTTCGAGACGCCCATCGACTATCCTCAGCTCTATGCGCAGCTGGAGTACGAGGTATCGCAGCAACGGCTCCGTTACCATCTGACTCGCGAAGAAGAGCACGCCCTGATGGAGCACAACCTGCGCTATCAGAAAGTAAGTCAACTGGGCGAGCAACTGCTCTCGCTCTTCGAGAAACCTTCAGGTACCTCCGAGACCAATCCAGATGGTGGCAAGTGGCTGACACTCAAAGATATATCAGCCCGATTGAAGAAGGTCTTCAAAAGTGCCTACACAGAAGACGAGGGTGCCTACATCAAAATCGGCAACTTCCTGAATCGCCCCGAGTACAAGTTCGAGAGCGATCGCAAGGCCTTCGGCATGGTATATTGGGTGAAGGAGAGGTAAAGGAAGCCGCCATTACACATTTTGTGTTACACATTTTGTGAAATCAGAAAACAACCTACTCCGTCAGCGAGGTGTTCTTATCGCGCTGGATGGAACGGCTCTAACAGAATACGAGGCGCATATAGTCATCGTATAAGTGCAGAAATGTGTACAAACAACACCATTATTTCCTTGTTTTTGTAATGTCATTAGCCCAAAGGATAAAAATTATTGGAGCTAAAAACTGAAATAATAGATTTTTTAATCACTTTTTACCATCTTTTTACATTGAAATCAACAAATTTCGCTTCTTTTTGCAACTTTTTTGGCATTTCTTTTCTTCATGTCCCAGATTATTTGTAATTTTGTCGGCGTATTTCTCGTATGAGAGTACATTAAAATTTGCTCAAATTCTCACACCGAATCAGCACCTCGATAAGAGAAATAAACGAGCAATAACCTAATTCCTGTTGGAGTGTGCGCATAAGCGCAGACTTCATCCATAAGGAATTAGGGGTCGTGCTGAACCTGGTGTGAGATTTGGCAGTTGTCTGCGCTTTCCCTGTGTGCATGGGGTTGGTGCTGATTAAGCCATTAACGAGAGTAACTAACCCTAAAGCAAAGAGCAATTATGGATGTTCCACTTGCGATTAACGACATTGGAATCCGTAATGGATTACAAGGATATATAAGAAAGTCCTCAACGGTCAGTCAAAAGGCTGACGTTGTAGGATTTTTTGCGTCATATAGATTTTATTTGAGAGAAATATGGTTACTTTAGTAGTTTATATTGCATAAACAACAAAAACAATAAGTATATGAATACAAAAAACGTTATCATTCCAATTCTATTTTGTTTTGCATTTGCAAATACAGGTTGTGGTGGGAAAAAAACAGATGAGTCTGGGAAGTCTGTAGATGACAGCCTCACAGTAGTAGATTCTCCAGTGTCAACTGATACGGTTGCTTTAAAACCAAATACGGCAACGTTATTGTTTGATGCATCAGGAAGTATGCACGGTTATCTAAACACAAGCGATTCTCGTTTTGTGGGCGTCATTTCGTCATTCGAGAATATTCCTAATTCTATCAATATTCGAATGTATGGAACAAGTGAAGGAGAGCCTATTGAATCAACAGAATTTGATAACATGCTTTCAAATAGGAATATTAATTGGAGCAATGAGTCTGATTTGAAGGCTATGGTACAATCTATGATTAACCATGTGAAAACAGATGATGTTTGCTTCCTTATTACAGATGGTATTCTTAGTGGTTCGAATGCTCAAATAAAGAGTTCGCCAGATAGGAGTTATAATATTAGGCAGCGCGAAAAGATGTCCAATGACTTATCTGCAATGATGAATGGCAAGGCAGGAAAACTAAGTGCATTAATAGTAAGATACAATGCTACGTTTAACGGGACATATAGCTGCTATAATAATGACGGGAAAAAGCTAACCAACAAAGAAAGACCATTTTATGTAATTGCACTTGGTAAATGGTGTTACATCAAATATCTTGAAGACGTTCTAAAAGAAGGGAAAGAGCAAAAAGGAATTTCAACTTCGTTTGAAGATATGGTAATGATAGGTGATAACTTATCATACAAACAATTAAAGCTATCTCCGTCAAAAGGAATCAATCCTAAAGATGGAAAACTGGTGATAAAGCAGGGAAAGGGGAACGACTTAATTACTTTATCTGCTAATATCAGTTGCCTTCCATCATATATGCAAACAGAAGATTATTTTAAATCTAATCTGGAATTGTTCGTCCAACATTCGGGTCAGAGTTTGAAAGATTTGGAGAAATATGAATTATCTGTTATTAGTGAGAAAGGGAAGCCAAAACTCAAAATAGATATAAAATCTGGTACTCTTGTTAATAGCAAACTTGTCTTTAGACTAAAACATTCTCTTCCTGATTGGATTGAAACAAAGTCTGATGACAATGACTTAGACATCGCAACAAGCCCATTTAAGCTCAATAAAACCTTCAACTTAAAGTATTTTATTGCAGGTTTTGGTACTTTGCATGACGGGAAATACATCAAAGAACAGACAATGGAATTTAAATAATCAAATAAATATTTATCATTATGTTTACAGAATTTTATAGTTGGTGTACCTCATTGGGCGACAAGATGCTTAATGGAGGCGAGAATCCAGAATTCGTGGATTACTACACAGGTTACTTTTCAGATACACCTGTGTGCAGTACTATCTTTTGGACAGGGATGGGCATAGCAGCCGTTATCGCCCTCCTCTATTATTTTGGCGTGTGTAACTTTGTCTTTAAGTTGGCCAAGCGCTGGGTATGGTGCTGTGTTCTTCTCTTAGTTTTTGTTGTCACCACGTTTGCAACAATTCCAATAATCGTGGGGCACGAATCGGAGGATCCCGAACAGTCTACTGGTATTTTTTTCTCATCTCACGATATTGAATCCGAAAAGCTTGATGGAACCGAAGATGATAACATGCGCGAAGAGTTGCAACAAATTGCATCAGATTTTCGTGAGCAATTCTTAGAATCTGAGGACAATGAGATGCGTGAATATCTCCCTCTGGAGATGGCACTCGTAAATGCAGCATACGCATCCATACTGTTTATTATATTATCTTTCCTTTTTAAGCGTCACACAACGCATGGTGCCGCTGTTCCTTTATAAACTAAAAATGACATAAGATATGAGACTATTTCTTTTTGCAATTGGAGGTACAGGTGCACGAGTTGTACGTTCGCTGACTATGATGTTAGCCTCTGGTATCGAAGGATTGGACAGTTCAACAGAGATTGTTCCTATCATTATTGATTACGATTTGTCAAACGGAGATAAGAGCCGTGCAATAAAAGCATTAGAGGGGTATTCTGCAATTCATCAGGCATTATACCCTGACACGGCCAATGGACAACGTTATGAAGACCATTTCTTTATGACAAAACTAACACCACTGAGCCATGCAGGTGTTGCGGGAGCAAATGCAAATCTCAAGAATTTTGAGTTTAACTTTGGGCCTGCGGGCAATGCTATTAAGTTCTCCGATTACATGAATATGCAAGCACTTAACACGGTTCAGAATGTTAAGCTTACTGAAGATCTCTTATTTGCTCTTTATGACAATTCCGATGCTTCAAGTAAAAATGCAGAATTAGAACTTGACATGGCTAAGGGATTCAAGGGTAACCCAAATATCGGTTCTGTCGTTTTTCACGACTTGAGGGAAAGCCCTGAGTTTTTGCAATTCCGAGGCACTTTTAATGCAGCGACAGACAAGGTGTTTATTGTTAGCTCTATTTTCGGAGGTACAGGAGCATCTGGCTTCCCAGAAATAGTAAATGCTATACGCACAAGCAATAATGCAACACTAAGACCTGCTATTGTAGGATCTGCTCTTGTGCTGCCATATTTTGACCTTCAGCAATTCCATCCCGAGAGAGGGGATACAGGAGCCATCGACGCTTCATCGTTCAATGCGAAGACTCGCGCGGCCCTTAGTTTCTATGCTGTTCAGGGTGGTATTAATGATAATGTTAATGCACTCTATTATATAGGAGACGAAAATCACGATGCATATGACTACAACGAAGGCGAAAGCCGACAGAAGAACGATGCTCATGTTGTTGAGTTCGTTGCTGCAAGCGCTATTATCGATTTCCTTCGGAGACCTATTAGCGCAAATGATCGGAAGGCTTATGAATTCAGTATTAAGAATGCCAGAATGGGCGAAAGCATCAAATTGACAGATTTTGAAGAAAGCACCCATGAACTATTCCTAAATAATCTGTCAGCTTTTGCAATTGCAATGAAATACTATCGTGATGTCATTTGTGGTGACAGAAATCCAATAAAGGGAGATACTGCTTATTACAAGGGTGATCGTTTTGGATTATCAAACAAGATAGGACATGGTGTATATAGTATGCTTGACGATTTCCTGAATGCAGACTTTTCTACAGCAAGGGATTGGGGATTCTATTCTTGGCTAAAAGAACTTCAGACCCACACACATATTCTATATCCATACGTTATGGACAAAACGAGAGAGATGAAGGACGTGTTGTCTTACAAAACAATTACAGCTCCTGGATTAAGACCAAATCCCATCAAGGATGACACCTTGTCAGGAGAACTTAACGAAAAGAGCCGCGGACTTGATGCATATACAGATCAGGCTTTTTTCAAGATTCTCAGAGATGTTACAAAAGCTAAGTATAACCACGTAAAATAGATTATTATGGCATACGCATTTAGAATACATGAACCGAAGAAAGCTGGTGATCCGGCTCCTGTGTCGCCAAATACAATGTCCGGATGGACTGAAACTGGACACATTGCAGGAAATCTGTTAGGCAATATTCCTCTTGGTCTTAATACCAATAAGATGGGAACATCTATCCCGTCAATTTTTGCAAGGATATTTTTGTTTGAGGGTGCTTTCCAAACTCTTAGAGGATTAAATGCTAATAGACTCAACGAGATAAATTCTGATACAGCACTTGTATCGGAGTGTCTGGATTTGGTAGAGTTCCTTTTCCAACACGGAAATGATCCAAAGCTTGTTGTCAAGCACTGGAATGCTAGCGCTCAGATCCAGAGCTTAAGAAATGACGGCTATCCTGAGCATGCAAAACTTGCAAAAGTTCTGGAGGATGAAATCCAATTGTATCCAGGGCTTCAGGATATATTCCTTTTCTTTTGGAAAGACTCAACGCCGACCAGTCTTCAGCCCAAAGAATTTCTAATTGGAGGAACCTCTCCATATACTCTCGCCTTTACGTCGCCAAACTGGTTACGTTGTGTCCAAGAAAATGGATTTGCTTTCTATCGTCTTAACGGTCGCCCCCTTTTCAAGACAAATGACGTTGAGTCATTGACATCAAGGGACACAGCTTTCAAAGATATGTTATATTCATTAAGGATGTGCTACCAAAGAGAACTTAATAATCAAGCAGGATCTTTGAATCAATACATCACCGCCATTTGGAATGGTGACGGAAATCCGACCCCGGCTGTCGCTGAAAGGGCTAACTTCATGGCGACATTTACAACCATTAAAGATATTGATGGAGCCAATGTCCAGTCAGCATTACTTCCCCTGTGTTATCGTAGGATTGAGCCACAGGCAAGTGGATATGAGATCGTTCCTAAATCCAATCGTTATCAGAACTATACAGCCAGGGATGGAAGTGTCGTTTCAATTCAAGTCCCTTTGGCTTTGAATGACAACGGATTGGCAGGTGTGAAATATATAGGTACCTCTGAATGGGATTCAAGATCGTGTTCTATTAATGAAGCCGTTGTTAGGGGAACCGAGATGCATAGGCGTGTAGCCCCCGGCTCAATGGGAGTTGAATATCCTTTCCTCATTTGGAGTGATTTCTTGGAAGACAAAATTGTAAAGTTACCTTACAAACTGAATTCCAGTTCATTTAATACTGCATTTGATGGAGAGATTCAATACATCCTTCCTCTCAAGCGCAACTTCTTTAAATATTTTGATATCAGTAACATCAATGAGAATGCATGTCCAGATTTGAATAAGAAGCTTGTTGAACTTCATGTTTCTGGAGAATCTGTTACAGTTACTATTAATGTCCCTATTCGGGATACCACATATCATGTTATCGAATTCAAGAGAGAATATAAAGGCGCTGATATTGTTAACGGTAACTTCCTGCTTGGTTTTTTCCCCTTCTATCGCTGTGAGGATGACCGCCTGAATCGTTATAGCATTATGAACTGCGGTTCTGGTGCAAAGCTTAACTTTATTAGCATCAACGATCTTGACAATATTGTTAGTGCTACCGCTAAGATTCGAACTCCTCAGCAAAAGCTTGTTAGCCAGACAGAGTATTATCTGGTGAAGTCACGCTTCGATTTGGTTGAGGTTTCTGTTGGAAGTGCTAAGGGGCTTGTTATTCCCAAGATGCAGGAAGTTGGGGAGCCAACAAATCACTATAAATTTGCAGTGGACTTTGGCACCTCAAATACTTATATTGCACATATTACGACAGCAGATCCGACACCACAGACGTTAGAAATAGACGATCATGACCAGCAGACAGTATTCTTGAATACCGGAAACGACTATGGCGATCTTAATATGATGCGCCCGTTTATGGCACGCGAGTTTGCCCCTACGCATCTTGGCAAGAATTTTGACATTTCCTATCCAGCACGCACGGCAACTTGTGAAACCAACAATTTTGAGAACAATGCACCAGAATTGTTCGGAACAATTTCTATAGGTTTCAACATGATGCATGAACCTCAGGCACTGAATATTTTCAAATATAAAACAGGCTTGAAATGGCTGTTGGAAGAAAATCCTGGAGACCAGCATCATACGAATCGAGTGAAATACTATTTCCTCCAGACGCTATGGATGCTGAAGAACGAGTCTATGATGAATGAAGGTGATGATACCTTTGATGTGTATATCACATTCCCTGAGGCAATGAGGGGTAAGAGTACGCTTATGGCTTTATGGGGCTGGGCAAAGAATGAACTCAATATAAACTGTGTTTTCCACTGGGGAACGGAATACAGTGAATCCATTGCACCATATAATTGTATGGCAACTCAGATTGGCGGTTCAAGTTTCTTAAATATTGACATCGGAGGTGGCACAAGTGATCTTTTGTTTGTCAACAAGGACGCTAATGGCCATATTGCCGGTGCGCATTATTCCTCATCGATGTTTGCAGGCGATGATCTCTGGGGAGACGGAATCCAAATCACAGACAATGCCCAGCTGAATAACGGTTTTGTTGATTATGTTCTTGAAGAGATTGAGAAAGCGAAACAAACCTTCGATCCTATAATTTTAGGTCCATTAAATTCCCTTAAGGGAGGCGTTACTACATCATCTGCAGATGTAATGGGCTATCTCTTCAAATACGACGCAGAATTCCAAACCTCTGCTAAGATTAAGGGAAAGAGAAACCTATACAGTATTGTCTTTATTCATTATGCTGCTCTTATGTATAATGTTGCAAGACTTATCAAGAAGATGAATATTGAGATTCCTCTTAATCTATCATTCACAGGAATGGGAAGTAAATATATCAATCTTATCTCGACTAACCCAAGAACGATCAAGGACTTTACAATCCTTCTTCTGGAGAAGTATTCTGGTAAGAAAGTTAATCCTGCTTTTTCTATTATTAGTGCGAGGAACACTGATGTCAAGGAAATCACTGCGAAGGGTGTCCTTGAAGGTCTTGGATTAAGAGAAAACTTCCGTATCCCTGCAAGTGTTTTATGCCCAATCGTAGACTATGGATTTGACAGAGACGAGCCTTTAACTTATGCTGATGTCTCAACTGATGAAGTAAGAGAGGCTGCTTTGGAGAGTTTCAATCATTTTGTAGACTCGTTACAAGACAGAGATCTGGCAAACTTTATTTTTACTAATTTCGATAACCTTACTATTCCGACACAATTAATTGAGGACTTGAAGATATTTGCAAAACAGAGCTTCGTTACGATGTCGGCGAATATTCCAACTCAGTATAGTCGTCTTGATGTGACTGAGACTTTGTTCTTCTGGCCTTTGAAGAACTCTCTTGTAGAACTCTCAAAGAACTATGCGTCATACAAATGATTTATCACTGGGATGCGCTTTATAAGGCGCATCCCATAAATAATCGAATTATGAAAATAAGATATATAATATCAGTATTATTGGCTTTATCCTGCGTCCACAATTCAAGGGCTCAGGAAAACTACCAGATAAATAAAGCTAAAGACACTATTTTTGTAAGTGATGATTGTACAATAGAAGTTTCCAAATTTGCACCAGAAGAAACTGATATTTACGGTATAGGGGAAAAAGGTGGAGATGGTGGCTATTTCAAGTCCAAGACAGAATCACTAAACGGAACACATAAAGGTATAACCTATGGAAAAAATGATGGGATTGCAGTAATTAATGTGACGTTTAGCGATTTGGATACTTGTACGACTCTGAAATTTTACAAAGCAAAAATGACAACTAAAACTATCACAGGCAAAAATGGAAAAAATGCGACAATTAAAGATTGGAATCCAGATAATAGTGATACAGGAACCTTTAGCGTTACCATTATAAAGCAGGCAACAGATGAATCAGCCATGTCTGGTTCGGTACCTGCAGTTAGTGATTTATCATCATTAACTAATGACCATTTTGATAAAACGGATAAAGATAGCTTGGCACAAGAAATAGATAAACTTAAGGGAAAGTCAGGGAATAGTTTTGATATTACAAATATCTTGGTTTGGATAGCTATAGTAGCTTTATTAGTCCTTAGCATTTTGTTGTTTGTAAAAAATAGGAGAGATTTAGGGTCTCTAGCGAAAGAGATTTCTGGCTTGGAGAAGGAAGTGAAAAATCTTATTTCTAAGATGAGCGAACAAGCACAAGAACGTTTAAGGGCAGCTAACAATGAGAAGGCCCCTGAAGCTATGTCTAGACCGGAGATTCAGAGATTTATTGTTGAACAGATAAAATATTTTCGGACTCAACAGGTGCAAAATCCGATAGAATTTCAAAAGCAAGATACGCCTGTAAAACAAGATACTCCTATAAAAGAGGAAATAGAAAAGGTTACGCAGCAAAGTCATAGCTTAAATACAGATCAAGTGAAATACCATGAAGCGGATATGCCATATTTTTCGCTTGAATCTATTCAAACTCCTATTTTTAAAATCTACGCTCAAGGTGAGGATTACTATTATACAATAGTTGATGATCCATCAATCCGTGAGGAGATTGTGGGTATGATTCAAGGGTATGAAGGATGCCTCACTTACCAGACTGCTCCAGGAATGGCAAAGCGAATTGAGCCGGTGTCTCCCGGGAAGCTGAGAAGAGATGGCGACAAATTCTATGTTGATGCAAACAACAAATTGGTAGTTAAATACGTATAGTTGTTTTATGGATATTTTAGACAAAATTAAGTTGTTTATCAACGACTCTTTGCAGTCTCTTTTTGCTAAGCAGAAAGAGGACTTTGGCAATACTATTCATAAAGAATCAGTCTATATAATATCCGAATTAAAGAATTTTGCAAGTCAACAGTCTCAAATAAATGAGCGTGATATGGCTAATCTCCAACAAAATGTGTTTAACAATTCTAAGAGTATTCAGATTTTAGATGAAAAACTGAATCTCATTTTGGAGAAAATTGGCAAATTGGACGATCATATATCTGAGCATAAATCTAATCCAACTACGGATGGTATTGAAGATGCAGAATTATCTACTCCTAAAATCTCGTTGTTTTATGCTAAGACGGTTGATTCGACAGAGCCTTTAGGTTTCAAAATAGAAAATCTTAAAACTACAGATGATGGTTGTGCATTCAAAATAACTATCGTTGATGATAGCGAAGGTTCATATACGTTTATTGAAGATGATGATATCCAACAGGAACTGTTGGCGGCATTCAATCCTCTTATAACTGATTCCTCGACTTTTGATACATTACCTCAAAATCCAACAAGAATATCAGTTGAACATGAGGGAAAATTAATTAAAGAAGAGGATGTATTACGTATAACAAATAAACAAATTATAAAATTAAGCTAATAATGAAAACTACAATTTTCAAATCTATAGGATGTCTATTAGCAATTATCTTTGTTTCCAGCTGTTTAGGCGGTGGTGGAACAGGGAAAATCAAAGTTGATGGTATCCAAAGTAAGGTGCAAAAAGTCATAGATGGAAATACTGTTGAATTGAAAAATGGTTTGACAGTTGAGATCTTAGGTATTAAACCATCAGAGCATACAAAAAATTATCTTGAAAAGTTTGCTAAAGGAGAGACTGTAACCGTTATAGCCGATTCGAAACAAAACAAGCAACGCTCTCATATTAAATCGTATAAAACAAAAGTAAGAGCCTATATTAAACTGAAAGGGGATAGATTCTGTTTGTCGGGTAAAATGTTACTTAATCATACTGCTAAATTAAGCCTAACTGGGTATGCTGATTCTTTAGAGCATTTTAAAGTATATGCGGAAGGACCTGAACCTATTAGGCAAATGACATCTTCTGAGTTAAGAGAATATATGAGACCTGCGACCTTCCTAATTGTAACAGCAGATGGAAGCAATGGTACTGGTTTCTTTATAAACGATAATGGACTTGCACTGACAAATAATCATGTCCTTGACGGGTCACAAGAAGCACGTATTTATTTCTTTAAAGACAATGGAGAAGCTGATGAAGTGAACTATAGAGAAATTAATCGCTATCTTTTAACCTCAAAGGATGAAAAAATTGACTTTACAGTTTTCCTTGTACAATTAGATAATGACGAGAAAGTTCGTTATATGCCACTTATAAAGCAACATGAGAAAGAAGGTGAACAGATAGCAAAATTAGGTTGTCCAGTTGGTTTAACTTGTGATTTTAAAACAGGTGTGTTATCCAATTATCATGAGGGATATTTAAGTCATAGCTGCCCGTCAAATAACGGAGATAGTGGCGGTCCTATTGTCAATATGAAGGGACAGGTAGTCGGAATTAACCAATCAATCAAATTTAATGAATACCTCAGTAAAATGACTGGTTCCTATCAGAAGGCAGAGGGAATAGCTTATGCTGTTGATGCGGTTTTAATTAGAAATGTACTTGAAAAATATGAAATAGAATATGGACGGTAATCTAGAATATTTCGAGAAGTTTATCGTTAAACAAATTGTGAATACGGTTAATTACGATCTAGAAACAGATGAATACAGAATTAACCGTATTCACATCTCTGATGATGTTATAAGAGTCATTGAAGAAGAAGGAATCAGATATGGTTTAGACAAACGACATGTAGGTCAGATTATTACCAATATATCAGAAAACATCAAGACTACACCTTCTTCAAAACTCAGATATGACAGTATTGATGTTGGCAAACTAGAAATAGGAAGTCACATAAGGATCAATATTATGCATCCCAATAAAGGTCAGCGTTATTTGGAGATGATAGTATTGGACAAATATCGTTTTTATGTATTATCTTCAGATATTGGTGGTATTCTTTTCGGAGACCAATTACATGCTTTGGATGGGACTTGGAATAATGGTTGTCTTATAGATTTTTTACTCTATCGGAATTCTAAAAGGAAGCCAAATGAGGACAAGATATTGCGTGTAGGAAAAATTTCGGTAGTAGAGATGTTTATTCCACCGATAGTCAATGAAATACTTGACTCAAATTCAACATATTCTTATGATACTATCACTACTATAGAAAAGAAAGATACTATCACTTTCAAAGAAAAGAAAATTAAAAAAGAATCTAAACAAAGATCTTATTATTTTTGGATTCCAAATAAATGGAAGCCCATTTCATTTTGTTGGAAAGAGGGGGATGCCCAAAATGAAAACAGTGCCTTTATTATAACTGATAGTGAAGATTCGAAAGAGGCAAAGATTGTGATTAATAAAGATTTTGTTTTATCTAACGAAGGGGAACATTTAAATCAGTTCATGGATATTTTATTTGACTGTTGTAAGTGGAAGAATGAATTTAATGGCATAGAAAATCTTAAGTATATTAGAAATATAAAGGCAGGAGTCGTAAAAAGAATAATATCCGAAGATCATGAAAAGGAGTGGGAACTTGTAAGCCAACCTAAAATAAAATTTGTTTATGAGTAATACAAAAATAACATTCCGGGAACTAATAGAGTTGATAGAAACTTCGGTTGAGTCAGGGAAGATAAGCAATGATTATCCTGACTTCATGAAAAGTTGCCAAGATCTTGGCATCTCCTCTTATGTACTTAATCTGTTGATTCAGAAAGGAAAAGAAAATCAAAAAGTTAAAGGAAATAATCAGATTGATTATACATTCTTTGTTGATAGTAAGACCAAAAACGAAATCAAAGAAGAAAAGACCCCATTAGTACCCGAAACAATAGTAAAGGTCGAAACACGGACTAGCAAAACAGCATGGTGGTTTGTTTTCCTTATTTTATTAGCATGCATTGCGGAAAGTTTTGCATATTACAAGTCATATAAAGAAAGAAATAATCTATTATCTAACGTTTCATCGTTGAGTACAAGAAATACAGAGCTACACTCGAAATTGAAGAGTATTTCAGACATGACAAGTAAACTCTCTGACGACTCGTCTTTTAGCAGCTGGCAATCGACAAATCATGACCAGAGTTCTGAGTCACATGTTGACTATAATTTTAAAGCTTCTGAGGGTGATAAATTATCGTTTAGTTATTATACTTCTTCAGAGGCAAATTTCGACTTTTTGACAGTTACCCTCAGTGGGGAGAATCTATCATCTCCTCTTGAACTTGTAAAAGCATCAGGTGATACCCATAAGTCAAAATCGTATACTTTTGCTAAATCAGGCAGCTACAATATTAATATTAAATATAAGAAAGACAGCTCGATAGATAAAAATAGTGACAATGCTGGGGTAACGGACATTTGTATACATAAAAATTACAAATCTCTATTGGATAGTATTAATGTTATAAGTAATGTATCTTCTTATTAAAATATAGCAGGTAAGAATATGAAAATTAATCTAAATTATTCAGTTGTTATGTCATGCATTTTTATTTGCATGCTATATTCGTGTGATAATAGGCCTATTCGTCATGCCAAGAATAAGCAAAAAAGTTCAGATGATAAAACGACATTAATAGACAAGAGAGAAACAGATTCTAAAAGAACATATATTCTTGACCAGAAAAGTGAATCAGATGAAAGTGTGAAATACAATGTGAAAGTCCTAACGGATACGACAAGAAAAACAAGCAAGAGAAGGTCTAAGTCCTTCTATCAAGGTCTTATTGATGACTTCTGCAAGAAATATTATGATAAAAAGTTTCAGAAACTTGGTTATGGCCCGTCATATACACCAGGTAGTATTCTTGTAGAAATAATCAGAGACCAAGATGAAAACACTTTGGAGATAATTGGCACTCATTCTTATCGTTATGGAATTACTGGTATATTAGACCCAAAGAAGCCCGAAGAGTTTAGGGCCACTATTCGGTGCTATAACAATGATAAGTATCAAATAAACTTTATGAGAAGGGGAAAGAATCTTAATCGTTGGATCAGTACTGGCACTCTTCCTATCACATATTCAAAGGATTAATATTATCAAGATTAAAAATGAAAGGGAAATTTATTATATACATTCTCATTGTTTCAACGCTTCTGGCTTGTGGCGGCAACAAAAAACATCACCGTTCGCGTAATAAAAAGAAGATTGAAAGGACAGTTGGCATAGCTTTTGGAGGCGGAGGTGCTAAAGCTGCTGCTGAGGTTGGGGTGCTAAAAGTAATTGAAGAAGCAGGTATCAATGTTGGATATGTATCGGGAAGCAGTATGGGTGCAGTAATAGGAGGTTTGTATGCTGCTGGATATACAGCAAACGAAATAGACTCACTCCTTATGACGGAAGAATGGCTGTCGCTTTTTGACAGAAATGAAATGTTATCATCATTGGGATCTTATGATAGGACGTTTTTGGGTGTGATAAAGGGGGATTATCTTGAAAAGATGCTTGGAATTGCTTTAGCAGAGAAAGGATGCACTTTAATAGAGGACACTAAAAAGAAAAACAACATAAAATTCAGTTGCACTACAACACAAGTAATTAATAAAGAAAGTATTGATGAATATGACATAGTATCTGGAAATATGGCTAAGGCAATTAGGGCGTCTATGTCGTATCCAGTACCAATTGCTGGCTTTGAACAAGTTGAGTGGGAGGGGAGATCCTTAGTCGATGGAGGAATGGTTAACAATCTACCCGTTGATTTAGTCAAAAAAATAGGTGCTAAAAAGGTTATAGCTATAGATTTAGAAAGTGCCGACAAAGGAGGTGGAGAATTGCCTCTAAATGTTTCTCAGATAAGAAGCCTTATTGGGATTTCTACCCCTATAGAAGAAATATTGGGTATAAAATGGTTGGCTGATTGGCTTTCTGATCATCGTAAGAGTAATGAGAAACGAGTTGAGAATTTCGAGAGTGCTGATGTTAAAATTCGTATTGATTTAGAAGGATTTTCTATTTTTGACTTTAATCTATTAGATATGCATAAAATGAGTGAGATTGGAGAGGATGTCGCAAAAACATATCATTGGGATTCTTTGAAAAAATTAAAATAACAGAGGTATGGTTGGATCAATAATTCAAACAGTGAGGTGTTACTATTAAACTAATTTGTCTAGATGCAAAAAAATAGTAAATAATTATATAAGAGTTGTGCCCGACACATATTTAGGGTATAAAGAAATGCCAGGGTTTGTAGTTATAATTGGATTAATGGTGTTAGGGGCCATGTTAGGCTTTTTCTTTTCAAAAAAAGGACATGAGAAAGAAGGTGCTATTAAAGGAGCAAAAAATGCGTGTGGCTGTGTCTTGCTGCTTACATTTCTAGCAATAGCAGCATTTGTATTTCTTGTATTTGTGTTAAGTCAATAATTCTCTATAATCATAGGCTACATTCAAAAGATTTTGATGACTGTAAATGTCACCACAGGCGAAGCAACCAACAGCTACGACTATATCAGTCATCCGTTGGCATTCAGCACAAAGATTCAGAAATAAATAATTAATTAAAAATATAACGTGTAAAATTATGAAAAAGAATTGCAAAAAGTTTGATTTAAACAGAATGTTAGCAATATTCACATTCATGTTTGGTAGTTTAGTTGCTAATGCTCAATCGTGGAATTGGAGCGATTGTGTAGATTGGCTTAGGTATGAAGGTTTCGAGACATTAGCCACTTTAGCCCATCCAACAAATGACATGAAGAGTTATAGTATTGACCAGACTTCTCCTGATGTGATTGTAAAAATCAATTTCGAAGGGACTTTTGTAGACTTTTCCGTTACATATAAGATTGTTAGAGGCGATGTCAATGGCAAACCTTATTTTAAAGACGTGAAAGTACTGTCAGAGCGGACTCTCATCAAATCATTTATAGCATGGAATGAGGCTCCGAAATTTCATCCACAAATCTATAGAGATAACCAATTCTGGTATTTTTATGATGGAGTAAGAAACTTTGAGGATTTACCTTTAGGGAAAAAAGCAGCAGCTGCGCTAACGATGGAGTTTGTTGCTAAACAATAGCATTACTGAATATTCGCGTCTATTTGTCTAATGATTACAATACATATTTAAAGAATAGGAGTATATGAAAGCTCCATTCTATTGGTTGTGGAATTGATTAGTAATAACTATTAGAAGTTGCGCCCGACACAGATTAGTTTTTTTGTTCATGAATAAGAAAAGTATAATAGATTTATCTGCTTTTATGATAACTGCAATATTGTCATATACTTCGTTTAGTCATGGTGACATTGCAGAAAGAATTCGTTATGCAATCGCCATAGGAATAGCATTTTTCTTCCCAATCGGTGCTATAACAAGAGGTGCTGATGAGACTTTCCGAAAAACCGCAAGCACCTCAGAAAAAGTAAATCTGTTGTTGACAATCATATGCTTCCCTGTAATCTTCATGTATATTTCAGACTATTACGCTCACAATCATGATGTTGGACGGTGCATGCGTGATTGGGTAACGTTAATAGTTACAATGGTATTACTTGCTATCATCACAAAGATTTCTGAGTATATATTGATTGAAAAATGAAGAGAAAGCTATATTTGATTTGTGTTGCCATTGCGGCAATTTGTCTTACAGAATACCAAAAGAGCAATGCAGGAAACGCATTGCCCAAGGAAAAGGTCTCAGCCGAACGAGACATCCCTAATGTAACTGCCGAACATTTAGACGTAGCTGATGTTTCGTCATCCTGTCCTGACGGTAATCACCCGCATAAAATAGACTTAGGCCTGCCTTCAAGAACGAAATGGGCATGCTGTAACGTAGGTGCCACTCGACCCGAGAATTCTGGGAAATACTATGCATGGGGGGAAATTAATAGCAAGACGGTATTCAGTCCTGTGTCATATAAGTACGCTACTGGCGATGACGTAAGGAGCGATGGTTGGACCTATGAGAGAAATATTGTTTTTCAAAATTTGGGAAGGAGTATTTGCAATACAAGATACGATGTGGCAACAATGGTATGGGGGGATCCGTGGAGGATGCCTTCTGATGATCAATTTGCAGAGTTAATTGACAACTGCACTTACATCAGTACAACAGTGAACAATGTCAGGGGGATGATGTTCACGAGCAAGGTGAACAGGAGACGTATTTTCTTCCCCGCCTCAGGCTACCGCAATAATACTGGAACCTATTCTAAAGACGAGACTGGATACTACTGGTCAGGTACTCAAAGTACCAAATATGAGAGTGATGCTCTTACAATTGCCCTCTATTGCAGAGGCTACAGTAAAGTGGATCGTTTTGGAACAAACCGTATATCTGGACATACGATCCGTCCCGTATCTAATTAAATGAATCTGGGATGGCAACCTTTTTAGTACAAACTACAGTTGTATAATAATAGTAAATTGTAAATAACGGTTAATTAATTGTTATGAATATTTGGAAAATAATTCGACTTGTGATAGTTGTTGGCTGTATTATAGGAGCCTATACTTATATGGGGTCTGTAACAAGCAAGCGTGATAGAGCAAGACAGGTTAAGAGTATGCGGCGTGAGCAAGCGTTGGAGAAGATTCAAGAAGCAGAGAGAGAGAAAGAACGTGAAATCCGAAAACAAAAAGAGGAAGAGGAAAATGCAGACAACGCAGAATATCAGTTAAATAGGTGGTACGACACCTATAGTAGACTTAAGGAAGTTGGTAATCGTCGTGCTGTCAGGCGTGAACTGAGGGAAGCAAGAGAACAATTAGGATATTGGATAGAGAAAAGAGTTGAAGAACTGTCTTCTAAAAGAGACGAGGCAGAAGCCAACGATAACCTATATGAAAGAGATAAGTATGATGATCTGCTAGAGGAGCTTGCAAAGAAAGCTGAAACAATTGATGATGGTGACTGGAATGAAGATGAATAGTTCTTATTGTTGTCTTAACATACTCAGCAGGTTGTTTTAATGAGACCTATGATGAGATCTATGGTCGCAGGGAGTTTTTACGCTAGGTGAAGATTTCTATCCAAAACAATTATGGCAATCAATTAAATCATCAATTCATTAATGACATGAGAAGAATAATAAGATATATTTTTGTCGTGACGCTATTGCTCTTTTCTTGCAATAGCATTGCTCAAGGGCAAAAGAAACCATGGGCCACATTATGCAACGGAACATTAACATTCTTATATGGCTATAGGCCTACAACACCTTCGAAGATTTATTGTCCGATGTGTAATAAAAGTATGGCATATAGTGATAACTATTGCGGTAATTGCGGACGGAAAAATTCTAAAGATTTTATTGTATATGAAGTTCCGCTTGCCGTTCAGCGGGGCGACATTAGTATAAAAAATACAGAAAAGAGATTTGAGGCCTATATGGATCTTAATGGAAAAGTTCCCTGGCATAAGGATATGCCTAAAGTAAAAAGGGTGACAATTCTGCCATCATTCAGAAATGTCACAAATATCACAAGTACGTCCTTCTGGTTTTCTTGTGATGGTTGTGATGAAAAATCTACCTTGCAATTTATTACTGGACTTGAAAATCTGAACACATCAAATGTCAAATATATGGCTGGCATGTTTATTGGTTGTGAGTGGGTATATTCATTGAATCTTTCCCGATTTGATACAAGCAATGTCCGAGACATGTCCTGTATGTTTAGCGGTTGCTCTCTTTTGACTTCATTAGATTTAGGAAGTTTTAATACTGCCAATGTTCAATATATGACTGGAATGTTCTCAGATTGCGAGAGAATTGAAACACTTAATCTTTCAAGATTCAATACCAAAAACGTTAGTGATATGACGGGTATGTTTGAGGGTTGCAAAAAACTATCTTCACTGAATGTTAGCAGTTTTAACACACGAAACGTAATAAGCATGATGAGTATGTTTAGAGGTTGCGAAAGACTTACATCTCTGAACATAGCTAGTTTTAATATGAATCAGGTTGAAGCTGTGATGGGTATGTTTGAGGATTGTAAACTACTGACGACTATTTATGTTTCTTCATCTGGATGGAATTTGAAACGTGCAAGGGAAAATCATAAATTAAATGATTATAAGTTTTTATGGGTAGAATATGATAACGGCATTGAAAATATGTATGAGAATTGTCCAGCAAAAGTTGTATGGAGATAACTAACAATTATAGGATTGATTATGGGTTACTTTGTACTCTCTAAAGACATAAATTAGTAAACGAATACAAAATTTTGTTTACTTGATATGATTGAGGATATGAAGAAAAAGATCTTGTTCATTATTTATGCAAGTATGCTTATTGGCTTGCAGGGGTGTGGGAGTGTGAAGACTAGGCAATCTCGTGATCTGGTGGTTGTACATCACACCGATACTGTTTGTGGCGTCCAAGAGTGGAATTGTTACGAATGGGCTGCTTTCACTGTCGATGTGCCTGTTGATGGTCCAAGGGCACTTGTCGATTCAGTAAGAGTCTTTGTTAACCGGGAATTGTATCATGCTTGTGAGATCGGTAGCCATTTCGAAGACAGTGTGGTGACGTTCAAAAAGGGTGAAGTGTATTCACATGATGGAGAACAATTATTCAGCCGGTTTATGGAGAAATATAGACCTATACTTCGGGATAGTTTATGGAGTTCATATGGGTTGGAGTTAAAGATGGAAGCCCAAACTGACAAGTATGTCACGTATGGTCTGGAGTTCTTCCATTGTGGTGCCAGTTGTGGCTCGGAGAAATACTTTTATACTTTTGACAAGCGCGATGGGCATCAGGTGAAAGATATCATCAGTCATGAGAATCTTGTGCGATTCTTCAAAGACTATCCCGAATACACATCAATAGATGATGACCCGTGGTTTGGCAGGGCGGGATGGAAGTTCTTCCCAGAGAACGAATTCGACAAATACGCTTATGGATTGTTAAATGACCATTTTTCGCTGGTGATACAGGGGTATGGCAATCACTACTTACTCCCATGTTTTCCTTATGGCCAGATATTTTCCTATCTCTCCTCGGAGGCACAGGCTTTGGTGGAACGACACGAGGAGAATGTGCCGATGCTCCCGGCCTATCTTTCTCATAGGAATCCGGATGTGAATTTAGAAGCAGACACAGTTAATTATGCATTGATTGGATGTGTCAATGCAGCGGGAGGAGATATTCGCGATATGCTGTTACACTATGATCCTGCACTGGAGATTTATCCGAAACAAGTTTATTCTATTAACGCAGAATTAGACTCACCACTTTATCTGTTGACATATTCTTTTGGGCATCTTTTGTATCGTGATGAAGCCATGACTTGCATTTATAATGACGACCATCATCTTCAGCCAGTACCTCTCTTTTCGGTGGATGGTCAGAGAGATAGTGTCGTTTGTTGTTTGTGGTACGATCAACTTGTTGAGGCCAGTGATGGTTTCCCGTTTGACGAGTTTGATAAGGACCGTTTCGGTCTTCATTATGATTGGGTGACTAAGCGTCTGTATTACCCCATTCTGGAGAGTCATGACCCTGACTCTGAATTTGCCAATACGAGTTGTTTACGATATACAGGACGTTTCGAGGTTCTTCAGTTCAATGGCAAGGAGTTTGTGCTAACTGATGATGATGGCGCTTGGTGGTTGAATAAGGATCTGCGAAACTATAAGCGTACAATTAGCAACCGAAAGACAAAAGACGGTATTGAGCAAATTGATTTGATGCCCGACAGCACCTTCCGTTGTTCTTTCTGGAAAGGTGCCAAGACTCTCGATGACCTCCGCAAGAAACCAAATGAAGTTAAAAAAAGTAAGGAAATATTCAAATGAAGAAATTGATTATTTTATATGTAAGCTTATTAGTGACGATAGGTCAAAGTAAGGCTGATCCGACACATGAAGATTCGAGAATTGGAGAGATGGTTGATAGCCTGACACGTCAGGAGATGTCTGCTTACGGCTGTCATAGGGGTATTGTCTATGTCGTCGAGACTAAAACGGGAAGGCTGATAGCACATACATCGTTAGAGGGTACAGATTGCATTGTTCCCTTTACCGACACTTTCTATAAAGAAGATGATTATGTACAGGGGGCAGTCACTTACCTCGCCTTGCTCTCTTCCGGAAAAATCTCACCTGATACAGAGATTGACACTGGGAATGGGCAATATGTAAAGCCTAATGGAGAATATATTAGAGATCACAACTGGCATAGAGGGGGCTATGGTCTTATCAGTTTTGAGTCTGTTCTTACACATCGCTCTGTCGTCGGTTATGCCAAAGCTATGGACTCTATATATGGTGATAACATGACCGATTATTTCTTAAAGAAAAGAGACTACACTGCTGGCATTCCTGAAACCCTAATGGGGCTGTTGACTTTTTACAATGCAATAGCCAACAATGGGTGTATGGTAAAGATATGCAATTCAGAAGACAGCACAATTACCGTAATTAACAAACAAATCGCATCACAAGAGCATATTCGCATACTTCAGCAGGGGTTGGAATATTGTGTGTCAGAGGGATTGTATAAGAAGGCTGGAAGCGAGCATGTGGATGTTGCTGCTTGTGGGCGTAGACTTCAAATTACTGATACGACTTATAGACTTGAACTATGTGGTTATTTCCCTGTGAATAACCCCCAATATACCATTATGGTTGTCATGGAGAAAGAAAATATACCAGCTAGTGCAGGTGGCATGTGCGGCCCACTTTTCAGACGGATCGCAGAGGGCTTGTATCTTATATAATACTTAATTAGAAGTTGCGCCCGACACGGATTAGGGTAATTACATAATGAAATCATTTCCTATAATAATTGTTGGAATTCTGGCTTTTGTTGGTTGTACTGCCAAGACAAATGCAACTAATGTAGAGGAAAAATCGCAGCAGGACACGACGACTGTTAGCGAAAAGGACTATCCTAAGTATGATATGGGGGACTTCGATACAAAGGAGTTGGCAGAGTTGCTCGTGAAGGAGAAAAGAGCAGGAGAGTCCAATGATTCCGCTTTTGCAGACTTCTTCCGTCGCTGCGGAATGGAATTTGGTGAGTTGCCTGAGGGTGATAATTTTATGGAGTATAAATATCATGTCAGTGAAGGTTACTATAAGATATACAAAGGAAAGGCTTTTATTAAGGCAATCTCCGTTTATGACAAATCTGAAGAAGGGAATTTACATCATACCATTGCGATATCATTCCCTAGAGGGGATACAAATAGACTACAATGGATGACTGTACAACTGAGAGCGTTTGGAATGAGGGATGTGAAAAGTGAGGCAGTTAAATTGGAAGGAAAAGGGCTTCACGGATCCGGAATGCGTGGCTTTTTCGAAATAAGCTATTGACAATAAATCATTGCGCTTGACACGATGAAAGGGTCTCAAATTATGGTACAGAAAGTTCGTTATCCGATTGTGCTATGTGTAATGGTCATGGCGGTTCAAACGGTGAAAGCTCAGTGCCGTGACCTTGACACTCAAAAGCTAGCTGAGTTATTGGTTAAAGAGAAGAAGGCTGGAACTCTGAATGATTCGATATTTATGGATTTCTTCAAAAGTTGCGGGCTTCAATACGGCGAGTTGCCTAACAGGCATAATATAAGAGGATACCATAAGCAATACTCTTACCTTGATGGACCTTATACAATGACAATAACTATGCGCACCCGGAAAACAGACGATGGTAAGCATCACCGTTCTATAAGCATAGCAGTAGGTGAACATGGTACATGGTGGTGGATGGTGCTAAAGTTGCAGGCTTTCGGAATGAAGAAGGAAGGAAGTGGTGACGTGTGGTATCACGCAGATCTAAAAGGAAAAGGGCTGTTCTGTGGAACAGGTGTTAATAGCATGACCATTGGATATTGAACAGTATTAAATAGTAGTTCTGCCCGATGAAGTGGATGATTCACATATTGATCACTCTTATGCTCTTTTTGTCTATGACGATGATAGCACAGACAAGAAGAGCACTTGTCATCGGTATAGGTGAACAGAAAGATAAGAGTTGGGGGAAGATAAACGGAGATATGGATGTATCTTACGTTCAACAGATGTTACAGAATGCCAAATACATGGATGTGCGGACACTTGTTAACGAGCAGGCAACAAAAGCTAATATTGTTTCTGCATTTATGAAGTTGACGGCGGAGTGCAATGTTGGCGATGTTGTCTATGTACAATTCTCTGGGCATGGACAGTTAGTGACGGATGTGAATGGTGATGAGCAAGACGGATGGGATGAAGCGTGGATTCCATACGATGCCTGTTTGAAATACGGAAAGAAGGATAAAGGTGAAAAGCATTTGATAGACGATGAAATCAATGTGCTGTTGACTGGTATTCGGAATAAGATTGGTGACTGCGGTAAATTATTGGTAGTCGTAGATGCTTGTCATAGTGGCGATTCCTCGCGTGGTGACGAGGATGAGGTAATAAGGGGGGTAAAGGATGAGTTTGTTATACCCATCAAGAAAAAAGGAAAGTCGGTAAAAGCACCTGAGAGGTGGATAACGCTGAGTGCCTGCAAGGACTACCAACTGAATCAGGAAATGAAAATGCCAAAGGTTGGGAAACTGACCTACGCATTATATATGACTGCACAGAAAGGGAAAGTGAGTTTAGTAGAGATAGAGACTATGATGTCTGCCTATCGTGGACGGCTACCACAAACACCTGTGCTGACTGGTGAGACAAACAAGTATAACATATCAGAATTTCTACGATAATGGCAGAAGCAAGATTATATGCAAGGATATATTCTGATGTTGCTTACGTGGAGGGAATGTATAGGCGTGACCCGGTGATGGAGCGCGCTTTGCATAAGTATTGTAAGCAATATTTCGATGAGAACTACCAGGGTGTGTTCTTCGTCGGGGATGAGCACAAGATGGAAATATTCCAGGAATCATTCATCAAACTTTGGGAAAACATAGAAAAAAGGAAGATATATGTAGAGGATGGTGTCCTAAAAGGGAGGAATGGAGAGCCTTTTACCAGTTCACTGACTACGTATTATATGGGAATAGCTAAACTGAAGTTCTTGGAGTGGACCCGTCAACACACTTTTGGCCCAGATGCGGAGGAAGAAGAACGGAGGAGGAAGGCCAAGGATACAGAAATCTACAAAGAGATGCTGTATGATGAAGGCGAAAATGCCATGTTGGAAATCATATCGGACTGCATCAGTCACATGTCAGATCGGTGCCGTGAAATACTATCGCTGTTCTATTATCATGAGAAAAGTCTTGATGACATTCTTATAGAAGTGCCGACATATAAGAGCAAGAATGCGCTGAAGACTGAGAAATACAAGTGCATGGAGAATTTGCGCAAGTCGGCCAATGAGATATATCGTAGATATGTGAACGAATAAGAACGAAGCATTATGAAACAAGAATATCAAGACCAAATTGACAAAAATGTGTTGGGGCAAATGGACGAAGCAGAAAAGTCTGCATTTAAACAGGTTGTAGCTGTGGATGCAGAAATCCAGGAACAATTGCAGTTTACCCAAGATGTGGCATCGGCAATAAGAAGCAGAGAAGAGAAACTTGCTAAGATGCAGGAGTGGGAGGATGATTACGAATGGGAAGATCATAGAAGAGTAGCGACAGTTCGATACCGCCCAACGGGTGGCGGGTATGAATCATGCCCAGCCCCATCAATGGAACAAACTCGAGCAATGCCTCGATCATCTGGCAGGCAGTACTTGTATTGGATTTCTGGCATTGCGGCGATCTTTATAGTGGGATTCTTCCTAATACATAACTTCATGGGTAGCAAAGATAACATGATGTTTAATCCGTCTTCTATAGAGTATAGAGCTATGAGAGGTGGAGGAAATTATGCAAACATCGAGAAGTTGCTTGTAGACAAAAACTATGAGGATGCACTGAAGCAGATTGGAATTGAAGAAGCAAAATTAGTTGAACAGCGTACCGCTACAGATTCTATTTTGAATGCAGAAAGACGGGGTTACGACCAGATGCTAATCCAAGAAAAAACTGATGAACTGTCTTGGATGAAGGTGTATGCATTGCTTGGTGTTGACAGACATGATGACGCTCTTCGACTACTCGATGAACTTCGCCATACAGAAAGCGAATATAAAGAGAAGGCAGATTCTCTCTACCTTATTATAAATAAATAACGCATGAGGAAGATATTGACCTTATTATTATGCTTGTCAGTCCAAACGGTTCTATTTTCGCAGGAACTGACGGAGAATGAGGTGGCAGATATGATGAATCATGCTTTTCAGCTTAACCAAGCAGACAAGTATGAAGAGGCACTTGCTGTATTTCTTAAGGCAGGACAATATACCAGGAAGCAACGTTCGGAGAACGAAAGGATGTTGTTTGTGCTTAGTCAGAGGATGGCTATCATGTGCTATGAACAGTTAAGGCAATTCCCAAAGGGTTTTGCGTTAAGTGAGAAACTTCTGAAAGAGAATTTGACAGAAGAGGAGATGGATGAAGTGCAACATCTTTATGTGACGAATGGCTATTTCGTTGCTATGACATACATGAATCGCAGTAATCGTAATTATGAGGACGCAAGGTCAATGTTTGATAAGATTCTTACCTACGCTGATGTCAATATGAAAAAGCGAATCTTATCAAAGATTCCCATGTCGTGGTATCTTGAAGGAACGACGTATCAGTTACAACAGAAATATGATGAAGCTTTGATCTGTATTGAGAATGCGCAGAATGGATTCCACGAGATAGGTGAAACAGAAAATGAGGTAGATGCTATCTGCCAGATGGGAAATATCAAAAATGCAACATTCGATACATTTGGAGCACTTGAAGAATTCCTAAAGGCTGGCAGATTGGCGCAAGAGGTGAAGTATGACACGAAGTTGATGAGTATTCTGAAGGAGCAGCGTCGTCTGAGCAATCTTATTGGCAATTCAGAAATCGCTTTAAAAGTCGCCTTGCAGATTGATTCGTTGGTTGCACTCACTGATAATCAAAAGGTTAAGTTTGAATACTATAATTATAAAGGTGATGAGGCAAAGGAGCAAGGAAACTTTAATCTGGCTGAGCATTGGTATCTGATGAATGAGCAGTATATACAACAGTTGAACGATGAGAATATTGGTGCCGACAAGCAATTATACTATTCAAATCTTCGGAATCTTTATACCAAGGCTGGCAGGTATGATGATGCCTTAAAGAACGCAGAATCGAGCAAAAGGGAGTTCCAACGCATAAATGGGGAAAAAAGTGGAGATTATTATATGCCCTATATGGGTTCTGCCAATATATATCGGTGGAAAGGGGACAGCACAATGTGCTTTGCCCATCTTGATACCTTGTTTATGTCTATGGACAGAATGACAGAACCAAAGCGTATACAATACCTGTATAATACGAGAGCCAGTTGCTATACTGCATTCAAGAATTATGAACAGGCCTTGGAAAACTATAAGGAGGCAGACAGACTACTGGCAACAAAATATCCCCAAAGTGATGGGGATAGAATTAAACTGTTAGCACTGATGGGCGGTATAGAGCATCGGTTGAAGCACTATGATGAGTCTGAACGACTGTATAAGGAATATGCTAAAGGTATGAAGATGCTTCATGGCGAGAATAGTGATGACTATATTGATGCCGTGTATTACCTTGCCAATGCAGAGGGCTTTGCTGACCATATTGATGACGCTTGTAAACATTATATTTTCACCATTGAAAAGACTAAGACACAAATTCAACAGAAGTTACCCTACTATACGGCCATCGAACGAGAAGCCTATTGGAACACTAAAGCTGATTTGCTGCGGAACACAACAGCATTTGCTGTGAAAGCAGAGGCATGGCAGACGGATTTCACCAAGGACTGTTATGATGCTTTGGTGCTCTCGAAGTCGTTTCTGTTAGAGTCAGAGCGTTCGACATACGATATTGTCAAGTCGAATGGTACTGAGGAAGATTTACATGACATGGCTATGATTGCAGCTATGAAAGCTAAGATAAAAGAATGGGAACGAGATTATGCAAATAATGCAGATAGTATACTTGAAGTTGCCACTAAGGCGGATGCTTTGGAGAAACGACTGACAGGCAGATGCAGGAGTTATGGTGACATAACTTCATTTATGAATATCGGCTATGAAAATGTGAAGGAAGCACTTAACAATACTGATGTCCTGATAGACTTTACAGATTATGTAACGGAATCAAGAGGAAGAGTGTATGCAGCCTATATAGTAAACAAGAGCCAGAAATATCCCTTATTGAAAGAGCTGTTTGAAGAAGGCGTCATTGATTCGATGAAAGTTCAGCAGCCAGATATGTACTATACTGATAAGTATGGCAAGGAATTGTATCGGTTGTTATGGGAACCTTTCAAGGATTCAGTAAAGGATGGTGCTGCGGTCTATTATGTTCCATCGCAACTGCTATTCCAGATTGCGCTTGAATCATTGCCAATGGAGGATGGTACATTGTTGGGAGAACATTATACATTTGTAAGGCTATCATCTGCTCGTGAGGTGGTTCGCAACAACGCTCGTCTCAATATCGATGTAGCAACAAAGAAAACTAATGCAGTTCTATATGGTGGTTTGAAGTATGACCTCGGTACTGATGTGATGAAAGAGGAATCTGCTAAATATGACATTTCTTTGCTGTTGACTACCCGTGGTGATATATTGCGTGGAGATTCCATATATAGAGAACTGCCTGAAACAAAGAAGGAAATTGACGGAATTGAATCGGTACTAAAATCTCAACGATTAACAGTTACTCCATATACAGGAATACGTGGTACGGAAGAATCCTTCTTGAATATGAGTGGTAATGCACCACAAATCTTACACATAGCAACGCACGGATTCTATTATACTCCTGACGCAGCGCAAAAGATAGACTATCTAAAAGGGAACACAGATGCTATGACATTATCGGGACTGGTTATGTCTGGCGGTAATGCTGCATGGTTGGGTAAGGAATTGCCCGAAGGAGTATTAGGTGGTATTCTAACGGCAGCGAATATCAGCCGACTTGATTTAAGTGGAATTCAGATGGCGGTTCTTTCTGCTTGCCAGACAGGTCAGGGCAAGGCTACGCCTGAAGGCTTGTTTGGACTACAAAGGGCATTCAAGAAAGCGGGGGTGCAGACACTTGTTATGTCATTATGGAACGTCAGTGATGTAGTGACCAAAGAATTCATGATAAAGTTCTATGAGAACCTGGCTCATGGTGATTGGAGTAAACGTAAGGCATTCAATGATTCTAAGACTTATATAAGAAGTAAGTATGCTGACCCGTACTATTGGGCAGGATTCGTAATACTGGATTGAATCGGCATTATTGTTGATATATTGGCTGCGTCGGAGTTGCTTCGGCGCAGTTTTTTGTTGGTACAGGGTGGTTACTTTCTCCTATTACCCTTCATTAATAAGTAAAAAGCAAGAACAAAAAATATGAAGGATCAAGTAATTGAAGAAATTAAACGCCTGTGTGGCAAAGTGGAGTGGATGCCTGGACTTGGGTATTATTTTATGATTAACGATACACTTTGTCTGTATATGTATTGTAGAGGAAACGGCAGTTTGAGGTTTGCTATACCTTATCTGGCAACAACTACAGTCGAAAATAAAGAAAAAATGATGACCCTGATAAATCAGGCAAATCGGGAGGTAAAATACATTAAAGCTACGCTTTTGGACAATGGTAGCCTAACGTTGACTTACGACCATAAAATGGTATCTGGTGAAAAGCCAAAGGACGTAGTTCCGCATATAATCAAAACACTTGATTTTGCGTCAAGTTACATTAAGGAGAAAATTGAAAACGAAAAAAAATGAGAATTGGGTATGAACAAGAAAATGTATGTTTGGCAGGTTGCAGCACTATTGAAAGTACAAGTAGGTGCTATGGCACAGGAAGTCGTAGAGATTGTTGACAGTGTTTACACAGACACTAATGAGATTGTTATTGCAGACACCATCAGATTAGGTGCCATTGATGAATGGCAGCAGAATCTCCCACAGTATGATCTCAAAGAGTATGAATGGGTGGAGATTTGCTATAACCCCAAGTATGCCATTGTTACAAAAGACGGGAAGAATGGCATATATGATATGGAGCTACATCGGAATATCACAAAGATAATTTATCGGGACTTGGGGTTTTCGAAGCAAACTATGGCAGAGGACAGCGCGTATATTAGCCTATTCTATGGAACGATGGGCATCAAATGTGGCATCATCAGTGTTTATGAACCATCCAATAATGTGGTATCAATTTGGATGGATGACCCAGATGAAGTGTATTCGTTGGATGAATGTACCACTATAGATAAGAAGATGACGAAGCGGGCAAAGAAGCTATTGGAAGGATTTGTTCAAAAGGAACATTTAGATAATGCTCAGATTGTGATATTGGATGCGGAAACGGGTCGACTAAAAACATGGATTAGATTGGATTCTGATTTGGAGAAAGATGAAGCTGGGAAGCTGATGGTTCACTCATGTACTGGGTCTTTGACGAAACCCTTCCATACGATTATGGCATTGGAGAATGAAGGAATATCGCTTGACAGTATCTATAACGGCATCAGTTATCGACAAGGCATCAAAATGTTCGATAACGTTGTGATGCATCAGGCTATTATGAACGGCTATCAACGAAGTGTTGCAGAAAGGAAATGGAGAGAACTGACTGATAGCAGAAATCCATCTACTAGTCCATTCATCATGGCGGTAGGATATAACAGCCTGGCCCATAATGGCACCATGATTATCCCTACGATGAAGAAAGACAGCGTAAATGTTGAGAAGGACGTTTTTTCCCCTACTAATCTTACTAATCTCATAGAGGTGTTGAGGGTGGATAAATCAGAATCCCCTCATTTGGCATGGTTGAGTGATGGGATCGATTGGTTGGGTTATGCTACGACGGAAAGCATTTATTCCAATGAAGATAAAGAGATGAAGAATCCAATTGGAAAACAGATACAGTTTGCTGGATTGTTTCCTGCAGAGGACCCAAAATATACAATCTGTGTCGTAGCCGACAAACAATCTTTAGATATTGAACCTGCCGTATTCCAAGATGTAGTTAATCCGTTGTCGCAATGGTTATTGAAGAAGAAATGAGAATTGTAATGGGCTGTGCGGCTTAAATGTAGTTAATTCATTGG
>JAEEGL012125314.1_pt1 | contig 30443 bp, 21 predicted proteins | sample 9134231 | NCBI WGS metagenome assembly JAEEGL01 (sample SAMN16246548, study PRJNA631951) | gut metagenome | biome: gut microbiome; feature: rumen; material: fiber-attached | host: Bos | place: Iran: Karaj | collected 2018-10 | reverse complement strand
TCTGCATGGTAGTTTTCCTTGTTTTTTTGTTTTCTAATTTCATATTTTATAAGGATAAACTACCTCTTTAAATATCCTTTCAGTTCTTAATTTAGGAGCTGTCTAAGATTTAACCATCCAACTAAAATTTATAGAGAACCTAAAAAATTTGCACATACCTTTACTGTGTTTCGCACACCAATTATCGGAAGCAGTTTCATTCTCTGTAACACTGAATACCTACTGACAAAAGCAAATAACGAAAGACAAGATTGCTTTTCCTTATTGAATAAGGAAAATGGTAAATTTTTACGGCACGAATTTGGCAAGCTCAAGGAAGATTTGCCTAGTAATGAAGATATCTTATTTGCAGACGATTCTAGTTTTATTATTAAAATTGAGAATGAAGATTATGTTATAGTCTGTTCGAATCCTGGATATGAAAATATCTATATTGTTTTTAACAATAATGAAGAACTTTATATTTCTGAAAATGGCATTAAGGCAACTATAAATTTTCTAAATAGTAACGTATTTGAAAAAGATATTTTTGATAAACAGCAAGATAAAATCATAAAATCGATTAGCAACATCGAAACAAAAATTAAAGAAATACAAGATATTGATAAAAAGTTATCCATGCTTAATAATAAAATTATGGAAACCGCTAATTATCAAGCTAAATTTTATGAACAGAATATAATATCAGATTGGTTAAGGCATAATACAGCACACTCCCCATTAGTTTCAATTATCCTCCCAGTATACAATGTAGAAGCATACTTGAAAGATTCTCTGCGTTCAATCTTAGAGCAGAATATGTCGTTATTCGAGCTTATATGCGTTGACGATGGATCAACTGACAGCAGCTACAGCATTTTGAAAGATTATGCTAAAAGAGATACAAGGATTAAATTATTCAAGAAAGACCATCAAGGTGCATCTTCAGCAAGAAATTTTGGTCTTCGACATGCAACTGGACAATATCTCAGCTTCCTTGACGCCGATGACGTATACGACAAAAAGATGTTATATGAGATGGTTAGGCATGCCCAGGATGACCGTCTTGACATAGTTGTTTGCCGAAGTAAGTCCATCAGGGATGGAAATATTGATAAAATGATATGGACAATAGATAGTCAGTATTTGCCCAAGACAGAGGTCTTCAATAAAGACGATGTAGAGGATTCTTTATTCCAGATATTCAACGGTTGGGCCTGGGACAAACTTTTTCGAAAAGATTTCATAGATGAACATGGACTGACATTTCAGGAAATTCCAGTCACGAATGATGCCTATTTTGTTTTCATTGCCTTGTGTCTGGCAGACAGGATAGGAATCGTAGATGAGTACCTTGCCACTCACAGATATCACAACGGTTCTCTTGAGGATACCCGCAGTAAAAATTCGTTTTGTTTTCTTGATGCCATTAACAGAATCGAGCAAACATTGAAGGAACTGGGATTATTCAATAAACTTCGACAGACCTTTTATAATTGGATTCTCACCTTTTCACGCTGGCAGTATACAACACTAAAACTCGAAGATAAGACAAAAATTAAAAATTCATTGATCAGCGAATTTGAGAAAAAACAACTTTTAACTGCAGTTAATGGTATATATAAAAGAGACGATATTAGTTGGCTCGTAAGCGAGAATTTTTTTAATGGACCTCTTATTTCTGTTATTATCCCTGTGTACAATGCTCATTTATATTTGGCTGAAACGTTAAACAGTGTAATAAACCAGTCATTGAAAGATATTGAAATAATATGCATCAATGACGGTTCAGAAGATAACTCTTTGTCGATTCTTAACTGGTATGCCTCTTCAGATAGTCGGATTGTTGTTATTGATCAGCAAAATTTAGGTGCTGGTGCAGTCCGAAACGCTGGCATGAAGGTCGCTAGAGGAGCATATCTGGCTTTTTTAGATTCGGATGATATATATAAGCCTGATTTTTTAGAAAAAATGTTCATTGAAGCAAAAACATATGATTGCGACATAGTTATATCTAAATATGAAAGGTTTGAAAATGGTACAAACATAACAACCCTAATAGATAAAGCGGTTGATATGGAACTAATTCCTCACTGTAAACCATTTAACTATACAACAATTGCTCATTGTTTTTTTGATGCTTTTATTGCCATTGCATGGAATAAAATATTTAAGAGAGAATTTATAGAAGAAAACGGACTGCAATTTCAAAATCTTATAAATTCAAATGACACATTTTTTGTATATAGTGCAATGCTTCTGGCAAATAGAATTTCTGCCATTGATGAATCGCTAATTCGATACAGGATACGTAAAGATTCTCTTGTTCGCACAAAGGACGCGGCACCATTATGTTTCATAGAAGCACTTGAAGCGATATATACACGCATCATTTCATTGGGAATATTTCCTGAAATGGAAAAAACATTTTATAGCCGGGTGTTTAATAACTTAAGTTGGAATATATCAAAACTTCTTCCTGAAACAATTGAATCAATTAAGTCTGATGTTATTGATTTTTGTCATAGAATAGGAATCATGAATCAAGAAGAATACCAACAAGGGATATATGATTTATTTACTGAATCGCAAGTTTTACAACCAATGAAAGAATCTGAGTTGTTAATTTCGATTATCGTTCCAGTATATAATGCCGAGAAATACTTGAGACAATGTGTGGAATCTGTATTAAAACAAGATCTTAAAAATATTGAATTGATTCTTGTTGATGACGGTTCAACAGATTCTTCGTTACAAATTTTGCGTGAATATGAAAATCAAGATTCACGTGTAAAAGTTATTACACAACATAATCAGTATGCTGGTATCGCACGGAATAATGGTTTGAGCGTTGCAAAGGGTAAATATATTCACTTTCTAGATAGTGATGATTATGTAACTCAACATGGTTATCATGATATTATTCAATTTCTCAACAAAAATAATCCAAACATTGTTAAGTTTGGAAATTATGCATATGATGATTGCACTGGCAAGTTTATAAATGATAAATGGGTTAATATGGGTAGGATAAAACAAGAATTTTATGGAAGAGCGATAAATATTTTTGATAACTACCACATGATTATTTCTTACACACCTGACAATCCATGGAGTGGTATATATAAAAAAGATTTCCTGGATAAAAAGAAAATACGTTTTGATAATCTGCAATGCTGCAATGATACGTCATTCTTTGTAACTTGTTTAATTAAATCACAAGATATACATTACTATGATAAATATCTCATAGTACATCGTAGAAATGTTAAAGACTCTCTTATCGATAAAAGAATATATCACTTTGATGATCAAATCAAACAGTATTTCATTATAAACGATATAATCAAAACCGAAAATAACACTGTAGTTACAGAAACTAAACTACGATTGATTAATAACTTGTTCCACTTTTATATAAAATTTATAACTAATGATCAGTATTCAGATGATATTAAAAATTCACTTGAATCACAGATGTTAGATTTTATCAAAAAATTTAAAATCTCAGATTTTACTGGTATTAGAGATATTCATAAAGAATACCTTAACACATTGATATCTAAGTTTTAATGAGGCTATGCATAGTGATGTGAGGATGGGGTGAATAGGTGGTTGATGCAGTTTCTGTGCACATTAGTTTTTTTTTGAGGAGGAAGGGATTTTGTTCCTCAACTTCCATTGTCACATGTTGTCTGAGGTTATTTTCCCTATTGATCTGTTCTATAACGCGGCACACAAAAGTTACTGCTACTGCTTGCAGGGGCGCGCATGACATTCCGCCCGCAGACTGTATGGATCCGCAGGAATTACCAGCAAAATCTTAATTTCAGCAGCGGGGACCATACAGAAGCATTTTCTGCACAAAATAATATCCATGTACCAGCAGCGCAGGCACTTAAAAACGTGTCTTCAGGGAGATTAAAGTGATATCAAAAAGCCAGCGAAAAAAAGGACGCAGCATTCTGCAGCTCCTGTCTGATTATGTGGTGCTTGATCTTGAAACAAGCGGTCTTAATACCCGGTTCGATGACATAATAGAGGTCGGTGCACTGAGGATCAGAAACGGTAAAATTACCCAAAGATACCAAAAGCTTGTAAAGCCTGAAAGAAACATCAGTTCCTTTATTTCAAGACTGACAGGCATCACCAACAGTATGCTGAAATCAGCTCCGGATCCGGATGAGGTGCTCCCCGAATTTATTGAATTTATCGGAAGCGACATCATTGTGGGACACAACGTCAATTTCGACATCAACTTTCTTTATGACAAGTGGGAGTCCATGACGGACATGACACTGTCAAACGATTTTCTGGATACGCTGAGACTGTCCAGAAGAGTGCTTCCGGCTCTCTCAACTCACAAGCTGGAATTCCTCAAATCATACTACAGAATTGACATAACGCAGGCCCACAGAAGTATAGCTGACTGTGAAACCACCTACCGGTTATATCAGCTGCTGATGAAGGATGCCGAAAATAACGGCATAAGATTTGACAGGTGATCTGTGACTGCGGAATTCCGGCACCCTGTCTGTAAATCAAGAGGCGTCTGACACTCCGCACTGCTGAAACCGCCGGTTTTCCCACACGTACAGATTTTAAAGAGATTCGGACCGAAAAGAGTTCATCGCGAATAATCGTCGATAAGATCTAAAATATCGCGCCTTGATGCATTATAGAAGCCTAAAATCAGCAGCAGCCGTTCGTCTTCCATTTTGACGTAGGCAATTACGGGGATTGTTTTCCCTGAATCATCCTTTGCGCTGCCTCTGCAGTAAAGCATATAAAGTGCTGTATCATATACGGCACGATCGGTACAGTACCCGAGATCATGAAGAATAGAACTGAGGATCCGGAACTTGTCGATATCCATTTTTCCCTTGAAATCAAAGGTGCGACCGCCGGATGAAGACTTCAGATCCGCAAAAGTTACAACCTTGCTTTCACCGGGATGGCGGAAGGAGACTGTGCCGTCTTCGTCATCTGTCCGTTCCCAGCCCGGAGGCAGAGCCAGTGTACATGCCGCACCCAGCAAAAAAAACAAAAAAGCAAATATCCTACCGGCATTCATACTCTTTCTCCGGACAAAGCCTCTCTATTTCGGAACATGTGACAAACTGTCATGCTTCTTTCTGGATTTGCCGGCTTCGTCAGGATCAATTTCCCTGGAAGGATTGGGATCTGCTCCCAGATCGGCAACATCCTTATATGAAACCCCGTCGCCAACTACAATGAATCCTGAATAGTCAACATTCTTGTATATTCCCACATAATGTCTTGAAACAGGTTCATCATCACCATCCTCAGACGGTACGGAATGATCACACTCAATGACATACCTGTCTTCATCATTCTCGTCCCGCTTCAGCAGATCCCTGCTGAAGCACGGAATTACAGAGGCAAGATAGTAGCGGTATATTTCATCCTCGTCATAGGAATCACCGGTTCTCCTTGTAAACTGTCCCCAGAACACATAGGAAATCCCTGTATCGGAATGTTTCCGGCTGTAGAGAACCGCTTCCTTGAAGCGCTTTACATAGCTGCGATACTGAGGATTGGATCTGGCATTGTCAATTTTCCATCCCGGCGGTACAGCAGAAGCGGAAAATGAAAAAAAAATCCCCGACAGCAGCACGGATGAGGAAATCAGATTTTTCAGAGAAATAAAATTACTGTAAAATTTCTGGCTCATAGGTTAATTTCTTCATAAAATCGTTTACCGAAACGAAATCGGTATGGTATCCGGTAATCAGCAGAGTGAATCTGCTGCCTCTCTTGACAACCAGAAGGTAGGGAAACTTCTTCTGTTCATCCCTGCAGAATCTCATAAAAATACCGGATGACTCCAGTTCCTGAGATTCTTTATCGCCTGGTGTGCAGTCCTTTTCCTCTGCAAGCGCCTCAAGCTCCGCATCAGGTTCGGAAATATCCCGGGAAGACACTATCTTAAGAGTTATCTCCTCGTCAGAATCAGTTTTCTTAAAAATATATGAATTCCGCTCTTTAAGATTTTTATCAATGCTGTCCGACAGAACCATAGTCCATTCAACAGGCAGCGCTGAAGCAGAAAATGAAAAGACACACAGTATCAGTAACGAAAAAAAACTAAATCTCATTGAGAACCGCCCCGCTCCCGACAACCTCAGGCACAGTAGAATCAAGAAGCGAAAGAGCCTCGTAAACATCCCTGCACCTGCAGACTCTCTTAAAAATATCCATGGTATAAAGTTCATTATAATATTCTCTCAGATAACTGAGAAACTGTTTCATACGGGCAAAAATATTGCCTTCAGGATTGAAGTGATCAAATGCGGCGACAAAACGATGAACCGTATCCACCATTTTCTCATAGGAGAACGGTTCTTCATTACTGCGGATAACATTGGCCAGATTGGGTAGATACAGCGCCCCGCGGGCAAGCATAAGAGTACTGCAGCCCGTTACCGACGAACATTTTTCTGCAGAAGCCCGATCGAATATATCACCGTTGGCAATAACAGGTACCGGGCACTGCATTCTGATTTTTCCGATTAAATCCCAGCGGACTGTATTCGGCAGATAACCGTCTGCCTTTGTTCTCCCGTGAACGCAGAGAGCATCAACTCCGGTGGAGAATATTTTTTCCGCTATTTCCATGCAGCTGTCAGAATTGTCATAACCGAGCCTCATTTTGGCGGTAACCGGAATATGAGAGGGAACACTCTCCCTGACAGCTGTGCATATCTGAGATATAAGATCCGGATTTCTAAGCAGCGCGGCACCTCCGTTTGACTTGTTTACCTGCTTTGCGGGACAGCCGAAATTAAGATCAATGCCGGCGGCACCCATTCTGCAGGCTAACGCGGCACTGGATGCCATAACATCAGGATACTGTCCCAGCAGCTGCACATAAACCGGAGTTCCGCTTCGGGTCGCTCCGCCGGTCTGCAGCTCGGGAACCTTTTTTAAAAGAACGCCAGAAGGAACAGTAATATCAGTTATACGTACAAATTCGCTTTCACAGTAGTCATAACAATTTATATCTGTAAGAACACGGCGCAGGGGGGCATCCAGGACACCGTCCATAGGTGCCAGAACAAGTTTCAGGGCTTTCATCTGGTTCAGTTAAGAGGTTTCTGACGCTCTTCACGCGAACGTCTTTCAGACTCGAGATAGGCGTCAATCTGACTATACGGCAAAGGCTTGGAAAAATAATATCCCTGTGAGTATCTGATGCCCTTGCTTTCCAAAAATTCCTGAAGTTCCTTGGATTCGGCATACTCGGCCACAAGATCGACAGAGAACTTTTTCGCCAGGAAAATAATGACGTCCATTATATTACGATTAACCTCGTCATGTAAAAGGTGTTTGATAATCTCACCGTCAATCTTGATAAGATCCGGTTTGAGTTTCACAATTTCGAGAAGATTTGAATAACCAGCACCGAAATCATCAATGGCGATCATTACATTGTAGGTTCGCAGTTTTGTAATAAAATCAGAAAGAAGATTCAGATCCTCGAATGCGTCTGATTCAAGGATTTCAAAAATAAAATGACTAGGATTCCTCAGGGTTGCAAGACGCTTGTAAATCATGGAGGTAACCATCTCTGAATTGATATCAATGGCCGACAGATTAATTGATACCGATTCCTCTCTCCCGTCAAACAGCTCAAAGACCTTGTTAATCATTGCACACGACAGCTGAAGATAAAGTCTGAACTCTTTTGCAACCGGAAGAAACTGGTTCGGGAACCACAGTCTGCCGTTTGCATCCTTGATTCTCATAAGCGATTCAAACTTGTATGTCCTGCCGCATATATTATCATATATAGGCTGAAAGTACGGTTCGATACCGTCATGCTCTATTGCGTAGTTTACAACGGCAAGGGCGGCAAGAGACTCTTCAAAATTCTCCGTCGCCTCATGACTGTCCTCATAAACAACAAAACGCTTCAGCTCATTTTTTTTGTCTGAATACAGAAGTTTTGCCTTTTCAAGAAGCTCCTCCTGCTGATCAACAACTATAAAGAAGTTGTTCATGCAGACAGTGCCGTTATGCGTATAATGACAGTTGAACTTCAAAAACAAAGTCCTTACAAGCTCCATATAGTCGCCTGTTGACAGACGATCCGAAGCGGCAATGATAAAAGACGAAAGATCATTGCTGTAAAGATTGACAAGAGAGTTTTCAACCGAATCCGAAATGAATCTTTCCTTTCTGAGATAATCCTCAAAAAGCTTCACGTTATGCCTGTAATACTCTACATACTCAGTGCTTCCGAAATAATTGGAAAGCTGAATGCTCTTCTCAATTACAACAAGCGTAAGCTTGTGATAATTATACTTCACGCAGTCATATGAGAATTTCTCAACATTGTACATCTGCGTGTTCTTGTCAATAAAAAGAGACTCGGTAGCTTTCTTTTCCTGTTCGGCTATCTTCTTAAGAAGAGACTCCTTGGCAGAAAGAATTTCCTCCGACTGACGAGAAAGGACATAATCAAAAATATCTCTTGTATCAAGATCATCGGCAAGGAACGGCTTCAGCTTGGATTTGTCTATATGATTAACAGGCGCGTTCGCATCCTCGGAAAGACTTAGATAAACAAACGATCCGGTATAGACCTCATTACAGATTCCGTCTGAGGCAAACTCACCTCCTACATAAGAGAAACTAAGATTCTGATCCTTAAAGAATCTGACTGTCTGATAATGCATTGTCACATAAAGCTGGGGTCTTAAGAAACAGGAAAACGCCCACAAAACCTGTGACGGAAAAAGATTGAGTTCATCTATCATTGAACAGTAGTGATGATAGGCTATCTTAGAACTCATATAACAGCATCTGAACCTCTCACCGTACTTTAAGGCAAAACCCTTCGGCGAGGAAAATGTATGATCCTCCTCATTATAAACAAGCTGGCGCGGAGCATTGTTGCGATCCACAAGCATCAGAGGAAAACGGTCGAGAAGTCCGAGAGTCTCCGAATTTGCTGTTACGTCTACACCGAGTGTGTCATTTAGAAATTCCAGAGTCTTTATACCGGCAATCTCCTCAACCACACCGTCATTGACAGCTGTAATTTCGTAGATATCTCCTACCGGCTCCACATTATTGATAACATAGGAATAAACATTCAGCTCGCTGCCTGAAAAGGCTGTAACCATAAAATGCCGCATATAGGACATTTTGTCATCAAAAACATAACCCCAGAAAAAAGATTTAACACTTGTTGCAGGTCCTCCGGCAAGACGGATGTTAGGCACAAGTTTGTTGAACTCATCGACAAACCCGGTAAGGTTCGGATAACCTCCCGAAATACTCAAAACCAGCAGTTTTGTTGTTTGATCACAAAGATTACCGACAATATCAAGAGACAAATCAGCGGCGCTTATTCCGGTATGAGGAATGAATTTTATTTCAAAGCGGCTTTTTTCTAAATAAACGATGCGGACCATCATTTCATTCTGGTAAATTTCACCGCCTAAACTTACCTTGAAGGATGATGTTCCTGCGATTTCTGAATAAGGAAGAAGTGACTTGACGAATGAAGCAATACCGACAGATTCATCAGGGCTTAAACCTGATGAATAAAGCATTACAAGAAAACGGGCATTTGTATCGATTTTGTTGTCTGTAATAAACTGCTTAAAAGATGACTCATCTTTAAACAGGCATACATATTCCTTCATACTGTACAGAACCTCTTAGGACTGCAGATAGGTTACCATATATAAGTAAAAATCAATATGATAAGAATAACAAAACACTTAACATAATCGATTGAATTTCAAAGATGTGGCACAGGTCAAACAATTAAAACAGCAAATATAGGCCGGATGCAGTCTGCTTGACGGCAAAACCGGGGACTACCATCACCAGAAGAGAGCTAAATACTGATGAAAACAGAATAAACTGATCAGCTGCCGGCTGATCAGTGTTCACAGACACAAGATCATAAGATTAAAAATTAAACAAAATCAGATCTGAAATCTGATACAAAAGATCAGAATAAAAGATAAAAACTCTACGAATAATAAAGAGTTAACAGATGCAATAAAAGATCTTAATAAAAAAATCAGTACAAAATTAATCCATTATCAGAAGCGGCAGAAGATCTAAAATCAGAAAAATAATCCATGATTAATATTAAAAATAATCATTGCAAAATAACTCATAAAAATAAATATTTAAGAAAATATCAAAATTATTTTACGAAGGAAAAAAATTTTTTTCTATAAATAGGTACAAATAAAAAAAAAGACACAAGCTATTGTGTCTTAAAAGAAAAAACAAAATTAAAGACCTACCTGCTCCTTGAGCATAAGATTCATCTTGTAAAGAGGAATAAAATTCTCATTGTTGATAACGGCAACATCCAGAAATCTGAATTTCTTTCCGCAAGCCATAAGTCCGGTTGCCAGGACAATGCAGACAGAGGATTTATCATAAGAATTAATCACAAGCACATCACCCGGCTCTGTATTGGACTCATCCTGCACGGAGAATACTTCGCAAATGCACGGCATACGCCTCAGCAGAGAAAACTTCTTCAAATTTTCTATACTTTTCAAGCCTTTACAATAAAATTTCTTGATTGTAACAGCGTTGAGAGCAAGCTGCAGCTTCTCCATAGGGGTGTACGGAAGATCGGATACAGACTGGAGAACATAAAAATAAAAAGATGCATCATCAACATTAAACGGAGTATCTTCAAACCCGGTAACGTCACGGCTGAACAGGTCGCTCAGACCGTATGAGGTTAAAAAGCTCATGGACTGCTGACCGTCAAAGATTCTGATCAGAATACGTCTGCGCTCCGGAGAGTATGTCCAATACCAGGACGGGTTCGGTTCAAAGTGCATAATCGTATTCCTAAAAAATTTTTATACTTGATTATATCCAATAGCAAAATAAAAATTAAATTTAATAAAAAATTTTTTATACTAATATCACATATTAATTATTAAAAAAAAATTTTTTTACTTGATTATTCCCTAAAAAAATTTTTTTGATTAAAAATAAATCAATTTTGATTTTATTTGACCGCAGATCTTTTTTTTTATTAACAGATCTATTTGCCTAATTTTTAATCCTTTCAGATCTGATCAGTCTGTAATATTTTTAGTTATTAATTTTTGATTAATATTTTTGACAGGATAAATTATTAATCACTGCTTTTATTTCAGATTGTGATTAATAATTTAATGCCGTAATCATGATCACACGGCATTTGAAGATTATAAACGCAGTCCGAGGAGAGCGTCCGGCAGGATCCGGTAAAAAAATCCGCATGTCCTAAAACATGCGAATATATTATCAGCTCAAAAATACTTTGAAACGAAACACTGAAATCAGAATGTCTAGATATTATCCACAATATCCTTTACAAGTTTTGGTCCGTGATAAATAAAACCTGTATATATCTGAACCAGTTTTGCTCCGGCATTAATTTTTTCTCTTGCCGACATGACTGAATCTATTCCGCCTACACCTATAATCGGTATTTCCTCCTGAAGAATTCTTTTAAGTTTGCGGATCACCTCTGTACTTTTCTCAAGCAGCGGTCTTCCGCTCAAACCGCCGGTTTCATAGGAATAAGGCATATCATACACTTCTTCACGGCTTACAGTGGTATTCGTGGCAATTACCGCATCCATATGATGCTTGAGAAGACTCATTGCCATCGATGAGAGTTCATCATCTGTAACATCTGGAGCTATTTTGACTGCAAGCGGTACATACTTACCGTGCAGCTCTGATAGATCCCTCTGCTTGCTTTTAAGTTTGCTCAGCAGCGTGTCAAAATAATCACCGAACTGCAGCTTTCGAAGATCCGGCGTATTCGGGGAGGATATGTTCACGGTTATATAATCAGCATGCCTGTACACCCGATCCATGCATATCAGATAATCATCGAAACTTTTTTCCAGCGGAGTCAGTTTATTTTTTCCGATATTAATTCCTATAATTCCGTCGTAGGAAGATTCTTCAACATGCCTGATAAGTGCATCAACACCATCATTGTTGAATCCCATGCGGTTGATAATCCCGTGAGCAGGAACAACTCTAAAAAGCCTCTTCTTCGGATTTCCGGGCTGCTGCATTGGAGTCACTGTTCCGACCTCGATAAAACCGAATCCAAACTTTCCCAGTCCGTCAATGGCTACGGCATTTTTATCAAGTCCGGCCGCCAGTCCCACAGGATTCTTAAAATGAAGCCCCATAACATCAACCGGTTTGTAGGCAACCTTCTGACTGAGAAGAAAACTAAACGGAGAACGCCCCAAGCAATGAAGCATACTCATGGTCATCTCGTGAATAAACTCAGGATCGAACCGGAAAATTACAGGCCTGATAAAAGGCTCATACAAATTGAAAAGCATGCCGCCACCTTTCATTACTATCTGCTGATACGTTCAAGTGAAACAAAACTGTTGTTTTCGTTTAATTCTAATTTAAATACGCCCTGAATGCCACTGTACCCGACAAACTTCTGAAAATGCCCTATGGGAAGTTCGAGTCTGAGACCTTCAAATGTCATCACCGAAAGTCTTTTAACAGGAGAATTGTACATAATATTCCTCACCTGCTCGGCACTCATCTGAACTGAAAACGTATATGTCTTATTCACAGATTCCTCCTGTTAGAATTTTAATGTCACAGCAGTCAGGACTCTATACTGCGTGTGATTTTTTCATACAGATCCGATACAAGACCTTTCAGTCCGGCCAGCTTCTTCAATTCATTTTTCATCAGTTCGCCGTGGTGTTCATCAAATCTTCTAAACTGCATAAACGCCTCTACAAGTCTTGCTGCAGTCTGAGGATTGCGGGTGTTGAGATCCATGAGAATTTCTCCGAGGAATTTATATGCATCCTCTCCCCTTCCGTGAAAACCATACGGATTGGACATAACAAAGGAACCCACGAGAGAACGTATGCGGTTTGGATTGCTCATGGAAAAATCAGGATCATTCATCAGTTCCTTCACCCTTTCAAGCGTATTTACAGATGCAACTCCAGCCTGAATTCTGAACCAGTTATCCATCATCAAACCGTTGCCATGCCACTCATGTCTGTACCTTGTGAGCAGATCGGAGGCCACATCCAGCTCAGCATTAACCGCAGCCCTTATGGCACTAAGACGCATGGTCATATTATCAGCTGAATCGTAAATTGCACATACCTCATCAGCAAAACTGTTCCCGCGGCTTAAACAAAGATAATCCAGAGCCAGAGCACGGGATGAACGTCTGCAGGAGTGCTCAAAATCCCATACATACGGATCATTATCCGCTGATGAAACAAACAGTTCATGCCACAGAGCATCAAGTTTCTTCGCCAGAGTCAGTTTAAGAACAGTTCTTGCCCTGTGAATACCGTCTACATCAATACGGTCAAAAATCTCCATAACCTGCATTTCGGCAGGTACGGCAAGAAGCTCGGCCAGATAGAGACCGTCGTATTTTCCGGAACTAAGGATATCCCTGAAAATATCCACAATATCGCCGGCCGCACTCTCAGGATCCTGTCTGCCGTCCACAACTTCTCTGAAATAGTTGCAGTAGAGCGACCACATGGCGTCATAGCGATTGAAGTCATTGGTTCCGTTCAGGGTGATAAGCCTCAGCTCTTTAGATGAATACTTCTTCTGCAGTTTCACCGGTGCTGAAAAATCTCCAAGATAGCTGACGCACGGATCGGCATCAATATCCTTAAAGGTCAGAGTCATTTTTCTCTGACTGAAAATAACCGGACCGCCGTCAGCAGCGGAAGGATCCGTCAGCTTCTGCACCTGTCCTTTTCCTGAAAGGATTTCTATCTGCAAAGGTATAACCATCGCCGGATAGGAACTTCGATCCCGGTAGTGAGTTGACTCAAAGCTCTGCTCAAGGTCCACCGTAAGGATCCGTTTCTCGGGATCATATTTTTCGTTAACTGTTATCACCGGTGTGCCGTCGTATTCATACCAGTTTCTGAACTGAAGCAGATCCTGCCCGGATGCATCCTCCATGGCCTTTACAAAATCCTCGCATGTTGCACATCCGCCGTCAAACCGGGAAATGTACAGCTTCATACCCTTCTGAAAATTCTCTTCGCCGATTATGGTATGAAGCATGCGGATAACCTCAGCACCCTTTTCATAAACAGTTACAGTGTAGAAATTATTCTGCTCTATAACCATATTAGGACGGATCGGATGAGCCATAGGTCCCATGTCTTCTGCAAACTGAACCGAGCGAACAACCTTTGCCTCCTGGATCCTTTCAACCGGTCTGCAGCCTAAATCCGACGAGAATTCCTGATCACGAAAAACCGTGAGTCCCTCCTTCAGACTGAGCTGAAACCAGTCTCTGCATGTGACTCGATCTCCGGTCCAGTTATGAAAATACTCATGACCGATTACATTCTGTATATTATGGAAATCACTGTCCGTACCGGTATTATGATCAGCAAGAACGTATTTGGAATTGAAGATATTCAGTCCCTTGTTCTCCATGGCACCCATATTAAAGAAATCGACAGCGACTACCTGGAAAAGATCAAGATCATACTCAAGTCCAAACCTTTCCTCATCCCACTTCATTGCCTGCTTTAAAGAATTCACGGCATGAAGAACTCTGCCGCCGCTGCCGGGCTGCGCAAAAAACTGAATTGTTACGTGACGTCCGGAACCGGTGACATACTCATCCTCAACCATGTCGAATTTTCCGGCAACAAGAGCAAAAAGATAAGAAGGCTTGGAATACGGATCCGAACATACTACATAATGACGGTTGTTCGGAAGTTCTCCGCTGTCTATACGATTGCCGTTTGAAAGCAGATGAGGATAAAGATCCCGATCAGCCTCTATTCGAGTGGTAAAACGGGCCGATACATCCGGTCTGTCAAGATAATAGGTTATTTTTCTGAATCCCTCGGCCTCGCACTGAGTGCAGAAAGCTCCTTCTGAAATATAGAGTCCTTCATACTCGGTGTTACTTTCTGGTGAAATGTAATTTACAACCTTAAGAGTAAATTCACCCGGCACATCGGGAATGATTAAACTTGTTTCAGTCTGTGAAAAATCAACAGAACTGCCGTTAAGAAGTACAGAATCAAGCTTCAGCTTCTCTCCGTCAAGAATCAAAGGATCGCAGTGATCCCCTGCTCTTGCAATTTTCATCTCAGCTTCAACACGGGTGGCCGAAGGATCAAGAACAAAATTGAGATAAACATCTGTAATCGTATATTTCGGAGCTGTATAGTCTTTTCTGTATTTTTCTTTCTTAACTGAACTCATCTGAACATTCACCAAAGAAACCAGTAAAAACCGGCTTAAAGTTTTATAAAAAAAGCGGAACCGAGAACGGCTCCGTAGCTGAAACCTCCTTGCCGGACATTATGTCATCATAAAAGACACTGTATAGAAATGCAGGAGGTTTTCCTTATGACAATTTATGTATGAAATACTACTCGGCACTGACTGAAGCCAGATCAGATGCAATTGCAACAGCTTCGTTCTTCCATACATCAGGCAGTTTGACATCATCCGGCAAATCTGCAATCTTCTTTATTGGCGGCTGACCAATCTCCTCAAGTTTCAGATTCACACGCTTAAGTTCTCTTGCTTCATCCTCTTTCTGCTTTAACAGCCTTTTCTCAAGATTAAGAGACACTGTCTTTTTATCCTGCACCTGCCGTACCTCGTCAACCTCCTCAAGAAGGAGTTTAAAATCAAGAAGATCCTTCACACGCTCATCATGCTTGGACTTGAGTGCAGGTACAAATTTTGAAACATTGCCAGCCACAGCATATTCATCGGCAGAAATTGAATCCCATGGAAGTGGATTATCCATATCCTGCTCCCCGAATTTCATATAGGTAAAGGATGACGGAAATACTATATCAGGAGCAACACCCTTCAGCTGAGTGCTTCCGCCGTTAACTCTGTAGAATTTGGCAATGGTATACGAAAGCTGCCCCATATCCTTATTGAACAGATCATAAAATCTGGCAAGCGGCGTTACCTGCTGCACCGTACCCTTACCAAAAGAATTTCCTCCGACCAGAATACCGCGGCCGTAGTCCTGCATTGCCGCAGCAAAAATTTCTGACGCGGAAGCACTGAGTCTGTCTATCAAAACAACAAGCGGACCGGAATAAAAGATCTGGTCATCTTCATCATTTGATGAATCGACGTCATCGGCACGACCTCTGACCTGAACCACAGGTCCCTTTTTAATGAACAGACCTGTAAACGTCGTTGCCTCGGTTACAAGACCGCCGCCGTTGCCTCTTAAATCGATAACAACAGCTGACACTCCGTCATTCTTGAGTTTGGTCAGTTCCTTCTTGGTGTCGGCAGTCAGTCCGCGGTAAAAACTTGAAACCTTGAGCACTCCGACCTTCCTGCCGTCTACCTGAATGACTTCTGATGATGCGGAACGATCAGCCATCTTGATTTTGTCTCGAACCAGCGACATGATAAAAATCTTTGAGGCTTCACCCTCTCCGCGCTGAACCTGCAGATAAACAGTGGAGTCCTTCGGTCCGCGTATGAGTCGAACGGCCTCGTCAAGACGTATACCTACAATATCCACAATATTCTTTTCAGAAGTGCCAACACCTATAATCTTGTCCTTAGGTTTAAGCATCTTCGATTTTTCAGCGGGACCGCCCGGAATCAGATCAACAATAGTTACAGTATCATCTTCGCTGTTAAGAGTCGCACCTATTCCCTCAAGAGAAAGATTAATGTCATTCAGGAATTCTTCAGAAACTTCCGGCGACATATAACTCGAGTGAGGATCATAGGAATGAGCCATGGTATTCTCAAAAACGCTGAACACATCCTCGCTCTGGCTCTGAGAAAGGAAATTCAGAGAGGATTTGTAGCGCTTTATCAGACGCTTTACCGCCTCCTCCTTTGTCTTTCCGCTCAGAATAAGCTTTATAAGATCATATTTTACAACCTTTTTCCAAAGCTCCATGCGCTCACTGGCAGTGGCAGGCCATTTCTCCTTTGATCTGTCATACTGAAATTCATCATCAGCAGTCAGATCGACACCGCCGCTTTTAAGAAGATCTATGGAATACGTCAGCTGCTCAAATTTCAGTTTCTCAAAATCGTTGAATATGATGTAGGGCAAATCAAGTTCGCAGCCGAGAATTGATCTTTTCAGCTGACGCACATCCTTAAGATAATTGTCAACATCCCTCTGAAGAAACAGAATTTTGTAGGAATCTATGTTCTTCAGATAATCATTGTAAAAGTTAAAAAAGTACTGGCTGTCCAGAATCAGATTTTGGCGATAATGAGTCTCCGTTAATTCACGAAAAACACGCTTGCATGAAATCTTATGGTGTTTTTCCTGATGAAGTTCCGGCAGATCCTTTAGGGTAACATTAGCCTTTTCAGCAGCATTAACTGAACCTGCAGAAAAAATAAGCAGACCTGAAAGAAGGATCGAATATAATCTGTTCATATCTCACACCTAAACGATATCTCAAACTAACCGGGGCACAGCAATAGACAAGCAGAAATTATTTCTGAACGACTCCATGCGACTCCCGTTTAACTCCGGAAGCCGCATTACACAAGACACAGACCGCAATAAATCAGTTCTCTGACATCTGATCATTACGAGGGGCTGGATCCTTGCGGACAATCTTCCTTAAAGATGATATCTGTGTATGAACAATATTTCCGTTCCTCATCTTCACATGAATATCATTTGATTCAATTTTGTCAACAAAACCTCTAGCCAAACCCTGCGCAATTCTTACGCTGACAAAATCACCCACCTTGAGTGTGTCCATATCTACGATTAAATAATCATAAACAGGAGGACGTGTGTACGGTTTCTTCTGCTGACTGAATTTTTTTCCGCCAGCCTTGTTAAAGTCTCTTCCGCCAGAATTTCTAAAACTCGGACGCTTTTTCTTGAAACCATCACCGGACGGACGAGACTTCCTGTTCTGTGCATCATCACGAGCAGCATTGTTTTTGCTCTGCTTTTCACTGATCCTTTTCTTTACAGCCTCTCTCCTTTCCTGTGCATATTTCTCCTGCTCCTCGGAAATAGGCTCATCACACTCGTTACCGTCAAGATCAACTCGTCTTGCACCAACCTTGCATGAATCAAAGTACGCAAGAGAAGATGCATATACCTTTATACCCTGACGGATCGCTGTTTTTGAATATTTTGATTCCGGTGAAATTTCGTCGCCGAGTCTTGCTACAATATCCTCAAGAATGCCGATTTTTATAGGTCTTACGCTCTCTGAGTTATATGGAAAAAAACACTTAGGAAATCTCTCAATCAAAAAATCAAGAACTTCTCTTGGTGAATATTTTTTTTGAACAGCAGCACCTGAATTCTGCTGATTCGATGCAGGACTGCTCTTGCCAGGTTCTGTTGAAACCTCAACTTTATCATTCTGGTTTACTTCACTCATACTTTTATCTTCTCTTTATTTTTCTTCTCATTTATGCAAATCTAATTCATCTGATCAAAACATCCGGCATGCAGGGATTTTTCCATAAAGCACACATAAAAAATGAGGGTGCAAAGCATCTGCAGCAAACCACACACTCACAAAAAAATTGATTCTTTACAAGATACGGAAAAAATAAACGCCGAACATATCAATCAGAGTTTGATCATATCACAATTAACCGAGATTATAACAGATGGCACTGTTAAGAAACAGTTTAGATCATTACATTCGCAAGAAACAGTATAAACCGGCCGCAGGCTGCGTTCCTGGGCAAACGGCTGAAACATAAAAAATGCTGGTTCTCTATAATTTTAGTTGGATGGTTAAATCTTAGACAGTTCTTTATTTAAAAACTGTGAGAATACTTAAAGGTTCTTTACAAATTCCAGCTGGAACTACACTGACTAGACGACTGAACTTTGACTCGTAGTGTTCTCGCCGTTAAAATTGCATTTCAGCGGTAACACAGGTGGCTACTAACACAGGTCCTTGAGTATCAGTATGTCTGAAAATGACATGATAGCAGCGAGGCTGATTCTAAACCCCTGCAAAAAATTATTCCAAACAGATGAGTTCCGCATATTTGGAATAAATCATCCTGAATATTTCCAACTGAGTTTTGCAAAGACCAGTTTTTTTTAAACGCTGATACACCGCTCCGACTTCCGGCTGTTTCAGCGGAACAGATCAGACCGGCTTTTTGTCCGTGAACATAAACAGCACGGCTCTTTTACAAAACGGATCGGATCATTACGAGTGATTCCATGCTGATTCAGACTTGCAAAGTGCTGACATCAAAAGGATCAGCCGGCTTCATGCCGCTGAAATCATCATTGCGACTGCCTCCTTTCTCCGTCTCTTTGGAAAAATCCGCCAGTTTGCCATTGTAGTCACGGATAATGTTAAACCACATTTCACAGGTATTTACGAACTGCTCGGTCTCACTTAAAAAAGTTTCAGCGTTCACACCGTCTGATGCAATAATTTTGCTTACTGTTACATTTCTGTCGGCACTGTTAACTCCAATCGTCGCCCCGTTGGTACCGGAAAACATGTGATTACATTCAAGCATGAAAAGATAAAGTTTTTCAACATCGGTTTCCGGCAGAGTTCCTAATTCACCGCACAGAACTATTTGAGAAACATCTTCAAGGTATACAATGCGTACAATTATTTCGTCCACCTGCAGCGCACAAACGCCGTTTTCATCAAATTCTATGTCTGTTCCGATTTTCTGACTCATGACCTCGGTCAGTTCTGTTTTATCCATAGTCTGTTCTCAGCTTTTCAACACAGTTAAAATTTAAAACCATTCCGATAACGGGATCCGCCCGAATGATGCACACATCACCGATAATATACATAATTCCGTTTCAGACCCCTATCATTTAATTTACCGAAACAGTCAGAAATTAAAACTGTCGTCATAAATCAATTTGCCGATTTTATCCACATCCTGCTCTGTGAGTGCCCGGAATTCCGGCTGTCCGTCCTTCATCACCGGCTGGAAAACAAATCTTCCTGAATCTTTAATAGGTTCTCCGTTTTTATCCAGCTTCGGTTCAACAATGGTATGATACGTTCCCACAAGTTTACTCTTTATCTTTGGTGCGTATTCCTCCCATGTTTCAAAATCATCTTTCTGAACAGCATATTCGATTTCGGCGGTAACGCATTCAGCCAGATTTGTAGACTGTCCGGTCTTGGCGATACGTTCCAGTTCAATCCTCAGTTTATCATCAACAGCTTTAGATTTGTCTTCAAAGTTGGCATTATTAAATTCAACAAATTTTTTAATCTTGTCTTCAAAGCACGCACCGCCGTCAGTCTTGATATGATGTTTGAAATCTTCCAGTTTTCCGTTAACAGCCGCTTTATAGTATGAATCAATCGCAATTTTTACCAATCCTCTTATCTGATTCATAAAGTAATTTTTTATCGGTGCTACGGTCTTGTATTCGTCATTGTTTTTGTCTTTCATAGTAGCACGAATACATTCGATATGAATTATGCCTCCTCCTATGCGGGGACTGAGTATGTTGTCTCTGAAATCACTAATGCTGTTCATGGTCAAATATTTACCCTGCTTTTGATCATACATTCGAAACGGATTATAATCTTCTCTGGCATATTCGCCTTGAGGAGCCAGGCCATCATTCATTTCAATTTCGCCCTCATAGTCATAATCATTCCTGAGGATAGTTGTTTCAGGATGATCTTCCTCACTTTTCAGCAGATCCAGACAATGTTCAACATTTCCAAACATTCTGAGAATTTCCGGATCTACTCCTTTCTGCTCGCGTACAGAAGTCTCTCCGGGCTTGCCTGTTTCAAGAGTGGACTTCATTCCAAGCTCTTTCATGATGTTGTTCAGTTTTTTCTGATATAACTCCACTGAAAAAGAATCACCAGAAGAGTAGACCGACGCTTTGGTCATTATCTGCTGAATTCTTCTTGACGTAAGCGGTTTGCCGGATGTTACAGCACCGCCGTTTTTTGATATTCCGAAATCTTCACTCTTGAATGAAGGTCCGAGAAACTTCTTGAGTTTATCAACAAAATCGGCACTGAATGTGGTTTTCCCTTCACTGTCGGTAACAGCTCCTTTGATACCGAAGGCTTCACCGAGAGATTTTAAAAAATGTGTTCTGACCTCATTGTTGGCTGCCTTGGTAGCTCCTGAACGCAGGAATCGAAAAATATTTCCCTTTGAGAAACTGTTTTTCTTCTTCAGTCCGGTTTCATTCTGGGCTTCTTTTTTGTCAAGAACGAGAATATCATTCTCATTCTCCAAGTTGGCATTTTTAAATAAATTCAAGGCATTAATATTAAATTCGACAGTCATTTTTTATTCCACGCAACTATATACTTTTCCTTTTTATCCATTGATTCATTTTAGCGATATCAGTTTTGAAAAAATTCAATTACCGATGCTTTTCCTTCATAACGCATAAATATAAGCAAGGTTACGTTTAATTATTATTTTTAAGCACGGTACAGCTAATTAAAACGGACGCGTATTCATAGAATTGACGTACCGGTTATCTGCACATTATGATCACCGCATCCGGCGTCCGCCTTCAAGGTCATAACAGATAGCATGCAGTCAGACTGAAAATTTTTCAGAACCGTTTTTTATTCATACACTTTCCGATTTTTTTAATGACAATTCACTCTATTCTTTCTTTTCTGCACCGCGTTCGATAAATGCAAAAATCCCCGTCCATCGAAAGACTGAACGGGGATAGCTCTTAAAGAAGGCGGATTTATGACTCGTTTTAAGTTTCTTTTATCCTATCCTTCTGTCAGGCACCTGATCAGTTATACAGCTTTGCTATAAAACCAACCTTTGTGCACTGTGCCTTAATAAGAGATGCAACCTTAACAGACACTGCAGTAAGCACTACAGTAATAACCCAGGCGGTGACGATATAGAGCCAGTCGGAAGGAATAATCCGGTGAAAAGGTTCGTACAGCAGCGTTGCACAGATAAGCGGGAAAGGCATGTGGTACATATAAAAACCCATAAAATTTCTGTCAAAATACTGTATCGCGCTTAATTGATAAAGAACAGGCATTACTTTATCAGCAAACAGTTTGAAAAGCGCAAGTGCGCAAACGCAGACTGAGCCGTCTGCCAGAATCGACAAAGTCTCTCTTACAAGAGCATTGCTGCTTGAAAGATTGTATGAAACAAGAAACATGATCCCGCTTACTGCCATGATAACCAGATTTTTCCAGGAGGTAAAAAGTTCATTGCACCTGAACGCCGCACCGCCGAGAATGAATAGAAAAAGATTATCAGACATTGAGCACAGACTCATGTATCGTATATCACTGAACCATCTGTTAAAACCGAAGGTAAGCAGAAATGAACCGGCAAGAAGCAGCCAGAAATATTTTTTTATCATTCCGTTAAGCAGAAGACAAATCACAGTAATTATCAGCATAATCTGAAGGAACCACAGGTGATCGCTGAACTGCATGGTAATAAAAAGCCAGTATCCTTCAAACCATGACGCATTTGAAGTAAGCTGGCCGCTCGGCAGATGAAATGACAAATAAAGCGGAACAGTGAACAAAAGTCCGACACTAAGGTAAGGCACCACAATACGCTTCACTCTCCTGATCAGCTGCTCCCATACCGTTCTGTTTCCAGCAGTCATAGTCATAAAATAAAGAAAGCCAGAACAGAAAAAAAGACAGTGTACATCAAAAACCTTATTGAAATGATAAAGATATTCAAGACCGGATACGGTTGAATCAATAGTTACCTTCCAGAAGGATCCGCTTCCCATAAAGGGTCTGTAGCAATGAAAAAACAACACTGATGCAAGTGCCAGCATCTTAAGCAGCGTTATTTCGTTATACTTTTTCTTAGACATATTTCCTCAAAAAAAAACACAAGAACAATAAAAAAACTGTATTGTGCAAAATTTTAGCATAATCTATAAAATTTGATTAAGAGGGATTATTCGACATCAGGCGTACAATACTCCTGCCCAGACACAAAGGAGAAGACTGCAGCCGTAACAGCTGAACGGCGGCAGTATTCATGCAGACAGAGTAGTCATCGGAAAAACGCTCTGTGCATATAATTCTGATTTCTGAACTTTAAGAATTCATGGAGACACAAGTCTTGAGGGGTTTCCGCGGTTTTACAGCGAAACAGCGAAGAATTTAAAACAGAGAAAGCAGACCGCCCGGATTTAAGAGTTTTCCTCAGCCATGAATAATGGAAGAATGACTGTCAATCTGATATGATCATCACATGATGAGGTCACCCCTGCTGAGGAGTCAGCCGCAGGTGACAAAGCGATAATTTAACCGAGGATATGAAATGTTAGGTACTCCATACTGTCCGCATGCAACCAGAGCTGTACTGCTCGGTTCAGGCGAACTTGGCAAGGAAATAGCCATAGAACTCCAGCGCCTGGGGGTTGAAGTAATAGCTGTAGATCGTTATGAGCACGCTCCTGCAATGCACATTGCACATCAGTCTTACGTAATCAATATGCTGGACAGCACAGAACTTGAGGATCTTCTTGTTAAACTGAAACCTGACCTGGTAATTCCTGAAATCGAGGCCATTGCAACCGATGTGCTTGTAAAACTTGAAAAGACAGGTACCAGGATCATTCCATGCAGCAATGCAACACTGGTAACAATGGATCGTGAAAGGATCAGAACTCTGGCTGCTGAAAAACTCGGCCTTGCAACTTCCGCCTACACCTTTGCCGACACAATCGAGGAATTCAGGGAAGGCATCAAAAAAATCGGCATCCCATGCGTTATTAAACCGGTTATGAGTTCATCAGGAAAGGGACAGTCGGTAGTCCGCAGCAGTGATCAGATAGAGCATGCGTGGGAATATGCCCACAATGAAGGAAGAGGCAAAAAGAACAGAGTAATCATTGAGGAATTTCTCCGTTTTGACTATGAAATTACGCTTCTGACTGTAAGCGCGGCAGACGGAATTCACTTCTGTGAACCTATCGGTCACCGTCAGGAGGACGGTGACTACCGCGAATCATGGCAGCCCCGTGCAATGACACCGGAGCTTAAGCAGCAGGCTCAGGATATGGCAGGAAAAGTTGTCAAAGCTCTTGGAGGATATGGTATTTTCGGCGTCGAACTGTTTGTATGCGGCGACCGCGTGGTGTTCTCAGAAGTATCGCCGCGTCCTCACGATACAGGTCTTGTTACTCTTATTTCGCAGAATCTCTCTGAATTTGCTCTCCATGTCAGGGCAGTTCTGGGTTATCCTATAGGAAAAATCATTCAGAACGGTCCGTGTGCATCAGCTGTCATTCTAGGAGACGGTAAATCAGCTGATCTTTCGTATGACGGAATATCTGAAGCTCTGTCAACCTCCCCGAACTGTCAGCTCAGACTTTTCGGCAAACCGGAAATAAACGGTCACAGGAGACTGGGTGTAGTTCTTTGTGGTGCCGATACAGTCGAGCATGCTGTTGAACTTGCAAAGGAAGCTGCAGGAAAGGTAAAAATAAACTACAACTGAAACAGTATGTGACCTGCGGAAAGCTATTGTCAGGGGCGGGATAACACGGCTTCAGCCGTGAGATGTTATCCCGCCCTGTTTGTTTGCATAAATTTGCTGAAACATTTTCTAAAATAAATCATGAGCCTTCCAGCTGCCGTGAATCTGCACGGAACAGAAAGTACACACCGAATCGGCTGTCTTTCATGTCATCCCGTCAGACAGGCCGGATCAAACTCATATCTGCCATCTAGGTAATCAGCTATCTCCCTGCCCTGAGCAGTTCCGCAGGAGCGATACTTTTCTGCCAGTCTGCCGCGTTCTCCTGGTTCAATAGAGCTGCGTCCGCAGTGCACAAATACTTCCCAGTGAACCTTAAGCAGCTCGCATACATCCTTCCCCAGCACCTTTTCCGCTATTCTCCAGTATTCATGACTTGAAGCATCCAAAGGAGAATCTTTGTATGCAAAAGCGAGAGTGGCAAGAACAATCTTGCAGGCGGCAGGCTCGCGCATAGGATTAACAGCATGACCTGAGGTTAGTTCATCAAGAAAGGAGCCTCTGTCACGATAAGGTTCAAGATAAAGATAATCGGCCATTTTTTTCCCGTCATTTACAGGATAATTGTCCCAAAGGAACGGCCTGCGCTTAAAAATATCGGCAACCCTGACAAGATGATCGGACGAATACCCGCTGGAGCATACCTTCTCTCCTGTCCAGAAAATATCAACCCTGGGATCAAGTGATGAAGCGTATTCATTCCAGTAGTTGCGCGGCATTGCTCCAAAAACCTTTTCAAGCACAGGATCAAAGGAATAGTAGCTCGGACATACTATGTGCCGCTTCACAGAATCTGTCGCATCCAGCACCAGATCTGTTATCTTAAGCTGATGGTATGCCAGGCGATCCCTGTCATTGTTTACCAGATCATCAAACAGAAGAACAAAATAATCCAGAGGAAGACAACCGACTATATTTCTGCATCTTTCAGTCAGTATCTGAGGCTTTGCTGAAATGTCCGAGGCATCGCCGGCAGGTGTAAAACCTATACCGAATTCTATTCCATGACGGTGAAACGTATCAGCAAGATTGGAAAGACCATTAATATAGTCATCAGCCCATGGTTCATCCCATTTTTTTCGCAGATTAGGATCATTCTTCGGAGCATAGATAAAAAAACGCAACCCGCACTCGTTCATGAATGAAGCATAGCTCATACGATTATCCATGCTCCACGGAGTACCGAAATATCCCTCAATTATGCCTGCATTGTTCATTTTCAAAAGCCTTAATCAATCTGAATTCCACAATCAGTCAGAAATCACATGCTCCGCCCCAAATTCATACTCCCGTGCCTTAAAGTATCTGATCCCTGCCGGTTTCCAGCAAAAAAGCAGCAGGAGCACTTACTCCCTGCGGGTTGTTACGGATGATGTTCGCTTCGCAAATTCTGCAACTTTGTCAAAGTCTGATTTTCATTTAATCCAGGAAAGGATCGCACAGATTTAAGAATGAAGTCTCATTTGAACTGTTCATTCCGACAGGCCGGCGCCCTGCTGGACACAAGACGAAAACAGCCGCAAAACTGCATGATTCCGCGGATTTGATCTCCATTCGTCAGATTTTAAATTTAATGCCTTACAAAAGCATTGATAAATGCGGAGTACAAAAAACCGTACTCAGTTTACACTTAGTCCGCGAAAAATGAAACACAGACCGGAAGCTGTCGCCGTGCCGTTTTTAATTTATCTGATTATGCAGTAAAAACTCATCCTACAGTCTTCAGGCAGAGGAGGATGTCAGCCTCGTATGATTTGCCGGCAGATGTGCATGTTCGCAGGGATCAGTGATTCGTCACCATATTAAGCGGCTGACACACGGCCAGTCAGATCTGAAACAGATGCCCATTTTCTCCGGATATTCTAAAGGGATTGGGTTTACGACCTGATCGAATAAAAAGCTGTAAAATCGGGTAGGCGGGTAAACCACGCCTCCCACACCACCGAACGTACGGATCCGTATTCGGCGGTTCAAAACAAAGAAACCCTCACCCCATCATAGGTTAGGATTCGAACACAGAGATCCAAGTCCACCCTTCACTTTCCAATTTGGAGTTACCGAGTGCCCTTTGGATATCATGGGACTTAGATATACACCAGTAGCGATTTGACGAGAAAGCGCAGGCATTAATGCTCAGCGGCTTGTTGAGTCATTTACTTAGCTCTTCATAGCGTTTTCCCGGTTTCTTCCACTGTTTCCACAAAAGTTGTCTAATTCTTCTGCGTATCCACATGTCTGTTTCTTGTTTCCATCTTTCCGGTACCGCACCTTTGAAGTAGTTACACCAGCCACGCAGTTTTAACAGTAGCTTTCGTTTGACGATCTCCACTCCTCCTTTAGCTCTCCTGTCGAGGATTGTTTTCAAGGATTCAACGAGCTTAACTCGCTTTTTCTTATGGACAAATGAGAAGAATCTTTGCGTGGGAAACTCCTTTTTCTTCCTTGCTTTCACCTTTCGGGTGAATGCAAATCCTAGAAACTGAGAGTCCTCACAGGCTTGCAAAATCTTGGTCTTTTCTGTGTTCACCTTAAGGAATAATTTTCTCTCTACAAACTTTGTTACATTTGCAAGGATTCTTTCTGCCGCCTTTTTGCTTCCGCACAGTATCACCATGTCATCAGCATATCTGACGAACCTTATTCCCCTTGACTCAAGCAATTTATCCAACTCATTAAGCAGTATGTTTGCAAGTACCGGACTGATTACTCCACCTTATGCCGAGCTAGTTGTTATGCCGAGTAAACTAAACAAAAACACGCATGTATCAACATTTTTCATCACTTTACTCCGCATAAAGTCCTCACTTAAATGAATTAAGGAATGACAATAAATCACGATCTTTTGTCCAGTCCTGAAACTGAGTTTCTTCCGCAATTTGGGGAGCAAGTTTATTTATTGCTTCATTTTTAAGACGGTTGTCAGCCCGGCTGTATATCATTGTTGTAGAAATATCTTCGTGACCAAGGAAATCTCTGATATAGACGATGTTGATTCCAGCAGCTAACATATGCATCGCCTTGCTGTGCCTAAATCCATGGGCATGAACCTTTTCAGGAAAGTTTGGCTCGTTCCGACGGATTTCGGAAACATACTTGCCTATGATATAGTTTACTCCATCACGAGATAACTTCTCATGCGTCCTACTCACGATCAATGGTTCATCATCCAGAGCAGAGTTACGCTGTCTGCGTATATACTCAGAGACCAGTTTGGCCGTTTTTTCTGATATAGCAACTGTGCGATACTTGTTTCCTTTTCCATGCAGTCTCACTGTTGGATTTGTTCCGGTGTAAACATCGCGTATTCTGATGTCACACAGTTCCTGCACCCGGCAGCCACTGTCATACAGCAAGGTCATCACTGTGCGATGACGAAGTCCTGTACTGGTGTTGATATCAGGTTTATTAATAAGCTTTGCGGTTTGGTCGACACTCAAAAAAACGATCTCCCTCCCCGACGTTTTCTTTGATTTGATGTTCTGCACCATCTGTAAAGGAGCCATGTATTCGATATGCTGACAGCAAGCGTATTCAGCGAATGTTTTGATTGCTGCAAGCCTCTGATTAGCTGTTGACACGCTTACACCTCGGTTACGGAGCCATTCAAGGAATTCTATGATAAGTGCCTTATCAAATTGCTTCATCGTAAAATCTTTTAGCCGGATACCTTTCGTATCTGTAATGAAAACGACAAGCAGTTTTAAGGCATCTCGATAGCTCAGGATAGTATTTTTTGAATAATTCCTTTGCAGAGGCAGGTATTCCGTCAGGAATTCCGATACTGAACAGGCGAAATCAGTAGTACTCGTGCTCATTGAAAATTACCTCCCCTATAATGTCGGGAAATGCCTTATCAAGACCCTCCCTAATTGAAGGAAATGCCGCTGCGGTGAGCTTGAGATAATACGCAGTTTCCTCGAATGTTTCATGTCCGAGCATGGTTCTCATGTAAGGGAGATAAACCATAAGGTCTTTTCCTTCTTCAATCCATTTGCGCAGAAGATTTACGCAATAAGTATGGCGAAAATCATGAACCCGGGGACCATGCCCGGTATGTGGGATCCCCGCTTTCTCAAGATATCTCCGAAAGTTGTGATATACATTAAAAAGCTTCATTTCACATCCGGGACGGATCATAAAGAAGAACTCGTCTTCCGCAGATGTCTGATGTATCTGTTCTTTTAGATGGATGCACTTTGTTACCAAAATGGGATGGATTGGAACAAGCCGATCTTTATGGTTTTTACCTTGAATAACACGGATATATCCTTCGTCAAGATTTATGTCTTTAAGCCTTGCAAGACGTAATTCCGACACGCGCATGCCGCTGGTATACAGAATTCTGAAAAACACCGGCATTACCAGTGCTCTGTAAGGACACTCCGATGGAATTGACCGACTGGTATCCACTGCGCGGAAAAATCGTCTGAGTTCATCATCCGTAAAGATATGCGCATCGTATTTGGATGGATGCCTTGTCAGCCCCTTTGGCGGAACATAAACGTGATAACCAAGGCTTTGTAAGTATTTGCAGAACACCCTAAAATTGCTGACCCTGCTGCAATGGTTGCCGTCGCTTTCATAGGAACGTTTCCTGCACCAAAGATTACATAGTTCCTTAGAGATCTGTTTATTGGAAAGACAGTTTTCGCAAAAGAACCTGTCAATTCTTCCAAAAGCTAAAGCGTCAGCTTCGTACTTGAATCCTAACGCACGCTTTAAGGAGATCAGACTCATGAACTCATCCTGAAATACACTATTAAACTTAACCTCATGCATGGGTATCATCCTCTGGGGTAAGTACGCACTCTGCCAGTTTTTCAAGATCTGTCTTGAGATAAATCCCGGTAATATCTATGTCAGAATGACCAAGAATGGTAGTGATGACCGGAAGCGGAGTTCCCATATCCAAAAGCATTGAGCCGGCGGAATGACGCAGCGAATGGAACCCGCTATGCCTGTTCTTATCCCTGCGGATGCCAGCCTTGTTCATATAGAACACAATACGCTGCTCCAGATGGTCATTGTCTGATATCGGATCAAACGGTGGCATGTGCTTCAGAAATACAACGTCAGACTCAAAATAGCGGGGACGTCCGTTTTTTATGTAATCTATGACAGCCCATCCAACAGCATCTGGCAGAGGCAAAGTAAGCGGCCTATGCGTCTTGTGCTGAACCAACGATAATTGTTTATTTTCCCAGTCGAAGTTGCCAAAGTTGAGATTTTTGATATCACCTACCCTGAGTCCGAGAACACAGGCAAGAAGTATCATTGCATAATCCCTCTTGCCAATCGGGCTGTTCCGGTCTATTGCATTGATCATCATTTTTAGGTCATTAGCAGACCATGCTGACGGTATTTTCGATTTTTTTGATATAGCCGGCATATGGATTTCTGTGGCGATATCAGCTGAGATATATCTGATTTCAGACAAAAACCTAAGGAAATGGCGCAGACCGCATATTTTCTGTTCCACGGTCTTAAAGCTGTATCCTGCAAGAGTCTTGATATATCCGTTACATTTTTCCAAGCTGATATCGATGGCTGATTCGATGTTCTTCTGTGAAAGATAATCCATGAACTCCTGTGATATGCTCGTGTAGTGTTCAATGGTACTTTTTGACATCTCAGATTCTGAAAGTTCTTTAGTATACCTGCTATGTAAATCAGAAAAACCCTCATTCAGTTTAATAGGGTTTTTGGCTGCATAGTATCTTCTGGTAATAACTTGATGCAGTCGATAATCCTCAAGCATATGGACTACCCGCAACAGTTGAACCCGTTGCTGGGAAAGGGTTCCATCATTGTATTTCGTCTGGAAACCATATTTGTTTTCAAGAAATGCAAGACCGCGTTCCATATCAAACATGGAATCGCCGTATGTCTCAGTCAGGAAAGAATGGATTTTGCTCCATTCCCGTTCATAGAAC
>JAEEGL014957784.1_pt1 | contig 30444 bp, 28 predicted proteins | sample 9134231 | NCBI WGS metagenome assembly JAEEGL01 (sample SAMN16246548, study PRJNA631951) | gut metagenome | biome: gut microbiome; feature: rumen; material: fiber-attached | host: Bos | place: Iran: Karaj | collected 2018-10 | reverse complement strand
CCAACTATCTAATCAGACGCGAGCCCATCCCTCAGCGATAAATCTTTGATATACTCAAGATGCCTCAAGTATATGTTATGCGGTATTAGCAGTCGTTTCCAACTGTTGTCCCCCTCTGAAGGGCAGGTTGCTCACGTGTTACTCACCCGTCCGCCACTAAGTTATCCAGACGAATCCAAATAACTCCGTTCGACTTGCATGTGTTAGGCATGCCGCCAGCGTTCGTCCTGAGCCAGGATCAAACTCTCTATAAAATGGTATCTTAACTCCAAAGAGCTAAAATCGTATTTTATGAGTGCTAATCTTAGCTTCTCAAAAGAATTGCTCCGAGCATCTTTCAATGCTCAAAGCCCTTTTCCGGTGCGTTTCGCTTGCATTGTTTAATTTACAAGGTACACATCCCGCTCCGTGCGGGGAAATCTAGAATACCACGCCGTCTCCTTCGTGTCAAGCCCTTTTTTTCATTTTTTTACGATGATCTTCAGGGCTCCGACGCCGTCGTCCCCGGCGCAAGCTCGCTTAATATACACCTCCCCCTCCCTCCTTGTCAATACCCTTTTTTACTTTTTTTCGCCTTTTTTATTCATTATTTTTATCACCGCCAAAAGCAGCGGCAAAAGCGCGTAATATATCGCCGGATTTGCTTTCTCTACTATAAACTCCGTTACGCGCCAGAGCTCGAACGCGTTTTTTGCCGTCGCCGCCGAGCCCGCCAGCGCCGCCGCGGCGACGGGCGGCACGAACCATTTTCCCGTTTCCTTCACAAAGCAGGCTCTCATTATCTCGGCGCAGACGAGAAACAGGAGCGAGATCATCATAAAATCCGTGATCACCCAAGTCGTCATCACTGCCGCCTCAATGCGGTCGAGCACGCCGAAAACCCGCACGTCTCTCGAGACCAGGAAAAACGGCTGCTGTTCTCTTGCCGTCATCTTCGCTCCGTAGCAGCCGACGGTCACGAAAAGCGTGAAGCTGACGAGAACCATGAGCAGGCCCAGCCATTTCAGCAAGATCTTCCCGCGGCCGGCCTCTTCCTCGGAAACACTTCCGCGCAGAAACAGCGCACACAGCGCCGTGCCGCTTATGTCGGAAGCGAGCAGCACCCCTTTGAGCAGCGGAAGGGCGTCCTGTGTGCTCACCGGGAGAACGTTTTCCGCCTTTACGTTCGCCAGCGCCGATAACAGGACGAGAGCAAGCATTATAAGGATGAGCCCGAAAAAAACGCCGCCCGCTCTCGCGAGCGTGCGCAGCTTCCCCATTGCCGCAAGCGCACACACGAGCGTGATGGCTATGGCAAACCCCCAGGGCCCGCTCTGCGGGTATATGGTGGAGATCAGCCGCTCCGCGCAGTTCCTTATAATATAGGAGGCATAGAACAGCGTCCAGATCAGAAACGCAGCCGCGATCACCCGGCCGGGGCCTTTTCCGAAGCGGGAAATAAAGATCTCGGCGAGTCCCTGCCGCGGCGGGCTGCCGCTGAGCAGCAGACAGATAAGCTTTACATAAAAGAATATCGGCAGGACGGAAATCAGCGGGGCAAGATATACCGCTCTCCCCGCGCTTTCCGCGCCCATGCGCGGCAGTACTCTTACCATGGGCGAAAAAAGGCCGGCGGCAAGGATAGGCATAAGCTGGCGGAGGCTTATTTTATCCTTTTCCATCCGTCTCTCCCGAGCCGTTTTCGAGCGGCGAAGATATGTTATAGGTCCTCTCTATTGCCGCGTCGCAGGAAAGGTCCAGCGGAAGCGTTGAAAACACCTCGTTCCAGTTTTCTTTGACCGCAGAGAAGCGCACCGGGTTTTTCATTTCGAGGCGCTTTCCCATTCCTATGAAGTCGGCACCCTCGGCGCGGCAGAGCTCCAGCGCGCCCTCGATTCGCCTTTTCTCGATCTCTTTCAGGCTTTCGACAAGCTTTTCGATCTCTTCTTCGGAATACACGTCTATCTCGCCGTGCAGCTCGTCTATATTTGCCCGCAGCTTTACCTTTACCTCTGCGCTTTCGAGCCGCCCCCGCTCATAACGCGGCTCAAAAGAAACGCTGCTGCCGGCTATCTGGAGCGACGCCGCGCCGCCTCTGCCGTCGCTCACTTCAACGGTGCCGCTCTGCAGGTATCCCGTCAGGAGCATTATCCCGTGCGCCTGCTCGCGGTCCGAAAACGCCGCGAGCTTTCCTCCCTTTATAAGCGCATAGCCTGCCGGGGAAAAGCCGAGCCGGTTTCCCCCGGCGGCGACTCCGTTTTCGCTCAGCTCAACGGCCGCGACTAGCGCGCAGTCGCTCTCCAGCATGGCCTGCGCCGTTTCTCCGAGAGTATAGGTGTGCTCGTCGCCGAGCAGCCGCATGCTTTTTTCAAGAGCGGCGAGCAGGTCCGTGACGCAGGTCTCTTCCCCCGTGTCGAGCGTCACGGCGTCTGCCGCTGCCGCGTTCTTTACTATAAATAATTTCGTGCCGTATCGCACCGATACCTCCCGCTCCATAAAATCAAGGATGTAATATATGTTGTTTTCGGCCGCTTCCTGCCCGAGCAGGCAGACGCCGACGTGTGAAAAATACACGTCCTTCTCCGTAAAGGTCTGCATCCTGTCCAGCGCCTGCGCCACGGTGCGCGCCGAGTTTTCAAGGACAATAACGGTCGAGTCGCCCCGTTTTCCCGTTGCGGCCGAGACCGTTACCGTTTCTCCGTCGCCGTCAATGCCCAGCGTCTGCATGAGCTCGAGCCGCTCTATATCCCTGAAATTGTCCCTGCCCTCCCGGCATCCCGAAAGCAGCATCGCGGCGGCAAGAAGCAGCGCGGCAAGAGGATATCTCTTCATTTCTGGTTTCTCCTGTCAAGCGGCCTGAGAAAGGCCTCCCTGTATTTATCGGCCCTGAGCGGAAAGCGCAGCACGGCGCGCAGCGCGTCCGCCGCTCCGCCGTGAGGCAGCGGGGAAAGATACGGCGTTCCCAGGATCTCCAGAGACGAAAGGTGCATAACGAGAAGGACCCCCGCTATCATGAGCCCGAAGAATCCGGCCGCCACGGCGGCCGCCGCAAGAACGAAGCGGCAGAGTCTCAGCGCCGAGCCGAGGTCCTGGCTCGGCATCGTATAGCCCGTAACTCCCGCCACGGCCACGACTATCACTACCACGGGAGAGACGACCTTCGCCTCTACGGCCGACTGCCCCACTATGAGCGCCCCTATTATGCTCACGGTGTCTCCCGAGGGCCGCGGCAGGCGCAGCCCCGCCTCCTGCAAAAGCTCGAAGGCTGCAAGCATGCCCAGCACCTCCGCCGCCGTTGAAAACGGCACGCTCTGCTTGCTCTGGATTATGGCCATCATCAGCTTTGTCGGCAGCATCTCCTGATGGTACATCGCCACTGCGACGTATATCGCCGGGAGAAGCAGCGTTATAAATAGCGAGAGCCAGCGCAGTATCAGAACCGCCGAGGCCATGATGAAGTGCTCCGCCCTGTCCTCCGGGGAGCGCATGAGCTGCGGGAGCGTTGCCGGGAGGATATAACCCAGCGGCAGCCCGTCGATCAGCACGCCTACGTGCCCGCCCAAAAGGTGCGAGCAGAGTCGGTCCGCTCTTTCCGTATTTATATACAGCGGGAAGGGGCTCTTCGTCCCCTCCGCTATATACTCCTCAAAGGCCGCAGGCGTTATCAGGCCGTCTATCCTCGTTTCAGCGAGGCGGCGCAGTATCTCCGTTTTGAATTCCGGGTCCGTGAGCCCTTCTATATAGAGCACGGCGACCCTCGTTCCGGAACGCTCGCCGACGTAAGTTTCTTCTATCTTCAGCTCCGGGGAGCGTATTTTTTTCCTCACAAGGGCCGTATTCATCCTTATAGTCTCGACGAACGCGTCCTTCGCGCCCTTTACCACCTTTTCCCCGAGCGGCTCGGATACCTGGCGCCTTACGTCGGATTTGACTTCAAAGGTCAGCGCCTTCCCCTCGCGGTCGAAAAACAGCGCGCAGCAGCCGTTGACCATGTCGTTTATTACGTCCTCCGCAGTTTCGCGGCTGCGCACTGTATAGTTTGCCGCAAGGCCGCCCTGTATTCTTTCCAGCGCCGCCTTTTCCGAAACGAAGGCGCCGAAGCGTTCCCTGTCGCCTACCTGCATCAAAACGAAGCGGCCTATGTCCGCTCCGCTCACGAGACCGTCCAGAAAACAGAACTTAAGCTCGTGCCTCCGCTCTCCGGCGAGATATATGCCCCGCGCCTCAAAATCCGCACAGTCGGAAAACGCGGCTTGTACCGCGGAAGAAAGGACCATTTCTCAAACCCTCTCAAAAACAAATAAGACCGGATTTTCATCCGGTCTTATTATTTGCTTCGTTTGGCAATTTAATACTTCAGCGGAGCGGGCAGCCACCGCTCCAGCTTGAGCTCCGCCGCGGCCGCGGTCTCGCTGTAGTCGATCTCGGAGGTCCAGCCTTCGGCCAGGGTCTCAAAGGCGTCCATCGCCGCGTAGTAGCGGATAGTGTAAGTCTCGTCGACATAGCTGTCCGGATCGATCTGCGTTCTCATGAAAATACAGTAGCCGTTTTCCGTTTTTATAAGCTCGCTTATTTCCCCTATCTCCATGGCCGCCGCGTCTTCGAATTCCTGCGAGAAAAACCCGCTGCCGATCATAAACGAGTAGCCGTCGGGGTATGCCTCGAGATTCTCGTCCTCGCTGTATTCGTTCATGAGCTCGGTGAAAAGCGTCTCCTTCTCGTCTTCCGCGGCCGTTTCGAGCCGGGAATATATGTCCTCCGCTCTCTTTTTCGCATCCTGCGCCTTTTCGTCGTCGTATTCCTTCCCGTCCGCGTCGCACAGGGCTATGTATATGAGCTTAACTCTTGCGTATCCCACCTGCTCGGCAAAGGAAAAGACCTCTTCGTCCTCAAAATCCGCTCCGTCCACTCCGAAAAGCTCGCTGAAGAGCAGATAATACAGCGAGGCTACGCGGTTTGAATAGTCGAAGGTATCCTCCGGCATGAAGTTTTCCTCAAGCAGGGCGAGAAATTCGTCTTCGCCGCCGTAGGTCTTTTTGAGCTCTTCCTTATAATTTATAAGTAGCTGCTCTTCCTCTTCATCGAGAGCGACTCCCTTTTCCTCGCATTTGAGCTCTATCGCCCGGTAAAGCTTCAAAACCTCGCCGGCCTCCCAGAAGACTCGCTCTTCGGCCGTCGTCGCTCCGAAGGGCTGCTGCCAGGAATCCAGGCTTCCGGCCTCTCCGAGCACGTATTCCACCGCCGAGACGAGCCAGTAGCGGTATTCCGGCCAGTACACCTCGCGCCCGCCGGCGACGGCCATAAGAGTCGTCTCGCCTAAAGCGTCGCTCATGGCGCGGTAAAGCTCGTTTCTGTCGATCTCTTTCGCTTCCGCTTCCGGCTGTACCGCAGTTTCCTGGGCGCTCTGCGTTTCGCCGGCAGCCGTCTCCTGCAGCGGCTCAAGCGTTGTTTCCGCCGGATCCTTTTTTCCACCGCAGCCTGCGGCAAAAGCCAGCAGCATCGCCGCTGCGAGCGCTCCGGCCGCTATCCTTTTAATTTCCATTCGCTGTTCCCTCTCCTGCTTTGCTTTCTGCGCCGGGCTTTGCCGCGGCGTACGCGCGCACGAAGTCCGCCGCCTCCGCCACCGCTGCCGTTCCCTGCCGCAGCTTCAGCTTGAGCACGGGGTCGTCGCCCGCTTCTATCTTCATGCGCCTTTTGTACTTTTCCGTGTTGTAAAGCGCCGATACCTGCTCCATATCGAAATCCGTCAGCCTGAAATAGAGCCAGCCCGCCTTCTGCGTTACGGAGCTAATGCCCGCCGCGGAGGCCTCTCCTCTCAAAAGCGCAACTCTCATCAGCGTGTCCACCGGCTCCGGGATGTCTCCGAAGCGGTCGAGCATCTCGTCGGCAAAATCGTCCGCGTCCTGCTCGGTGCGCAGCTGCGCGATGCGCCTGTACAGGTCCATCCTCTGCTCGGCAGAGGGCACGTATTTTTCCGGTATGTGCGCGGCAACGGAGAAATCCGCCGAGCATTCCGTCTTGACCTCGGCCTTTTCTCCCTTTTCCTCTATCACGGCTTCCTCGAGCAGCTTGAGATACATATCATACCCCACGCTCATCATGTTGCCGGACTGCTCCGCGCCCAAAAGATTTCCCGCGCCGCGTATCTCGAGGTCGCGCATGGAGATCTTGAAGCCGGAGTTGAACTCCGCGAACTCGCGTATAGCCGAAAGCCGCTTCTGCGCCGTTTCGGAAAGCACCTTGTCCTTTTTGAACGTGAGATAGGCAAAAGCATGGCGCGACGAGCGGCCGACTCTTCCGCGTATCTGGTGCAGCTGCGCGAGCCCGAGCCTGTCCGCGTCTTCTATTATCAATGTATTCACGTTGGGTATATCTATGCCGGTTTCTATTATGGTAGTGCAGACGAGCACCTGTATCTCTCCCGATACCATGCGCTCCATCACCCGCCCGAGAGTTTCCTCGTCCATCTGTCCGTGCGCAACGCCTACGGACGCGCCCTCAAGCAGCTTTTCGATCTTCGCGGCCGTGCTCTCTATCGTCTCGATGCGGTTGTGCAGATAATACACCTGCCCGCCGCGGGCGATCTCGCGCTTCATGGCGTCGGCGAGCACGCTCCAGTCGTGCTCGAGAACGTAGGTCTGCACGGGGTGCCTGTCCTGCGGGGGCTCCTCTATGCTCGAAAGGTCCCTCAGCCCGGAAAGCACCATGTTCAGCGTGCGCGGTATGGGCGTCGCGCTGAGAGTGAGAACGTCCACCCCCTTCGCAAGCTCCTTGAGCCGCTCCTTGTGCGTGACTCCGAAGCGCTGCTCCTCGTCCACGACCAGAAGGCCGAGGTCCTTGAACTTTATATCTTTCATCAAAAGCTTGTGCGTGCCTATCACTATATCCGCCGAGCCGTCGGCTATCTTGGCCACGGCCTGCTTTATCTGCGTAGGCGTGCGCATGCGGCTGAGGAGCTCTATCCTTATCGGATATCCCGAAAAGCGCCGCGACGCCGTAGCGAAATGCTGCTGCGCGAGAACCGTCGTCGGCACGAGCATGGCGGCCTGCCTGCCCTCGAGCACGCATTTCATTATCGCGCGGAAGGCCACTTCCGTCTTGCCGTAGCCCACGTCGCCGCAGAGCAGGCGATCCATCGGCTGCGGGCTTTCCATGTCGCGCTTTATTTCCTCGACGCAGCGCAGCTGATCGTCCGTTTCCGCGTAGCCGAACCCCTCCTCAAACTCCGTCTGCCACGGAGAATCCTTTGAAAACGAGTATCCGGGCAGCCGTTTCCGCTCGGCATAGAGCTGTATAAGCCCCCGCGCCATATCCTGCGCGGCCTTTTTGGCCCTCGTTTTGGCCTTCTGCCAGTCCGCCCCGCCGAGCCGGCTGAGCTTTACCTGCTTGTCCTCGCCTCCGCCTATGTACTTTGAAACGAGGTCGAGCTGGGTGGCCGGAACGTAGAGCGAGTCCGTTCCCTGATACGCTATTTTGATATAGTCCTTTCTCTGCCCGTCCACTTCCATCGGGAATATCCCGACGAAGCGGCCTATGCCGTGGTGCTCGTGCACCACGAGATCGCCCGGAGACAGATCGGCGTAGCTGGCGAGCTTCTGCCTGTTGCTCCTGTATTTTCCCGGCCTTCTGCGCGCGGCGGGAGCTATCTGCCCCTCAGTCATTACGACAAGGGATATGGAAGGTATCTCGAAGCCGGCCGAAAGCGAGCCCACGCTTATCGCGCAGCTTCCCTTTTCCGGAAGCCTTTCAAGCTCTGTATCCAGCGCAGCCGCTACGCCACGATCGGCGAGAAAGCCCTTAAGTATTTCTGCTTTTCTCCTGTCCGAGCAGAGCACGACCGAGGAAAAGCCTGATTTCATATGGTAGGCGAGGTCGCCCGCGGCCGTCTCGAGGCTGCCGCCGTAGGACGGGAGCTGCTTCGCCGTAAGATGCAGCAGCTCTTTCACCGGCAGCGGATAGCTGCTGCCCGTAAAGGCGTCGAGCATTATTACCGGCCTCTCCGCGAGCCGTTCAGCCGTTTCCTCCCAGCTGCGGAAAAAGCCTCCGCTCTCGCCGAGCACCGGCATTTCCGACACGTCGTTCGAGACGCGCCAGATATAGTTCTTGCCGCGCTCGGCAAGGTTTTTCGGCTCAAACAGGAATACGATCGCGTCCTGCGGGAGATAATCCTCCGCCGTCGCGAAATCGTGGTAGATCGCGGGCATATATCTGTCCGCCGCGGCAAAGGAGCCTCCGTCTCTCAGCCGCGCTATGTCTTCTCCGACGGACGCTATCGTCTCTCTTTTTATGCTTTTTTTGCGCGAAAGCTTCGCCGCCCATTCCGTGAGCTCCTCGCAAAGGCCCTCCACGCCGCCTTCGTAAAGGCCCGGCAGCGTTTCCGCCGCCGGAAGGATGACCGCGGTTTCAAGGTTTTCCACGCGGCGCTGTGACGAAACGTCGAAAACGCCCATGGAATCTATCTCGTCTCCGAAAAATTCGCATCTTACCGGCATGTCCTGCGCCGGGGAGAAAAAGTCCAGTATGCCTCCGCGCACGGCAAACTGCCCCGCGCCTTCTACCTGCTCATATCTCTTGTATCCGGCTTCCGCCAGTTTCAGGCAGACGGCCTCAAGCTCGATCTCCTGCCCGACGGAAAGCGAAAAAGCGGCCTCCCGCAGCTTTTCCGCCGGCACCGTGCGCTGCATGAGCGCGTCGGCAGTGGCTATTATGAGCTCCGCTTCTCCCTGCAGAAGAGTCCAGAGCGTTTTTATCCTCTCGTGCTCCGGCCCGCGGGAAACGCTGTCCGCCGAGAAAAACGTAAACTCTCTCGCCGTCAGCAGATATGCCTTTCTCCCGGTAAGCGACGCCATGTCCTCCGCGCAGCGCTCCGCCTCAAGCTCGTCCGAGCAAACTATGACAACGGGGCTGTCTCCCGCCACGGCCGCGGCTGTGCATTCTTTATGCACTCTTTCCAGCCCGCTCATTACTGCCGGGCATCTCCCCGCCTCTATGCAGGAAGCGAGCCTTGCGACCGCCGGCTCTTTTGAGATCGCCTTCACTATACTGAACATTTCGTCACCTCCCGTTTATGAGATTTCTTGTATCGTACACTATCCGGAAGCTTTTTACAAGCGCAACGCGGCGAACTGTGCCCGGCAGGCTTTTTCTTACATGTTTTTACTTAATTTTCTAGAAAATCCCTTTTTGTAGATGTTGCACAAATTACTTGTCAAAACTTTTCCTTGTAATACTCGTATCTGTATGCTATTATTCGCTACAGTAGGATAAAGTTCAAAATGGGGAAGATTCGGGGCTTCAAAAAATAACATTTTCTTTTTTGGCATTTTGCCCAACTTGTATTATCATCTTTTTTTGTGCTTTTTGCCCTTTTCCGGCGGCGTATTTTCTTCGAGAGGAGACGGTCCGATGGACGATAAAAAACGTGACAGCCTCCCCAAAAAAGTGTTCAGCGTCGCTTATTCCATTAACTTTATTATCCAGGCCGGCGTTTCCATGGTCGTGCCTGCGGGGCTCATCATTCTCGGCGGCTGGCTGCTTGTCAACCGCTGCGGAGTCGGCAAATGGGCCCTGGCCGTGGCGATAATCCTGGGCATCCTGATTGGTTTTTACAGCATGTTTTATTATATCATCAAGGCCGGAAACAGCTTTGACCCTACCAGAATCCCCGATAAGGACGGTGAACAGGATGGCGGAACGCCCGGAAATACCAGAAAATGAGGCCGGATCCCCTCTTCCCGCGCCGGATATGTCCGCGATACCGAAGGCCGATAAGAAAGAGACCTTCCGCTCCGTCCTTCCGGTGATGATCACGGAGGTCGTTCTCTCCGCCGTGATGGTTTTGGTCTACGTGCTCGTCGGCCGCTTCAGCAGCAAGGTGCTTTTCGGCGCGCTGCTCGGCACCGTCGCGGAGCTTATAAACTTTTCCGTTATGGTCCTTTCGCTTCTCAAGGCGGAAAAGGCCGATTCCGTGGCGCGCGGTCAGCTCGGTGCGCGCGGCAACTACCTGCTGAGAATGGTCGTTTTGCTCGTCGTTCTCGCGCTGGCGCTCAAGACCGGCCGCTTCGACCCGCTGGCGACTCTTCTGCCCCTTTGCTTCATGCGTCTGGCGCTTTTCGCTTCCCAGCTTTTCTATAAAAACACGAAAGGAGAGGATCTCTGATGGGAGATATAGGCCGCGGTCCGCGGATACTGGTCGAATTTTCATTATTCGGCCTGTGCGATGTTAAGATATCCCAAACCGTGCTTTCGTCCTTTCTTGTGATGATATTCCTTATAATAATCAGCGCCGTTCTCGGCAAGGGTCTCAAAAAGCGGCCCACGCGGCGGCAGGTGCTGGTGGAAAAAGCGGTCTCCATGCTGGATAATCTCGTCCGCAGCACCATGGGCGAGCATAACCGCGTTTTCGTCCCCTATATCGGCGCTCTGTTCTGCGCTTCGCTTTTCGGCTCTCTGATAAGCCTTCTCGGCGTTTTCCGCAGCGCGACGGCGGACCTGAGCACGACTATCACCTGGGCGCTGATGACCTCGGTCCTCGTCTGGGCGAACAACATAAAGCGCAACGGCGTTCTCGGCTGGCTCAAGGGCTTTACCGAGCCTGTCGCCCCCATGACTCCGATGAACCTCATCAGCGAGGTGGCGCAGCCGGTTTCGATGGCCTTCCGTCATTTCGGCAATATCGCCGGCGGCAGCGTCCTCACTTCTCTTATATATGCCGCGCTCGCGGCGCTGAGCCACGCGCTGCTCTCCTGGATACCTAACAAGGTGATAAGCGCAATCCCTATTTTCCAGATAGGCATCCCGGCCGTTCTTTCCATTTATTTCGATCTTTTCGCCGGCATCCTTCAGGCCTTCGTTTTCTGCATGCTGACTATGGTATACGTCGGCGCCGCCTGCCCTCCCCCGAAGGAGAACAAGGCGGAAAAACCCGAGTGATAAAAGCGTCTATCCGATAAAAATACACTAAATAATATTAATATAAAGTGAGCATTAGGAGGAAAAACAAATGGAAGCATTGACAAGAGGTTTGATCGCGCTGGGCGCAGGTCTCTGCATGGGTCTCGGAGCTATCGGCCCGGCTATCGGTGAAGGTAACGCCGTAGGCAAGGCCCTTGAAGGAATGGCCCGCCAGCCTGAAGTGACCAGCACGCTCCGCACCAACATGCTGCTCGGCTGCGCCGTCACGGAGTCCACGGGCATCTATTCGCTCGTTATAGCTCTTCTTCTTCTCTTCGTATTCTGATACCGAAACGGCAGAATTCAGGGAAAGGAGAGATTTGGCTTGAGTTTTTTGACCGGATTTGAGAGCTTTGTAGGCGTAAATTTCTGGACCTGTCTGTTTACGCTCGTGAACCTTCTGATACTATACAAAGTTATGAAAAAGCTTCTCTTCAAGCCCGTTATGAACATGATAGACTCGCGCCAGAAGGAGATCGACGATCTCTACGCCGACGCGAACCAGTCCAAGGCGGACGCCGCCTCGCTCAAGAGCGAATATGAGACCCGCCTGAGCGAAGCCAAAGCGGAAAGCGAGAAGATCCTTGAAAGCGCCAACCGCCGCGCCAAGCTGCACGAGGAGGAGATCCTCCGCGACGCGCGCGCGCAGGCCGCGCTCACGCTCAAGCGCGCCGACGAGCAGATAGAGCTCGAAAAGAAGCACGCCATGAACGACCTGAAGGACGAGGTTTCCGTTATCGCGGTGGATATCGCCTCGGCCGTGCTCGCAAGGAGCATCCAGCGCGAGGATCACGCGGAGCTTATAGATTCTTTCATAGAGAATCTCGGTGAGAGCCATGATTGACGCCGAAGTTTACGGAAAAGCGCTCTTTGAGCTTGCCGCGGAAAACGGTACGGCCGCGAAAATAAACAGCGAAATTGAAGACGTTTGCCGCCTTCTTAAGGAGAACGAACGCTACTGCACGCTTGTCGATTCCCCCGCTATTTCCTTTTCGGAAAGACTGGCGCTTCTTTCAGAGGCGTTTGAGGGCTCGGTCGACCCGTATCTCATGAATTTCATAAGCATCCTGTGCAGAAAGCATTCCATGTATAAATTCGCGAAATGCGCCGAGGCGTACAGCAGCTGCTACCAGAAGATCAGCAGCACGCTTCCCGCCTCCGTTATTACCGCCGTTCCCCTTTCCGAGCGGCAGTACGACGCCCTTAAAAAGAAGCTCGAAAACATCACCGGAAAGGAAGTCCTGCTGGAGGCCAGCGTGGACGAGTCGCTGATAGGCGGCATAGTCCTGCGCTACGGCGGCATACAGCTGCAGGACAGCATAAAGAGCAGGCTCGACGATCTGCGCCGCAGTCTGCGTGAAACAACAGTGTAAGGTTGGTGAGACCGTGAGTCTGGCTTTTGAAGATATCTGCGAAGTAATAAAGCACCAGATAAAAAACTATTCCTCAACTATCTCTCAGGATGAGATAGGTCACGTCATACAGATAGGCGACGGCATCGCCAAGGTGCACGGCGTCGAAAAGTGCAAGGCCAACGAGCTGCTCCTTTTTGAAAACGGCTCCTACGGCATGGCTATCAACCTCGAAGAAAGCTACATCAGCGTCGTAATGCTCGGCACGGACGTCGGAATAAGCGAGGGCGGCCTTGTAAAATGCACGGGCCAGGTGGTTTCCGTCCCCGTCGGCGAAGACCTCATCGGCCGCGTGGTGGACGCGCTCGGCCAGCCCATAGACGGCAAACGGCCCATAGAGCCGGCGGAATACCGCCCGATCGAGCGCAACGCCCCCGGCATCATCCAGCGCAAATCCGTTTCCGTCCCGCTTCAGACCGGCATTAAGGCCATCGACTCCATGATACCCATCGGCCGCGGCCAGCGAGAACTGATAATCGGCGACAGGCAGACCGGCAAAACCGTCATCGCCGTCGATACCATAATAAATCAAAAGGGCAAGGACGTTATCTGCATTTACGTTTCCATCGGCCAGAAGAACTCCACCGTAGCCCAGCTGGTAGAAACGCTCGAACAAAACGGCGCCATGGAATACACGATAGTCGTTTCCGCGTCCGCCTCCGAGCTCTCTCCGCTGCAGTATATCGCTCCGTATTCCGGCTGCGCCATGGCAGAGTATTTCATGGACAAGGGCAAGGACGTGCTCATAGTTTACGACGACCTTTCCAAGCACGCCGTCGCTTACCGCGCTCTTTCCCTGCTCATCCGCCGTCCTCCCGGACGCGAGGCCTACCCCGGAGACGTTTTCTATCTTCATTCCCGCCTTCTCGAGCGCGCCGCGCGCGTGGCGCCCGAATACGGCGGCGGCTCGATAACCGCTCTGCCGATAATAGAGACCCAGGCGGGCGACGTCTCCGCCTATATCCCGACAAACGTCATCTCTATAACCGACGGCCAGATATATCTTGAGTCCGAGCTCTTCCACGCCGGCGTGCGTCCCGCCATAAACCCCGGCATTTCTGTTTCCCGCGTCGGCGGCAGCGCGCAGATTAAGGCCATGAAGAAAGTCTCCGGCTCGCTGAAGCTGCTTTATTCCCAGTACCGCGAGCTGCAGGCCTTCGCGCAGTTCGGCTCCGATCTCGACGCCGATACGAAGTCCCGCCTGGCTCAGGGCGAGCGCATAGTGGAAGTCCTCAAGCAGGACCGCAACAGTCCCATAGACGTTGAAAAGCAGGTCTGCATCATCTACGCCGTGGTAAACGACCTTCTTTCCGATATCCCCGCGGAAAAGATAAAAAGCTTTGAATCCGAGCTTTTTGATTATCTTTCCGCCAATCGTCCCGCCGTGCTTGAAAGCATCTCCGAGACAAAAGATCTTTCCGCGGAGACCGAGGCCGAGCTCCGCGCGGCCATCGAGGCCTGCAAAAAACAATTTGAAGGATAATCCGAAATGGGAGCTTCGCTTAAGCAGATAAAAAACCGCATAAAGAGCGTAGAGGGCACCCGGCAGATAACAAAGGCCATGGAGCTGGTATCCACGCTCAAGCTCCGCCGCGCCAAAGAGCGCGCCGAAAACGTACGTCCTTATCACGACGTGCTCGCCGAGGCGATAGTCGGCCTGCAGGCCGGCGTGGCGGAAAGCTCTTCGGTCTTTGCCGTGCAACGCGAGGTGAAAAGGACCTGCTTCGTCGTCATCGGCGGCGACAGAGGCCTTGCCGGAGGGTATAACGCCAATCTTTTCCGCCTGGCAAAAACTCTCTGCGCAGGCAAGGATTACTGCATACTTCCCGTTGGGAAAAAAGCGCTTGAATTCTACCGGCGCAGCGGCTGCGAGCTTGTGAGCTCAGCCTTCGAATATTCCGCGCTCGTGGGCGTGGGCGACTGCGTTCAGATGGCGGAGCTTGTCTGCCGCGGCTTTGCCGACGGCAGCTACGACAAAGTTTCCGTCGTCTACACAAGGTTCAACTCCATGCTCTCGCAGACTCCCGTGTGCGAGGATATCCTCCCCCTGGAGCTGGAAGGCGTCGCCGGGAAGAACTTTACAGGCTCAATCATAGAAGGCAGCGCGGACGATCTGATAGCGAAAATCGTCCCCCAGTATGTGTCCGGCATTTTGTTCGCCGCCCTCTGCGAGGCCACGGCCTCCGAGCACGGCGCCCGCCGCACGGCCATGAACGCCGCAAATAAAAACGCCGACGAGATAATAGATTCTCTCATGCTCAAATACAACCGGGCGCGCCAGGCGATGATCACCCAGGAGATCACGGAGATAGTTTCCGGCGCCGAGGCGCTTTAACGAAAAGGAGAATTCCTTATGAACGAAAAAAACACCGGCAAGGTGCTGCAGGTAATGGGCCCTGTTCTGGACCTTGTTTTTGAAACCGGCCACCTCCCCAACCTGCTTAACGCTATCGAGATAGACCGCGGAGACGGCCAGACTCTCATCTGCGAGGTCGCGCAGCAGCTGGGCGATAATATCGTCCGCTGCATCGCCATGAGCTCCACGGACGGGCTCATGCGCGGCGCCGCCGCCACAGATACCGGCAGCAGCATAAAAGTTCCCGTGGGTCACAACACTCTCGGCAGGATGTTCAATCTTCTCGGCCAGCCCATAGATAATATGCCCGCCCCGGAAGCGGAAGAATACTGGCCCATCCACCGCGATCCCCCCTCATTTGAGGAGCAGGCCGGCACCACCAACATCCTCGAGACCGGCATAAAGGTCGTAGATCTCATCGCTCCGTACGCAAAAGGCGGTAAAATAGGCCTTTTCGGCGGCGCGGGAGTCGGCAAGACCGTGCTCATCATGGAGCTGATAAACAACGTTGCCAAGCAGTACGGCGGCATTTCCGTCTTCGCCGGCGTGGGCGAGCGTTCCCGCGAGGGCAACGACCTTTACAACGAGATGAAGGAATCCGGCGTCATCAACAAGACCGCCCTGGTCTACGGCCAGATGAACGAGCCGCCCGGAGCGCGTATGCGCGTCGGCCTTTCCGGCCTTACTATGGCCGAGTATTTCCGTGACCGCGAGGGTCAGGACGTTCTTCTTTTCATTGACAACATCTTCCGCTTTACTCAGGCGGGTTCCGAGGTCTCCGCCCTTCTCGGGCACATGCCCTCCGCCGTCGGCTATCAGCCGACCCTCGCAACGGAAATGGGCGCCCTCCAGGAAAGGATCACCTCTACCAGAAAGGGCTCCATAACCTCCGTTCAGGCCGTTTACGTCCCCGCGGACGACCTTACAGACCCCGCCCCCGCCACCACCTTCGCTCATCTGGACGCAACTATAGTTCTCGACCGCGGCATCGCCTCTCTCGGCATTTATCCGGCAGTCGATCCGCTGGAATCCACCTCCCGCATCCTCTCCCCCGATATCGTCGGCATCGAGCACTACGAAGTGGCGCGCGAAACGCAGCGCATACTGCAGCGCTACAAGGATCTGCAGGACATAATCGCCATCATGGGCATAGACGAGCTTTCAGAGGACGACAAGCTCACGGTCAGCCGCGCAAGAAAGATCCAGCGCTTCATGTCGCAGCCCTTTACCGTCGCCGAGCAGTTCACCGGCTTCGAAGGCAAATTCGTACCCATCGAAGAAACCGTGCGCGGCTTCAAGGAAATCCTCGAAGGCAAGCACGACGATCTTCCCGAGTCTGCCTTCCTGTACGTCGGCACCATCGACGAAGCGGTTGCAAAAGCGAAAAAGGTGACGGAATGAGCAGCTTTCATTTGCAGATAGTCACTCCCGATGGCTCCGCTTATGACGGAGAGGCTGAATCTCTGCTCATTCTCACCAGCGAGGGCTACGTGAGCATACTTGCCGGCCATGCCGACTACATCGCTTCGCTTTCCATCGGCGAGGCGGTCGTTGTGCGCGGCGGAAAGCCGTACCACGCGGCCTGCGGCGGCGGTTTTGTTTCCGTAACGTCCGGCGAGGTACGCCTCGTTACCACCACCTTCGAATACGCCGATGATATCGACGTTGAAAGAGCCGAAGCCGCGCGTAAACGCGCGGAGGAAAAGCTCAAGGACGAGCAGGACGCCAAAGAGCTGGAGATCACCAAGGCAAAGCTCATGCGCGCACTGAACCGCCTGAACGTGGCGGAAAAATAGATCCTCTTAAATCCTCTTTTTATACATAAAAACAGGCGGCATCTTTTTTCAAAGAGTCGCCTGTTTTTATTGCTGTTTTGTATTCGTTTTATGCGCTTATTTCCGGTTCTTGAGCAGGTCGCGGATCTCGGTGAGGAGCTTTTCTTCCGCGGAAGGCTCGGGCGGAGCCTCCGGGGCAGCCTCTTCCTGTGCCTTTTTCCTCTTCTCGGCGGCTTCATGCGCCTTGTTGAAGGCCTTTACGATGCAGAACACCACGAACGCAACGATAATGAAGTCGATTATCGCGGCAAGGAACGTGCCAAAGCCGAGGACCGTGGCTTCTTTGATTACTTCGCCGGTCGCCGAGTCAACTTCCGCCGCCTTGAGCGTAATGTTCAGCGCCGCCGTAGCGTCGGTGCCGCCGAATATGTAGCCGATAAACGGCATGATGACGTTGTTCACCAGAGCGGTCGTTATTTTTCCGAACGCGGTGGCGATGATAACGCCAACGGCCATGTCGAGCACGTTGCCTCTGCTTATGAATTCCTTGAATTCACCGAAAAAGCCTTTCTTTCCGTCTTTTCTCGCCATGTTTTTCTTCCTCCTTTATTTCTTCTTTTATTTATTCTCTATTTTTTCTAGCCCGCGCATATAGGGGCGCAGTACTTCGGGAATGTTTATGCTGCCGTCGGCGTTCTGGAAATTCTCCATTATCGCGGCAACCGTTCTTCCGACCGCCACGCCGGAGCCGTTAAGCGTGTGTACGAGCTGCGGCTTTTCGCCTTTTCCGCGGCGGAATCTGATGTTTGCACGTCTCGCCTGGAAATCCTCAAAGTTGGAGCAGGAAGATATTTCCACATATCTCCCGTAGGACGGCATCCAGACCTCGATGTCATAAGTCATTGCGCTGGAGAAGCCCAAGTCGCCGGTGCAGAGCATAACCACTCTGTACGGCAGGCCGAGCGCCTGCAGAACACTCTCCGCGTCGCGTGTAAGTGACTCAAGCTCCTCGTAAGATTTCTCCGGGTCGGCAAATTTTACCAGCTCAACTTTATTGAACTGGTGCTGCCTTATGAGGCCTCTCGTATCGCGTCCGGCGCTGCCGGCCTCCGCGCGGAAGCACGCGGAATAAGCGCAGTATTTTATCGGTAGCTTGTCGCCGTCGAGGATCTCGTCCCTGTGCATATTCGTTACGGGGACCTCCGCCGTAGGAATAAGGAAATAATCCATATTTGCGAGCTTGAAGGCGTCCTCCTCAAACTTCGGCAGCTGGCCCGTGCCCGTCATCGAGGCGCGATTTACCATATACGGCGGGAAAATCTCGGTATAACCGTTCTCGCTCGTATGTTTGTCAAGATAGAAGCAGTAGACCGCTCTTTCAAGAGCCGCGCCGGCGCCGCGGTAGAAATGGAAGCGCGCGCCTGTTACTTTTGCGGCCGTAGTGGGGTCAAGGATACCGAGCTGCTCGCCGAGCTCCCAGTGGGGCTTGGGCTCAAAATCAAACTTCGTCGGCTCTCCCCATCTGCGCTGTTCGACGTTTTCGTCGCTGTCTTTGCCGGCTATCACCTTTGAATTGGGAATGTTTGGTATCGAAAGCAGCAGCGTCCTCTGCTCGGTCTCTATAGCCGCAAGCTCCGTGTTCATTTCAGTGATCTCTTCGGAGAGCTGCTTCATTTCGGCAAGCACCGCCGAAGCGTCCTCGCCCGCTTTTTTCAGCTGAGGGATCTTTTTGGAGTCCGTATTCTGCTGAGCCTTCTTGCCCTCAAGTGTGAATATGGTGTCGCGGCGCAGCTTATCGAGCTCCAGCAGCCGGTCTACTTCCTTGTCATAGTTTGCCTGTCTGTCTTTCAGACGGGCTTTTACAAATTCTGGATTATCTCTTATCGTTTTTATATCGAGCATTTGTTCTACCTTCCATTACTATTTTAGTTTGTTCAGCGCATCCAGGATCCGCTCAAGATCGTCGTTGCCGTAGTATTCGATTTCGACACGGCCTTTTTTCCTGCCGTCAACGATTTTTATCTTTCTTCCGAGATTTGCCGTGAGCTGCCTTTCAAGATCGGCTATGTAGTCTACAAACGGTGCTTTCGTCTTTGTTTTCAAGGGTTTTTGCTTTGCCAGCCTGCGGGAAAGCTCCTCCGTCTGTCTTACGGAAAGCTTTTCGGCCGCTACTTTTCTGGCTGCGTTTATCAGCTGCGGCTCATTATCCTTCAGGGCAAGCAGCGCCCTTGCGTGGCCTGCAGACAGCTCTCCTTTTTCAAGCAGAAGCCGTACTTCTTCGGGCAAAAGCAATAATCTCAAGGCATTTGCCACCGCAGGCCTTGATTTTCCCGCTTTTTCGGCGGCCTCCTCCTGCGTTAGACCGAAATCATCAATAAGCGCCTTGTATCCCTCAGCCTCTTCAAGCGGATTTAAGTCTTCTCTCTGCAGATTTTCTACCAACGCGAGCTCTATTGCCTTTCTGTCGTCCGCTTCTATTATCCTTGCGGGTACCTGAGTCAGGCCGGCGATCCTTGCCGCGCGCCAACGGCGCTCTCCGGCAATTATCTGATAGCTCCCGCTTGCAAGCTTTCTGACGGTAAGCGGCTGGATTATCCCGTGCTCAGCTATGGAATCCGCTAATTCATTCAAAGCTTGCTCGTCAAACATCCTTCTCGGCTGTTTAACAGCCGGTTCAACCTTTGAGATCGGCAAAAAAACGCAGTCGACGCTCTCTGCTTCATACGCAGCGGCGCCTAAAAGGGCTCCTAGACCGGTCCCAAGTCCTTTTTCAAGCATTTCAGCCCTCCTTTTTCAAGAATTCTTTTGCAAGTTCCATATAAGCGACGCTCCCGCGCGAGGATCTGTCGTAATAAAACACGGGCTTTCCGTGGCTCGGCGCCTCGCTCAAACGCACGTTTCGCGGTATCGCGGCGGAATAAACCCTGTTTTGGAAGTATTTTCTTACTTCTTCGGCAACCTGGAGGGAAAGATTTGTTCTGCCGTCGTACATTGTCAGCACGATCCCTTCGATGTCGAGCGCGGGATTCATCTTTTTCTTTATCATTCTAACGGTAGCGATCAGATCGCTCAGCCCCTCAAGGGCAAAATATTCGCACTGCACCGGTATCAAAATGCTTTGCGCGGCGCACAGCGCATTCAGCGTCAAAAGCTCAAGAGACGGGGGACAGTCGATAAAAACGTAATCATACTGGTCGTAAACCGCCAAAAGAGCTTTTTTTAATATGTATTCCCGCTCTTCCATTCCTACCATTTCAATCGCGGCGCCCGCAAGCGCCTTGTTTGAAGGTAAAACGTCGCAGTATTTGGTTTTCCTTATGGCAGCAGCAGCCGAAACACCGTTGATCAGCACGTCATAAGTCGATGGGGAAGCGTTGTTTTTGTCTATCCCCAGGCCAGAAGTGGCGTTTCCCTGAGGATCGGTATCACATAAAAGTATTTTTTTGCCCTGTTCATGCAGAGCGCAGCATAGATTTACGGCAGTTGTCGTCTTACCGACGCCGCCTTTTTGGTTCGCTACCGCAATAATTCTACCCATTTTTGCTCCCTGATCCTCAAGTGTTTTTTTATACTGCATATTATAGCACGGCTTTCAGTTTTTTCAATATGTTTCACGTGAAATATTCTCGACGTGTTTCACGTGAAACACCGCTTTCATTCAAGCAGGAAGGCGAGCTCCTCGTCACTCAATCCTGGCTGGAGCAGCATATTGAGCGCAAGAGCGATTATCCGGGCCATGTTTTCCGTCTTTGCGTCAATATCACGAGGTGTGACCATCATCGTAGTCTCGCTGGTATAATCTGTCATTTCTCCGTCGTTTTTGCCTGTTCGTTCCAATAATTCTGCGGCCAGCGTCGCCGAGTCGACTACCGTCGGGACTCCGATCGCGAGCACGTCTGTCCCCATTGTTTCTCTGTTTATAGCCGCTCTTCCGTTGCCGACGCCTGATCCTGGCACTATCCCGGTGTCGGCGATCTGCACCGTGCAGCAAAGCCTTTCTGCTCGCCTAGAGGCGAGCGCGTCTACCGCAATTATCAAGTCCGGCAAGAGTTTGTCGGCAATGGCGCATATGATTTCTGCGCTTTCGATCCCTGTCGTTCCCAGAACTCCTGCCGAAAAAGCCGAAACGCTCCTGAGCTCGCCGAACTGTTCCGGCAGCTGCGCTTTCAAGTGCCGCGTTACCAGAAGCCGCTGTACCGTTTCCGCGCCTATGGCGTCGGGCGTTATCCGCGGATTTCCCAGCCCTGCGACAAAAACGGACTTAATTTTCTCAAAATTATATATACCAATAATTTCCTCTTTTATCGTTTTTGCGCATTCTTTAACGTCATCTCCGTAAAGCCCCTCCGGGGGAATATAGACCGTGACGTAAGTTCCCGGCGGCTTGCCGATGGCTTCTGAGCCTTCCTTGCTGAGTACTTTTACCGTGCTGATCTTTATTTTTCCTTCAGTTTTCTCCTGTGCCTCAACGCCCTTGAGCGCGGGCATGCTGCCGGCGCTTTCTTCGTATAGTTCTTTTGCCTCCACGGCAAGGTCTGTTCTTATGGCGCGCATTTTTCCTCCCGAAAAGCTTTTTTGCTTATTTTTCCTGCCTTTTGCGGTCTTTATTCGCCGCATGCGGATTTTTTAAAAAAAGGCTTGCTTTTTTCGGGGGGAAGTGCTACAATAGCATTCCATGATTCCGTGGATATATGATTTATAATTACTTTTAGGGGGGTGGCATACTTGCCGAATATTAAATCTGCGGCCAAGAGGGATCAGCTTTCAAAGCTTCAGAACGCCAAGAACAAGGCGCAGAAAACCGAACTGAAGACTAACCTCAAGAAGTTCAATGCAGCGGTTTCCGAGGGTGACCGTAATGCGGCCGATTCCGCATACAAGGTTGCGGTATCTTCGGTTGACCGTGCGGCTTCCAAAGGTATTCTCCATAAAAACAACGCAGCCCGCAAAAAGAGCCAGATGGCGCTTAAGCTCAACGAGCTTGCGAAGTAAAGCATTGAAAGCAAAAACCCGAAGGAGTTTCCTTCGGGTTTTTTGTTTTACTGAAATTTCTTGCTCTCGGCTACCGCCATTTCGTCGCAGCGGTTGTTATATTCCGTTTCCGCGTGCCCTTTTACCCAGATGAAGCTGACGTTGTGCTTTTCCAGCAGGGGAAGGAGCCTCTCCCAGAGATCCGGGTTTTTCACTTCTTCGTTTTTGCTGCGTTTCCAGCCCTTTGCCTGCCACGCCTTTATCCAGCCGAGGTTGACGGCGTCCACCACGTACCGCGAATCGCTGTAAAGCTCCACCTTGCAGGGCTCCTTGAGCAGCTCAAGCGCGGAGATCACCGCAGTGAGCTCCATGCGGTTGTTCGTTGTGCTCTCTTCGCCTCCGGAAAGCTCTTTTTCGTGCCTGCCGTACTTCAGTATGGCCCCCCAGCCGCCCGGCCCGGGGTTCCCGGAGCAGGCGCCGTCAGTATAGATCGTTACGCTTTTCATTCTTCTTCGGAAGTTTCCGGCGAAAACTCTTCGCTTTCTTCTTTTTCCGTCTTTTCTATGGATATGACGCTCACGTCGTCGGCCAGGCGCATGAGACGCACGCCCTGCGTGGCGCGGCCGTAAATATTGATGTCTGCCGCCGCCGTGCGCAGTATCGTGCCGTCGTTCGAGATCATGAGTATATCCTCGTCCTCGCCGACAGCCTTTATCGCGGCGACCTTGCCCGTTTTCTCCGTGATATTATAGTTTTTCATACCCATTCCGCCGCGGCTCTGAGGCATTTTGGCGCCGTTTTCGCCCGTGCGGTAGTATTCTTCCACGGCGGTGCGCTTGCCGTAGCCTTTTTCGGTGACGGAAAGCAGGTAACCGCCTTCGACCGCTATTTCCGCGCCGACGCAGTAATCGCCCTCGCGCAGTCTTATGCCGCGCACGCCGCCGGCCGTGCGGCCCATCTGGCGGATATCGTCCTCCGCGAAGCATATCGCCATGCCGTCGTGCGTGGCGATTATTATATTGTCTTCTCCGCCGGTCTCAAGAACGGATATAAGCTCGTCGTCCTCGTCAAGATTCAGCGCTCTTATGCCCACGTTTCTTATATTGCGCAAGGCGGCGAGATTAAGCCGCTTTACGGTCCCTTTCCGCGTGGTCATTACCAGATACCGGTCCTCCGGGAACTCGCGCAGATGCAGCATCGTGCTGACCTTTTCGTCGGATTCAACGGGGATTATGTTAATGATGTTCTGGCCCTTGGCCGTGCGGCCCGCTTCGGGGATGAGATAGCCTTTTCTGCGGTAAGCTTTTCCTTTATTTGTAAAAAACAGTATATAATCGTGCGTTGAAGCCGTAAATACCGTCTTCACATAGTCTTCTTCGCGGGTAGTCATCGCCGTAACGCCGCGGCCGCCGCGCCTCTGCGCTCTGTACGCCGTAGCGGGCAGGCGCTTTATATAACCGGCGCTCGTAAGCGTAAAAACGCAGGTCTCTTCGTCTATGAGGTCTTCTACGTCTATCTCGTCCTCGATCGTCGCTATCTCCGTGCGCCTATCGTCGCCGTACTTGTTGCGGATCTCCGTGAGTTCGCCGATAAGCAGCTCGTGCATGAGCTCTTCGGAGCCGAGCAGCTCGAGATAGCCCTTGATCTTGCCCTGCAGCTCGTTGTACTCCGCTTCGATCTTGTCTCTCTCAAGCCCCTGGAGGCGGCGAAGCTGCATTTCAAGTATGGCCTGAGCCTGGACCTCGGAAAGCTCGAAGCGCTGCATCAGGCGCTCTTTGGCGTCGTCATAGCTCGTGCGTATTATGTGGATGACCTCGTCTATATTGTCGCAGGCGATGCGCAGGCCCTCGAGGAGATGGGCGCGCTCGCGCGCTTTTTTGAGGTCGAATTCCGTGCGGCGCGTTACGACCTGGATCTGGAAGGCGATGTATTCTTCCAGCATGCCCTTGAGCGAAAGGATCTTCGGCTGCGTCTGGTTGTTCACGAGTGCGAGCAGCACCACGGCGAAGGTCGTCTGCAGCTGGGTGGAGGAGAACAGGCGGCTGAGCACGACCTGCGGGTTTGCGTCGCGCTTGAGCTCCATAACAATGCGCATGCCGTCGCGGTCGCTTTCGTCGCGCAGGGCGGAAATGCCTTCTATTTTCTTTTCTTTTACCTGATTCGCTATGGATTCTATGAGCCTTGATTTGTTTACCATGTAAGGGATCTCGGTAACGACTATCCTTACGCGGTTCTGTCCGAATTCTTCGGTCTCGGTGCGCGCGCGTACCTTTATAGCGCCTCTGCCCGTGGCGTAGGCTGCGCGGATGCCCGCTCTGCCCATGATTATTCCGCCGGTAGGGAAGTCCGGGCCCTTGAGGTGCTCCATGATATCGTCAAGCGTGGCGTCCGGATTTTTGAGAACGCATATCGCGGCGTCTATCGTTTCGCGCAGGTTGTGCGGGGGGATGTTCGTCGTCATGCCGACGGCTATGCCGGAGGAGCCGTTTACGAGCAGGTTGGGGAAGCGGGAGGGAAGAACGAGAGGCTCTTTTTTCCGCTCGTCGTAGTTGGGGATGAAATCTATCGTGTCTTTTTCGATATCGCGAAGCATCTCGTTTGAGATCTTCGCGAGTCTTGCTTCCGTGTAGCGGTAGGCGGCGGCGGGGTGACCGTCGATCGAGCCGAAGTTGCCGTGGCCGTCTACCAGAGGGATGCGCAGGGAGAAATCCTGCGCGAGACGCACGAGCGCGTCGTAAACCGAGGCGTCGCCGTGCGGATGGTAGCTTTTGAGCACCGAGCCGACGGTGGCCGCGGATTTGCTGTACTGCTTGTCGGAGGTGAGGCCTTCCTCGTACATGGTATAGAGGATGCGGCGGTGGACCGGCTTGAGGCCGTCGCGTACGTCGGGCAGCGCGCGTCCTACGATAACGGACATCGCGTAGTCGATATACGACTTCTTCATTTCCCGCTCAAGATCGACGTCTACTATAGTCTGATCCGGAAAGCTTATATCGGGGTTTTTATCCTTATGCGCCATTTCACACCCTCCTATATGTCAAGGTTGACGACATATTTAGCGTTCTTCTCGATGAACTCGCGGCGCGGTTCCACCTTTTCGCCCATGAGAAGAGTAAATATCTCGTCCGCCGCCACGGCGTCGGACATCTCCACGCGCAGCAGTATGCGGCGTTCCGGGTCCATCGTCGTTTCCCACAGCTCGTGCGGGTCCATTTCGCCGAGGCCCTTGTTGCGGCTTATTTCCACCTTGGCCTTCGGGTCTCCGCCCTTCATTTCGGCGGATATCTGGTCTCTTTCTTCGTCGGAATAAGCGTAGCGGGTCGTTTTGCCTCTTATAAGCTTGTACAGAGGCGGCTGCGCGGAATAGATATTTCCGTTTTCGATAAGCGGCCGCATGAAGCGGAAGAAGAAGGTAAGAAGGAGCGTTCTTATATGCGCGCCGTCAACGTCGGCATCGGCCATTATTATGACCTTGCTGTAGCGCAGCTTCGTTATATCGAATTCATCGCCTATGCCCGTTCCCAGAGCAAGCACCACAGGCATGAGCTTGTCGTTCGTATATACCTTGTCCGCTCTCGCTTTTTCAACGTTGAGCATCTTGCCCCAGAGGGGAAGTATGGCCTGGAAGCGGCTGTCGCGCCCGCCTATGGCGGAGCCGCCGGCGCTGTCGCCCTCGACGATGTATATCTCGGTGAGGCTCGGGTCGGCGTTGTTGCAGTCCACGAGCTTGCCGGGCAGGGTAGAGCCCTCGAGAACGTTTTTCCTGCGCGTGAGATCGCGCGCTTTTTTTGCCGCCTCTCTTGCGCGTGAGGCGAGCATGGCCTTTTCGAGGATCGCGCGCCCTACGGCGGGGTTTTCTTCAAGATAGACCGAAAGCTTTTCGGAAACGATGCTGTCCACAAGGGTCCTGATCTCGGAATTGCCGAGCTTCGTTTTCGTCTGCCCTTCAAACTGAGCCTCCGTGAGCTTTACGGAGATTATGGCCGTAAGGCCCTCTCTGGAGTCCTCGCCGGTGAGTTTTTCCTCGCCCTTGAGGATATTGTATCTCTTGCCGTAGTCGTTGAGCACGCGCGTGAGCGCGGTCTTGAAGCCGGTCTCGTGCATGCCGCCCTCGGTCGTCTTAATGTTGTTTGCGAAAGAGAGGACTACTTCGTTGTAGCTGTCCGTATACTGCATGGCGATCTCGGCGATGGAATCGTTTCTTTCGCCGGAAAAATAGATCACGTTTTCATGCAGGGGAGTCTTGTTCTTGTTTATCATCTGCACGAAGGAGCGTATGCCGCCCTCGTAGTGCATTTCAATGGAATCTTCCTTGCCGGGGCGCTCGTCGGTGAGCGTTATCTTGAGCCCCGCGTTGAGGAAAGCCTGGTCGCGCAGACGCGTGCTGAGGGTCTCGAAATCGTAAACGGTGTCGTCAAAGATCTCCGCGTCGGGCTTGAAGGTCACCTTCGAGCCGCGCTCGCCGCCTTCGCCGACAACGGTAAGCGGCATGACTACGTCGCCGCGCGCGAATTCCATGCGGTAGACCTTTTCGCCGTCGCATACCTCGACGTTGAGCCACTCCGAGAGCGCGTTTACCACCGAGGCGCCGACGCCGTGCAGGCCGCCCGAGACCTTATATCCGCCTCCGCCGAACTTGCCGCCGGCGTGAAGGACCGTAAAGACCACCTCAAGGGCGCTTTTTCCGGTCTGCTCCTGTATGCCCACGGGGATGCCGCGGCCGTTGTCGCGCACGGTGATTATATCGCCTTCGCCGATCGTTACGTTTATCTCCGTGCAAAAGCCGGCCAGGGCCTCGTCTATGGAGTTGTCCACTATCTCGTATACGAGATGATGCAGACCGGCGACAGACGTCGTGCCGATATACATGCCGGGCCTTTTGCGCACAGCCTCAAGGCCTTCAAGCACCTGGGTCTGCGATGCGTCGTATTTCTGCTGTTCGTTTTCGATTATGTCTGCCATGCTTACCTCCAACTGAAAATATCGGATTCGGCGCGTTTTGAAAGGGTAGAGGAAGATATCTGCGACAGATAAATGCTGCTGCCGTCGCCTTCCGATACTATTGTAAACGACCTCGGTATATCCTCGCCCACCTGGATCACCCGGCCCTCTTTTTCCGACCTGGCCAGGAAATTCCGCGTTGCCTTTGCGCGCGAGCAGTTATCAAGATCAAATATTCCTATTATAGAGTCCTTCGCTATCATTTTCCCGCTGCCGAGATGAACGTACATTTTTCCCTCCGCTATGATCTTACAGAGCCTTTTTCCACGCAAAACACCTTGCCGTTCGTCCTGTCGCGTATACCGTCGTCCTCGCAGCAGGTTATGAGCACCTGTCCTTCGTCTATATGGTTGAGAACGAAGCTCTGGCGCCTCGCGTCAAGCTCGCTCAAAACGTCGTCCAGCAGCAGCACGGGATATTCGCCGGAGGAGGCAAAGTGTATCTCCCGCTCCGCCAGTTTTATCGATAACGCCGCCGTGCGCGTCTGCCCCTGAGAGGCGAAATTCTTCGCCGGCCTGCCGTTGAGCTCTATCTCCAGATCGTCCTTGCTGACTCCCGAAAGGCAGAGCCCGGATTCTATCTCCGCTCTGTAGTGAGACGTCTGATGCTCCATGAGCTGCTCGAATATCTCCTGCGGCGGGGCGTTTCGCGGGTCTTTCACGGTCTTTACCGTCTTGTAAGTTATTACAAGCTCTTCCTCGCCTGCGGAAAACTCCTTGTGTATGGCTCCGGCGCGCAGCGAAAGCTCCTCCGTAAACGCCGCCCGGAATCTCAGTATCTCCGTGCCGAGCTGGGCGAGCCGGAGATTATAATCCTCCAAAAGCTCCAGAAGAGAAGGCTTTTCGCGCCAGTCCTTAAGTATTCTTGTTTTTCTGTCATAGAGTCTGGAAAACTCGGATATCAGCGAGGCGTACCTCGGCCTGAGCTGAAAGAGAACGGAGTCCATCAGCCGTCTGTGCACCGCCGCTCCCTCGCGCACGAGCTTCAGATCATCCGGGCAGAAGAGCACCGCCGTCAGCCGACCTCTGAGCTCCGCTGCCGACTTCAGCTTTACTCCGTTGCAGGAAAACGTCTTTTTCCCGCCGCGGGGGATGCGCATGAAAAGCTCGTCTGTTCTGTCGGAACGGACGACTTCCGCCTTTATTTCGGCGTAATCGCTTTCAAAGCCTATTGCTTCCTGGTCGGTCTTCGCTCTGAAGGACTTTCCGCAGGTCAGAAAATAGACCGCTTCGAGAAGATTCGTCTTTCCCTGGGCGTTCTCGCCGGAAATGACGTTTATGCCTCCGGCAAATTCTATTTTCTCTTTGCCGTAATTTCTGAATCCCTCGAGGCTTAATTTTCCGAGCTGCATGTCTCTTCCGCCTTTACGACGAACGTTTTGCCGCCGAGAGATACTCTGTCCCCGGAATGGAGCTTTTTTCCGCGCATGGTGCAAACTTCGCCGTTGAGCCTTACCTCGCCGTCCTGTATGAGCTGCTTTGCCATGCCGCCGCTTTCAACGGCGTTGGCAAACTTCAGAAATGCGTCGAGCTTTATCTCGTTTCCGGAAATGGCTATCTCTTCGCTTTTCGCTTTTACCTTAAGCTTTATGAGCTTTATTTTATTCACCGGCTTTCAATCTTACGGGAAGGATCATATAGAGATAATCCTTTTTATCGTCGACGGGGACTATCATGCAGGGAGAAACTCCCGAATTGAGGAGCAGCTTTACCTTTTCATCGTCCACCGCTTTGAGAGCTTCAAGCAGATAGCGGTTGTTGAAGCCGATCTCGAGGCCCTCGCAGTCGCCCTCTACGGCGCATTCGTCCGTCGCACGGCCGAGTGCGGAGATCGTTGACATTTTTACAAGCCCGTCGTCAAAAACGCAGCGGACGGGGTTCTTGAGTCTGTCGTTTATTATGAGTGAAACGCGCTCTATGCAGTCCGAAAGAGCTCTTCTGTCGGCAACGACGCTGTATTTACTGTTCTGCGGTATTGCCTGCTTGTAATTGAGAAACTCTCCTTCCAGCCTGCGGGATACGAGGATCGTATCGCCTATATTGAAGAGTATATGCTTCGCTCCTACGGATATTTTTACCGCCTCTTCGCCGTTTGAAGCAAGCTTCGCTACTTCGGCGAGCGCCGAGCCGGGAACTACGAAAGAACCGTCCGAAATATTCTCACCCTTGAGCTCGAGTCGGCGCAGAGCCAGCCTGTAGCCGTCTACGGAAACTACGCTCAAAACTCCGTTTTCGACTTCAAAGAGGCTGCCGGTATGAACCGGTCTCGCCTCGCTGTCGCTTACGGCGAAGATAGTTTTTCCTATCATATCCTTGAGCGCGTCCTGAGGCATCTCTATGGAGTATTCCTGGTTCACGGAAGGGAGCTCCGGATATTCGTCCGCCGAAATGCCCATTATTTCGAAAACGCTCATTTCGCAGTATATCTTCGCCTTTAATCTCTCGTCCGTTTCTATCGTAAGGCTTTCTCCGGGAAGACGTCTTACTATGTCCGCAAAGAGGCGCGCGTTCAGAAGAAGGCTGCCGGGCTCGTCGACTTCGGCGTCTATTCTCGTGCTTATGCCGGTCTTGAGATCATAGCCGGATATCTGGACGTCGGTTTGAGCTTCTATGAGGATACTCTCGAGAGCGGGAACTGCGCTCTTTGCGTAAACCGCCTGAGATGCTGCCGATACGGCCTGCTGGAGAAGAGACTTGCTGCAGTAAAACTTCATTTTTTATTCCTCCCGAAGGTCTTTTTTGTCTTCTAAGAAAAGAAAGAATAGAATTATTTAAGTAGAAGTCTTAGAAGGTGTTGAAATGTTGAAAGCGGGCGAAACCGCTGGGAATAAAGGAGAGAGAGTTTTTTCTTCAAAGTGGAAAATCCGACGCGTTTCCACACTCAAAATCAAAAAACGGGATTTCCACAATAAATCAGATTTTTTCCACGTGGAAGCGGTGGAAATCTGTCAGCTTCTGGCGTTGATATTTGCCGTTATGTCTCGTATCGTCTCAGCAAAAGCAGAGGAGTTTTTTATGCTCTCTTCCGTGCTTCGAATCGCGTTGAGAACGGTGGAATGGTCTCTGTTATTGAATTCCTTGCCTATATCGTCGAGAGTGGTATTCAGGAGCTTGCGGATGAGATACATCGCTATTTTTCTTGCCTGGGCAATGGTCTTCGACTGGCTCTTGCCGCGGATGTCATTTGCCGAAAGGGAATAGTACTGCGCCGTCATGTCTATTATTATCTCAGGCGAAGGTCCTTTTTCCTTGATTATCTCTTTTATCGTCCTCTTTACGAGGTTTATGTCTATGTTGTCGCCCAGAAGCTCGCTGTATGCCATGAGTTTTTTAACAACGCCTTCAAGCTGACGGACGTTTGCCGTTACGCTTTCGGCTATATACTCGGCGACATCGTTATGAAGGATTATTCCGAGCTGCTGCGCCTTGTTGCGTATGATCGCCATGCGCGTTTCATAGTCCGGCGGCTGTATATCGGCCAGAACGCCCCATACGAAGCGCGACTGCAGTCTCTCCTCTAGCCTGTGGATCTCTTTCGGCGGACGGTCCGAGGTCAGCACGATCTGCTTGTTGTCTTCATAAAGAGTATTGAAGGTATTGAAAAATTCCTCTTGCGTTTGGATCCTGCCGGCAATAAACTGGATATCGTCCACGAGGAGAAGATCGGCCTTGCGGTATTTATCGTGGAACTCCTGGCTTTTATTCGTCTGTATGGCGTTTATGAGCTCGTTTGTGAATTCATCGCCCTTGATGTAGATTATATTCACCGCCGGGTCTCTTTCGCGCACGGTATTGCCGATGGCATAGAGAAGATGGGTCTTTCCGAGCCCGGAATCGCCGTAGATGAAAAGCGGGTTGTAGCTCTTGGCAGGTTTTTCGGCGACGGCCTTCGCCGTGGCGTACGCAAACTTGTTTGAGTTGCCTATGACGAAGTTTTCGAAGGTGAAGCTGCTGTTGTAATTGCCGGAGGGGCTCTCCTCGAGCGCCCGGGCTTCGCT
>JAEEGL011299284.1_pt1 | contig 30444 bp, 23 predicted proteins | sample 9134231 | NCBI WGS metagenome assembly JAEEGL01 (sample SAMN16246548, study PRJNA631951) | gut metagenome | biome: gut microbiome; feature: rumen; material: fiber-attached | host: Bos | place: Iran: Karaj | collected 2018-10 | reverse complement strand
TGAGGATGGTTTGAAATTTTTTGCATACCTTGCCATAGAAATTTTGAGCCATGAAAAGGAATAGAAAAAGGCCGTTCAAGGCAGACGCGTGGGTCCACGTTTATAAGAGACGAAAAGATAAGTTTTTGCTCTTTTACACAACAAGAGACTTCCTTGTTTACTACACTTTGTTTTTCTGTTTAGCAGAAAAGCATAAAGTGCGGGCCTATGGCTTGTGTATTATGGTTGATCATGTACACGAACTTCTGCAGGCCTCTGAAAGAGAGCGTCTGGAAAACTTCGAACGGGAATTAAACAGCCGGTTTGCAAAAGAATGGAACTTTGCGCACAATACTGTAGGTCAAGTATTTAGCCGGTTTGGCAATTCTATTAAATTAGGCGACAAACAAAAAAGGACCTGCGTCGCTTACCTTGCAAATAACCCGGTAGAGCGTCACATCTGCGTTAATGCAGAACAATATACGTGGACCTTTCTTTTACCTGACCGGGACACGTATTCTCTTTCTGCTCTTTCCGAGGACTTGCTTTTTAAGCTTAAGAGGGTTGAGGCGTTACGTCAAAGCGGCAGGCCTCTTACTTATCTTGTCCTAGACAACCTCGTTGCCGGATTGGATGCTCAAGAACAAAAGATTCTGGTTGGCCATATTATTAAAACTTATGATGCACTTGACCGCCAGTCAGTTTTGAATCTTTATGGCGATGAGGCTACCATGATTATTGCAGTGAACTCCAATACCGGCAGCGAATATGATATTAAGGAATCTTTTTCCGGAGTTTCCGATGCTGTTTATTCAAAAATCCGTCTTATTCTAGATAGAGATTACAATGTAAAGTCTCCGGCCGATGTTATTCATTGGGACATCGACAAGAAGATTGCTGCCCTCCATGATTTAATGTCAAAAAGCTCTGCTACCATGGCGCAGGTCGCAAAATATCTTCACCTATCCATTATAGAAGATAAAGGGGTGGATTGAGTATCAATTAGTTACATACTTTGCTTGTTGCAAATTGACAACAAGCACATTGCGTAAGTGCCTGATAATCAGCAGAGGCTTCTGGCTGTGGCCTGGCCGTACTACCATTAGCGGCGCCCGGTTGTGGCAAGCGGCGGTGGTCAGCCGGCTGGTTACCGGCGGGCGTAGCGGACGAACTGGAAGTCGATGTCGTTTTCGGCGTCGTGACGAAGGTCTGACTTCCAGACGGGAGTCCAGACTTCGGGAGAGATCTCCGGGAAGAAAGCGTCGGCATCCGGGGCGCTGGCGTGAACGTGGGTAATATACAGGGTGTCAGCAGATTGCATAGCCTCGGCGTAAGTATAGGCACCACCCATTACGAAGCACTTCTGAGCACCCGTAGCCTCGGCGGCCTTATAAGCGGCCTCCAGGGAATCCACAATAACGATTCCCTCCGGAGCGTCCGGCCAAGGGAAAATGGAAATCACAATATTGGTGCGCTTGGGCAGCGGACGGCCTATGGACTTGAAGGTCATGAAGCCCATGATTACAGGATAACCGGAAGTCTGTTCCTTAAAGTACTTAAGGTCTTCTGCAAGATGCCAGAGAAGTTCGTTCTTGCGGCCGATGGCATTGCCCTCTGCAACCGCTACTATGATTGATTTTTCCATATTACAAACCAAGTTCTTTTTTCATATCCCTAAGTAAATCAAATGCTTGCAATGGCGTCATGTTATCCAGATCCGCCTTTCGGAGCTGGTCCCGCAGGGACGCCAGAGCCGGATCATCAAGTTGGAAGAGGGACAACTGCACGGCACCATCGCCCTTCGGCGAACGGGCGGAAGCCTCAGCCTCGTCCTTGGCCTCAAGGGCGGACAGGGTTTTCTCTGCCATCGACAGCACTTCTTTGGGCATTCCGGCCATTCGGGCCACATGAATACCAAAACTATGGGCCGTACCGCCCGGTTCCAGTTTGCGAAGGAAGATAATCTGCTTGCCAGCTTCTTTCACTGCCACGTGGAAGTTGCGTACGCGGGCGTACAGGTCTTCAAGGTCGTTCAGCTCGTGGTAGTGGGTCGCAAACAGCGTTTTGGCTCTGTGGCCGTATTCGTGGATATATTCCACGATGGCGCGGGCAATTGACATTCCGTCGTAGGTGGATGTTCCGCGGCCTATCTCGTCCAGAATTACCAGCGACCTGGGGCTCAGGTTGTGCAGGATCATGGACGTTTCCAGCATCTCTACCATGAAGGTGGATTCGCCACGGGAAATGTTGTCCGACGCTCCTACGCGAGTAAAGATTTTGTCGAACCAACCTATTTTTGCCGATGCCGCCGGGACAAAACTGCCCACCTGTGCCATCAGCACGATGAGGGCGGTCTGGCGCAGCAGGGCGGACTTACCGGACATGTTGGGGCCGGTAAGAATCATTATCTGCTGCGACGTGCGATCCAGATAAACATCGTTGGGAATATATTCCTCGCCCTTCTTCATCAGGGTTTCGATAACCGGATGGCGGCCGTCGCGGATGTCAAGCTCGTCGCCGTCGTCTACGGACGGACGGCAATAATTATTGCTTATGGCAAGGTCTGCAAACCCGGCCAGGACATCTACCTTCGCAATGATGCGGGCATTGGTCTGGATGGCCTGCACATAAGACTGAATCTTAGCTACAAGCTCTGCGTAAAGCCTTGCCTCAAGGGCGTTTATCTTTTCTTCGGCACCAAGAATGGTGTCTTCGTATTCCTTAAGCTCCGGGGTAATGTAGCGCTCTGCTGCTACAAGAGTCTGCTTGCGTATCCACTCCGGGGGAACCTTATCTTTATAAGTATTCCTTACCTCGAAGTAGTAACCGAATACGTTGTTGAAGCTGATCTTTAGCGATGCGATTCCGGTGCGTTCGCTTTCCCTCTGCTGCAGTTCCAGCAGATACTCCTTGCTGCCGCGGGATATATGGCGCAGGTTATCCAATTCCTCGTTTACCCCGGCCGCAATTACATCTCCTTTGCCAATTGCCGCTGCCGGCTCTTCCATGAGGGTGGATTTAATAGCATCGATAAGCGGAAGGCAATCCTTAAGCTTGGATACAAGCGGGTTCAGAGCAGGCTGCTCCTGGCAGATTTCCTTTATTGGGATGATGCCGGCCAGGCCCCGGCCCAGTTGCTTGACTTCGCGCGGAGCAATCTTTCCGGCCGCTGCACGGGCTACGATGCGCTCCAGGTCTCCCAGATTGCCGATTCTTTCACGGACATCGTTCAGGGAGAATTCGTCATGGACAAAAGCATCCACGGCATCGTATCGACGGTTAAGTTCCTCTATATCAAGCACCGGAAGGGCGAGCCAGTTCCTGAGCAGACGCGCTCCCATGGGGCTGCAGCAATGGTCCATAACGTCCAGCAGGCTTACACCCTCGGACTGGAAAATTTCCAGGTTGCGCATGGTGAACTTGTCCATCCAGACAAAGCGGCCTTCGTCTATGCGGGACAGGGAACAAATGTTGCCCAGACCGGCATGATGAGTCTGTTCAAGATAAACCATCAGCGCACCGGCGGCACAGATGCCAAGCGGATAAGAATCAATGGCATAGCCCTTAAGGCTGTCTACCTGTAGCTGCTTGCGTAGCCGCTCTGCTGAAGAATCGAACACAAAGGCCCATTCGTCCAGGGTAGAAATATAACCCGCGTCCTGATAGGTAGCCTTCACCTTTCGCTCGCTTTCGCGTGAGGTGATGATTTCCTTGGGACGGAGGGAAGAAATGAGCGTGCCGACGAACTCTTCGCTGCCTTCTGTCAGCTGGAAGGTGCCGGTAGACACGTCCAGGAAGGCTGCGCCTACGCTGCCTTTTCCAAAGACAAGGCCTGCCAAGTAGTTATGCTCCTTCTGGTCCAGCATGGACTCACCAAAAGCAACGCCAGGCGTAACTATTTCTGTCACACCTCTTTTAACAAGCTTTCGGCCCGTGAGGGCAGGGTCTTCAAGTTGGTCGCAGACAGCAACTTTGTAGCCCGCGCGCACCAGTTTTGGCAGGTAGGCTTCAATGGCATGGTGGGGGAAACCGGCCATTGCAATGTGGCCTTTGTCACCGTTGCTTTTCTTGGTAAGAACCAGACCAAGAACCTTGCTGGCGACCAGTGCGTCGTCAGAGTAGGTCTCATAAAAATCCCCGACGCGGTACAAAAGTATCGCCTCAGGGTTCTGGGCCTTGACCTCGAAAAACTGTCTAATGAGCGGTGTGTCTTGCATGTCTTGCAAATATAAACAAAATATTTTGTAATTTTGTAGAATATGAAGAGGGTGCTTGTCATCACATATTACTGGCCTCCGGCAGGTGGCAGCGGCGTTCAAAGGTGGGTTAAGTTCAGCAAATACCTGCCATCCTGCGGCTGGCAGCCGGTGATTTATACTCCGCAGAACCCGGAGATGCAGTCTGTTGACTATACCCTAGAGGCCGATATCCCGCCAGAGGTTCAGGTTGTAAAAAGGCCTATCACAGAGATTTACAGCATTTACAGAAAGCTTACCGGCAAAGCCGCCAGCCAGTCTCAGGTTAACATGGTCAATGCCGGCAAAAAAAGCTGGAAGCAGCGCCTGATGATGGCTATCCGCGGCCGCTTTTTTGTGCCGGATCCGCGCGTAAGCTGGGTAAAGCCCTCTGTAAAATTTCTAAAAAAATACTTGAAAGAGCATCCGGTAGACGTAATTGTAAGTACCGGCCCGCCTCATTCCATGCATCTTATCGCCCGCAAGGTTTCCCTTGCGACCGGCATCCCGTGGGTAGCAGATTTCAGGGACCCCTGGACCAAGATTTTTTATTTCAAGCATCTTGGCCTGTCCAAGCATACGACGGCAAAGCATCAGAAATTGGAGCAGCAGGTTCTGGACGATGCTTCCGTTGTGGTTGCCGTGTCCCCGTTGGTTCAGGAAGAGTTCCGTCAAATGACAGCAACGCCTGTCGAGCTGATAACCAACGGCTTCGATCCGGACGATTTCAATTTTGCCGGTGCGCCTGTCGACGATGGCTTCTTTAATATGACCCACACCGGCCAGTTCGCCGCTGACGGCAATCCGGAACTGTTGTGGGAGGTCCTTGCAGACAAGTGCCGTCAGGACGCGATGTTTGCCCAAAAGCTGCGTATCCGCCTGGCCGGGAAAACCGATACCCAGATTTTTGACTCCATAAAGGCAGCCGGCCTTGAAGCCAACCTTGTAGACCTGGGCTATGTTAACCACGAGGTCGTCGTTCGGGAACAGGCCGGGGCCGCGGTTCTGCTGCTTCCGCTTCGTAAAGAACCGGAGTACAGGGCCACCCTGCCGGGCAAGCTTTTTGAATATCTGGGAGCATGTAAACCCATTCTGGGTATTGGTCAGACAGACGGAGCCATGGCCCGCGTCGTTGCCGATGCAGGTGCCGGCTTTACCGCCGGATGGGAAGACAAGGCTGCGCTTAGTGACTTTGTGGACAGGGCCTGGAAGGCCTTCCTTGCGGGAGAATGCCGCATCGGGGCCGACGGAGGCCTGTTTAAAGGTGGAAATATAGAGAAATATTCCCGCAGGGAAACGGCCAAAGCAATGGCTGCCCTGCTGGATAAAACCAAGAGATAATGAAAAAGAAGATACTTGTTTACGCAGGCATCATTGCCGCATTCCTTGTTATTGCTTACGGCTTTGTGCCGGAAGCCCTTGGCGGTAAAATCGTAAACCAGAGCGACATCACCGGTTACGTGGGCATGGCCCACGAGGCTAACGAGTGGAACGCCGCACATCCGGATGACCGCACGGCCTGGACAGACAGCATGTTTGGCGGCATGCCTACAACCATGCTCACTGGCAATAACCAGGGAGATGCCACCCAGAGTATCTTTGACCTTTTCCTTACGGGAAAGCGTCCGGCAAGCTATCTTTTCATCTCGCTTCTGGGTGCCTTCCTGCTAATGCTGGCTCTGGGCGTGCATCCGCTTCTGGGCGCAGCCGGCGCCGTAGCGGTGACGTTCTGCTCTTACAACCTGCAGATTATCCAAGTTGGTCACAATGCAAAAATGCTGGCCCTGGCCTGGGCGCCCTGGGTTCTGGCGGGCGTAATCTACACCTACAGAAAAGCTCTTAAATCGGACCGGAAACCTATCGGCGGCAAGTGGCAGAACCTTGCAGCAATGGTGATCGGTCCCATACTTACAGGCATTGCATTAAATTTCCAGATAAAGGCAAATCACGTCCAGATATCGTACTACCTGGCCTTGATCATCATTTCCTATGTGCTTGTGCTGCTGGTTTGGATACTGATGAAGCGTAAAGAACAGCTTCGAAGATTCCTGGTTGCATCGGGCCTGTTGGTGGTTTTTTGCAGCATCGGAATAGCAACCAACGCAAACAGGCTCATCCCTACATGGGAATATACCAAACAGACAATGAGGGGCGGGTCGGAACTGACCAATACCGATGGCGGCAAGAACAAAGGTCTGGCGTTTGAATATGCTACCCAATGGTCTTACGGCGTTGAGGAACTGCCCAACCTGATGATCCCCAACTACAATGGTGGCTCATCGTCGGGGGCTGTGGATCCGGACAAATCGGCAACGGTAAAACTGCTAAAACAGTACGGCCAAACCAATACCCGCGAGGTGGCAAAGGCCCTGCCCATGTATTGGGGACCTCAACCGTTCACGGCCGGTCCAATGTACATAGGTGCTATAACTGTCTTTCTGTTTGTCCTGGGCCTGTGCCTGCCAAAAGGCAAGACAAAATGGTGGGTGCTGATTCCCTCCGTGATAGGCATACTTCTGGCCCTGGGCGGCGCTTACGGCAGGACGGACCTGCTTTCCGGCATCTTCAGGGGCTTCAACAAGTTCTGGTTCGACACCATGCCGTTCTACAACAAGTTCAGGACGGTATCGATGGCCCTTGTCATCTTGCAGTTCACCTTCCCGATTCTTGGCTTCCTGGCCCTGGACCGCGTGCTGAAGGGGCATTATGACAAGAATGTCGTGCTTAGGAGCCTTTCAATTGCAACTGCCATCACGGCCGGATTCTGCCTGCTTTGCTGGCTGTTCCCCGGCTTCGTGGGCACCTTCCATTCTGCATCTGACAGCGGTTACGATGCCTCCCTGGCCGGCGCTCTGGCCGATGACCGCAAGTCGCTTATGCGTGGCGATGCCCTTTCTTCCCTGCTGCTCATCCTTGCAACGGCGGCGCTTATTTTCTGGTCTTACAGGCCAAAGAGCACCAGCCGTCGCGATTCCCGCAGCATACTTGCCGGCGCCGGAATCTGCATAATGCTGGTAGCCAATATGTTCGTTGTTGGCAAGCGCTACCTTAATTCCAGTCATTTTGTATCCCAGAGGCAGTTCGATTCCCACTTTACCATCCGCGATGTAGATAAGTACATACTGGCGGACGAGGATCCTTCTTACAGGGTTCTGGATCTTACGGTAAATGTTTTCAACGACGCGACTCCAAGCTATTGGCACAAGAATATCGGAGGTTATTCACCTGTTAAGTTCCAGCGTTATCAGGACTTGATAGACAGGTATTTAACCGGTGAGATTTCTTCTATTTATGCTTCTCTGAAGGGTGCTGCTACCCTGCAGGATGCCCAGGATTCGCTGGCCGCCCTGCCGGTTCTGTCCGCCCTCAACTGCAAGTATATTATTTTGGATGCCGGCATGCCGCCGCTTCAGAACCCTCAGGCTCTTGGCAGCGCATGGTTCGTAGATAAGGCCGTGATTGCCAATACTGCAGATGAAGAGATAGCCCTTCTTGATGCCATAGACATGGCTACTACGGCAGTTCTGCCTTCCGGTTCTTCTGCCGATGTCCTGGATGCTTATGCCGCCCCGGATTCTACTGCGGCAGCGCCTACCATCGCCATGACGGAATATGCCCCTAACCAGCTGCGCTACCATTATAGTTCCGAGTCTGCAAAACTGGCGGTCTTCAGTGAGATCTGGTGCCCTTATGGTTGGACGGCCTGGCTAGAAGATGCCAATGGCACCAAGGTGGCTGATGTTACCTTGCAAAAGGCCGACTGGGCCCTTCGCAGCGCGCTTTTGCCTGCCGGCGATTACGACGTAGTGATGCGCTTCGAGCCCCAGTCTTACAAGACCGGCCGCACCATCTCTGCCGTCAGCAGCTGGACCCTCCTGCTGCTACTCCTTGCCGCCCTCGGCCTTCGCCTTCACACCCGCCGCTAATCGGCCCCCGGTAGATGGATAAAAAGAAAAAAAAACCAGCCCTGCGGCTGGTTTTTATCTTTCGGCCTCTTGCGCCAGGCGCTGGGCCAGATCCAGGAAGGCAACGGCGTCGGGGCGGGAAGACAGGGCGATGGGCTCGCCGGAGTCTCCGCATTCGCGAATTCCCTGAACAATTGGAATCTGTCCAAGCAAAGGCATGTCAAAACGGGAGGCCATCTTGACGCCACCGTCACGGCCAAAAATATAGTACTTGTTCTGTGGAAGCTCTTCCGGCGTGAACCACGCCATATTCTCTACCAGACCGAACAACTTCTTGTTAACCTTGGAGTTGCGGAACATGTCCACACCCTTCTCTACATCGGCCAGGGCAACGGCCTGCGGAGTGGTAACTATTACCGCACCCTCCATGGGGATGTCGCCAATAAGGCTGATATGGATATCTCCTGTTCCCGGAGGCATGTCAATCAACAGGAAGTCCAGGACACCCCAGCGCACCTGCAGAATCATCTGCTTAAGAGCGTTGCAGGCCATGGGACCGCGCCAGATAAGCGCCTGTCCGGCCTGGGCGAAGTAACCAATGGACATCCACTTTACGCCAAACTTCTCTATTGGCATAATCACGGTCTTACCGTCTTCTTCAATGGCTTCGGGGTTAACGCCCTCCGTTCCGGTCATGATAGGCACGGAAGGACCGTAAACGTCGGCATCGGCCAGACCAACCCTATAACCAAGGCGGGCTAGGGCAACGGCCAGATTTACGGCCACGGTGGATTTGCCAACGCCACCCTTGCCGGAAGCGATGCCAATGATATGACGCACGTTGTTAATCTCGTCAAGAGTAAGGTCATTGACATTGGGCTTCTTGGCCTTGGGCTCTGCGGCAGCCACCTTTGAGGTCACCACTATTTCTGTACCGGCTGGCAGCGCACGGTATAAAGCCGCGCGCGCACTGCCGATAAGGTATTCTGCCAAGGGATCCCGGTTCTTGGGGAACAGAAGTTCAACCTCTACTTTGCCGGGAGTCTCGCTCACAGCGCCCACCATCCCAAGCTCGACCAGATTCTTGTCGCCTTTGCCGGGATGCTGGACGGTTTTCAGTATTTCAAGTATATCCATTTACTTAACGATCTTCATCTCTTTAAGCAGCCAGCCGGCCTTGCCATACTTGTCCATCATGAACAGTACGTAGCGAATGTCTACGCAGATGCACCTCTGGAGGTCGGGCTCGAACATTACATCGCTGGACATTGACTCCCAGTTGCCGTCGAATGCAAGGCCAATCAGTTCGCCCTTTGCATTCAGTACGGGGCTGCCGGAGTTACCGCCGGTGATGTCGTTGTTGGTAAGGAAGCAGGTAGGCAGGTTGCCGGTAGCATCGGCATACTGACCATAATCTTTTGCCTTCCAAAGCTCTTTCAGCCTTGCCGGAACAATGAACTCGTAGTTGTTGGGATCTTCTTTCTCCATCACACCGTCAAGGGTGGTGTAGTGGTTGCACCACATACCGTTCTTGGGAGAATAACCGCCAACCTTACCGTAGGTAAGACGCATGGTAGAGTTTGCATCCGGGTATGAAGGCTTGCCTGCCTCCCACTCAAGGATACCTGCTGCAAAGGCCTTGGAAGCCTTAGCCTCGGCCTCATGATCGAGGGTAGCATACTGGGCCTTCTTCATGTAAACCTTGAAGAAGTCTTCGTAAAGCTTGATTTCAGGGTCGTTCTTGATTGCAGCGGAGTTGGGGTTCTGTGCAAGCTGGTCAAGCTTTTCTACGGAAGCGAAAATACTGTTGTCGAACAGATCCTCAACATACTTGTCGATATCCATTGTTGCAAAATCGCCGATACCGTTCAGGTAAGCGGATGTGTCTGCCAGCTCCCTGTAGTAGTTCAGCATTCGCTTTGCCATCTTCTTCTCAAGAGGAATGTTGATGTCCTTGAAAGCGCCCTTTGCAGACTCTACGGCCTTCTTTATAATATTAACTGAGTCGGCAGGATTCTGACGGATTTCCCTACCGTAAACGCGCATGAAGCGGCTGTAAACATTGTTGGTTCCAATGTTATAGATGCTCTCGACAAGAAGGGTCATCTCCTTGGCGGGCTTTGCGGAAAGGTTTTCAATCCTTTCAATCTCTTCAAGGGCGTCGCCGTATTTCTTTACGCGCTCCTGGTCCTGGTTAACCCAGGCCATGAAGGCCTGCTCTTTCTCTTTTTCGCGGCCGATGATGTTCAGTTTCTCGAAGGCGAGCTTCTCTCCCTGCCACTTCTTCCAGCCATTTGCGCTGCTGGCATATTTGTCTGCATACTGCAGGCGGATGGTAGGATCGGACTCCATGCCTTCCCACATTACTTCCTGACGGGCGGTACGGGCACCTACAGAAACCATGAACTCGTCAATCATGTTCTGCAGTTGGGCAGCGGTCTGGAAGCGCTGAGTACGTCCGGGATAACCCATGATGAAGGAGAAATCACCCTCCTTAACGCCCTTCAGGGATATCTTAAGGCTCTTCTTGGGGCGGTAGGGAACGTTGTTCTCTGAGTATTCTGCGGGCTCGTTGTCGGGGCCGGCATAGATACGGAACATAGAGAAGTCTCCGGTGTGACGGGGCCACATCCAGTTGTCTGTTTCTCCACCGAATTTACCTACTGATGCTGGGGGAGCGCCTACAAAACGAATGTCCTTATATGTCTTATACACAATAAGATAGTAAACATTTGTGTTGTAGAAGCTTGTAATCTGGGCCTTGCAGTTGGGGTAGTCAGCCTCTGCTTTGGTCTTGAGCTCGTCCTCTGCTGCCTTGCGTGCTTTCTCTGCAGCTTCCTCGTCCTTGGTAAGCTCCAGGGCAGCGTCGTAGGCCTTGGTCAGAATGGAAGTAACCTCTGTCATGTTCTCAAGGAAGGTGACGGTAAGACCGGCAGCGGGAAGTTCCTCGCCAAGGTTCATTGCCCAGTAACCATCCTCAAGATAGTTGTGCTCGGGGGTAGAGAGCTTCTGGATATTGCTGTAACCGCAGTGGTGGTTGGTAACCAGCAGTCCCTGGTCAGAGATAACTTCTCCGGTGCAACCGCCGCCAAAGTGTACGATAGCGTCTTTAAGAGATGAATGGTTGATGCTGTAAATGTCTTCTGCAGACAGTTTGCAGCCCATTGCCTTCATGGTTTTGATGTTCATTTTCTGAAGGAGGGGGAGCATCCACATTCCTTCATCTGCGAAAGCCGATGTGCCAATCACGAGCGCAGCGGCTAAGGATAAAATAATTTTTTTCATATCTGATTGAATTGATCAAACAATGTTGGTTCAAGTTCTTTCGGGTGGAACGAGCGCCTGTGGTGGGGTGTCAGTCCATATTTCCTGACGGCCTCGATATGCTCCGGGGTAGGGTATCCCATGTTGCGGTCCCATCCGTATTGGGGGAATTCGGCCGCCAATTTTACCATATATTCGTCCCTCCACGTTTTTGCAAGTACCGATGCCGCAGCGATGCTGGCATAGGTCGCATCACCATGTACGACAGTCTTGTATGCATAGCCGTCAAACGGCTTGAATTTGTTACCATCCACCAGAAGCAGCTGAGGCTTAACAGTCAGCCTTCTTACCGCACGCTGCATACCTGTTATGGATGCGGCAAGGATGTTGATCTGGTCTATCTCCTGTGGGCTTACAGCCTCTACAGCCCAGCTTACTGCCTCTTTTTCAATGATGGGACGCAAAGTCTCGCGGGCCTTCTGCGTCATCTGTTTAGAGTCGTTCAGCAAGGGATGATGGAAATCTCTTGGCAGGATGACAGCGGCAGCAAAAACCGGGCCTGCAAGAGGTCCGCGCCCGGCTTCGTCAAGCCCGGCCTCGATGAGGTCTTCTGTCATGTATGGAAGAAGCGAGATTTCCTGCCTGTGCATCTTAACAATCGTAATAGAATGCTAAGTTAGTCACTTTTTTGGCTTTTGAGGCGTTTTTGAAAGTTAATTATTTGCGTTTTGTCCTCAATAGTGGTCTTAAGTATCTCGATGATGTCTTTTTGTTGCTCAAGCTCTGCTTTCAGGCGGATGTTTTCTTTAAGAAGATGGTCTGCTTCAAGCTCTTTGCGCTGCCCGTATTCTTTTTTGAATTCTTCCAGACGAGGGTCGGAATCCATGTCCAGGGGCTCATATCCAAGTATGAGTTTTTCTACGCTTACTTTGTAATAGTCGGCCAGTAAATCCAGATTCTCGTTGACTATTGTGGTTTTTCCTTTTTCCAGATTCCAATAGGTGTTAGGCTCAATGCCGACAGCCTTGGCAAAGTCTATCTGCGACATGCCTGTAAGCTTGCGAAGTCTCGCAAGATTCTCTTTGATTATATGGTCGAGTCTGCTGCCCATAATAGTCAATCCTTTTTAAGGACAAAATTATCTGATAGATGGCAATTATGCATCCCAAAATTTTTGTGCCTTTCGTAAAAATTTTTAACAGAAAAGTTAAGATTTGTCCATAATTCGTAAAATTTTGTGAATTTCTTTGCGCGATTCACCACAAAGCCCCTCAAAGATTTGGGAGAATGGCTCCAAAAAACCAGCTTTGCAAAAACAGTTTCACGCTAAAATCAACAAGTCGATATGGAATCCAAAGAAATCATCGCAAAATCGGAAATCTTCCTCAAAATGATAGAAGAAGATTGCATTTACCTGTGCCGCTCCCTGGACTTCAGGACCATCTGCACACTGCTAAAAATCAGTCCGGAAGATCTGGACCGGAGGCTTTCCTGCACCCTTGGTTTTACCGGGGAAGAGCTCTTATCTCACATGAGAAAATCTTATGCAGATTATCTTTCCAAGAAATACGGTTTTTGTATTGATATTGCACAATAAATTTAATACATTTGCAGGCTTACTATTATTTCATAGGAAAATAATAACTTAACATAACAAAAAATGAAACTTTATTCTACCAAAGACATTCGCAACGTTGTTCTGCTGGGTAGCTCCAAGTCAGGAAAAACCACCCTGTCAGAGGCCATGCTTTTTGAAGGCAAAGTTATTGACCGCAGAGGTACCGTAGAAGGTAAGAACACCGTTTCGGACAACACTGAATTCGAGCAGACCAACCAGAAGTCTGTGTATTCTACCCCGCTGTATGCAGAGTACATGAATACAAAAATCAACTTCATCGACGCACCTGGTTCAGATGACTTCAGCGGCGGCGCACTTGCAGCCTTCAAGGTATGCGAAAGCGGCGTTCTGGTCATGAACGCACAGCAGGGCGTAGAGGTTGGAAGCGAAATCTTCGCCCGCTACGCAGACCAGTACAAGCTTCCTTTCATGATCGTTGTCAACCAGCTCGACCACGAGAAAGCAAACTGGGACCTTTGCCGCACTTCTATCCAGGAGGCATTCGGCAAGAAGGCTGTATTCGTACAGTTCCCTGCCGGCATCGGCGCAGACTTCAATGGTTTTGTAGACGTTCTTTCACAGAAATATTACAAGTTCAAGGATGCTAACGGCACCCGCGAAGAGCTTGACATCCCTGCAAACTTTGCAGACGAGGCTGAAGAACTCCATCAGGAGCTCATGGAAAAGGCCGCAGAGGGCGACGACGCTCTCATGGAGAAATTCTTCGACACCATGGAGCTTTCCGACGAAGAAATCCGTACCGGTCTTGCAGAGGCCTTCAAGAAGGGAGAGGTTATCCCCGTCCTCTGCGCTTCCGCAAAGAACGATATCGGCGTAAAACGCCTCATGGAAATCCTTATCCAGATTGCTCCTTCACCGGAAGGCACTTCACAGAAGACCGTTGACGGCGGTGAGCTTAAGTGCGACGCCAAGGGCCCTGTAAGCATCTTCATTTACAAGACTGCAGTAGAGCAGCACCTTGGTGAGGTTTCTTACTTCAAGGTAATGAGCGGTACTCTCCAGGAGGGTGCAGACCTTATCAACCCTGAAACCAGCAACGGTGAGCGTCTTTCCGCTATCTACGCTGTTGCAGGTGCAAAGAAAGAGAAAGTTGCTTCCATCGGCGCAGGCGATATCGGCTGTACCATGAAGCTCAAAGCCGGTAAGACCGACGTTACCCTTGCTGCATCAGGCCAGGAGGCAGTTTGCCACATGATCTTCCCTGACGCCAAGTATCGTTGCGCAGTCAAGGCTCTTGACAAGAACGACGAGGCTAAGGTTGGCGACGCTCTTAACAAGATCGCCGCACAGGATCCTACCATCACCGTAGAGTACTCAAAAGAACTCCGTCAGACCATCCTTTGTGGTATGGGTGAGCAGCATATCAACCTTGTTAAGTGGAGAGTTAACAACGAGTTCAAGCTTAACATCGAGCTTTATGCACCTAAGGTTCCTTACCGTGAGACCATTACCAAGGTTGCAACCGCACAGTACCGTCACAAGAAACAGTCCGGTGGTGCAGGTCAGTTCGGTGAGGTTCACCTCCTTGTTTGCCCTTACGTAGAGGGTCAGGAAGCTCCCAAGAACTTCAAGATTGACGGCAAAGACACCGTATTCAACTTCAAGAGCCAGGATATCTCCGAGCTCGAGTGGGGTGGTAAACTTGAATTCTACAACTGCGTAGTTGGTGGTTCTATCGATATGGGCTTCATGCCTGCAATCCTTAAGGGTATCAAGTCCAAGATGGAGGAAGGCCCTCTTACCGGTTCATACGCACGCGACATCCGCGTATATGTATATGATGGTAAGATGCACCCGGTAGATTCAAAGGAAATCGCCTTCATCATCGCCGGCCGTAACGCCTTCAAAGAGGCATTCCGCAACGCTGGTCCTAAGATCCTTGAGCCTATCTATGACGTTGATATCCTTACCCCGAACGACTATGTAGGTCCTTGTATGAGTGATCTCAACGGCCGTCGTGGTATGATTATCAACCAGGATATGGAGAAGGGCTTCACCGTTCTTCACGCACGCGTTCCTCTTGCAGAACTTTACCGTTACTCTACTACCCTCAGTTCCCTGACCGGTGGTGCAGCAACATTTACCATGAAGTTCGCAGAGTACCAGCCTGTTCCTGCTGACGTACAGACCAAGCTCCTTGCAGAGTACGCAGCTCAGGAGAAGGACGAGGACTAAAAGAAAACCGGCGCATAGCCCGCAAACCATTTGACTATGCACCGATCCTGAATTTCCTGGCAATTCAGACGCCATACAATTATTACTTCACTTGCAAAGGTACGGCAATAATTTGTGGCCGCCAATTTTTCAGGGCTTTTAAAACTCTCTCAGAGGGTTTTGTAAGTAGCTGAAAATCAATAAAATAGAAAGGTGAGAGATTTTCAAAAACTCTCACCTTTCTTAATGTATTGATAATCAAATAGTTAGATTTAACTTATTGATTATCAGGGGTTTCTTCCTTTTTCTGGCCTTTTAAGTATGAAGGAAGCTCCAGTCCGGCCATCTTGAAGAGCTCGTCAAGCGGGGGAACGGATTTCATCATACCGGATATGAAATTGGAGGTTGCGGTCTTGCCTTCGGTGCCGTTTCCGGTGTCCCAAACGGTAACCTTGTCAATGTTGATACCCTTGACAGCTTCTACCTGGGTCTTCACAAGTTCAGGCAACTTGTCGGCAATAAGCATGAGCACGGCCTTCTGAGGATCTCCGTCTGCGGCGGAAACCATCTTTCCGAAACCTTCTGCCTGCTTTGACAGAATCTCCAGAGTACCGCGGGCCTGAGCATCCATCTTGGCAAAGATAGCGTCTGCTTCTCCCTTTGCCTTGCGGCGGATCTTCTCTGCTTCGGCCTCGGCGTCGATGATGGCCTTTTCTTTTTCTATCTGGGCAGGTACCACAACGTTGGCCTGCTGGGTTGCTTTCTCACGGTCGGCACGGGCAAGCTCGGCGTCACGCTCGCTCTTGTAAGCCTCTTCCAAAGCCTTGGCGGCCTGAACCTTTTCCGCTGCTACTGCAACACGGGCAGCCTCGGCCTCTTTCTCACGACGCAGGGCGTCAGAGTTGGCAATGGCAATCTTGGAACTGTTCTCACCTTCTACGGCAAGAGCATTGGCCTCGGCGGTCTTGATACGGGTGTCCCTGGTGGTCTCGGCAATACGGATATCCTTATCCCTGTCGGCCTCGGCTTTACCAATCTCACCAAAACGGTTCTGCTCTGCAACGCTCTTCTTGGCATCGTTGATAGCCTTTGCGGCAGCCTCCTTACCAAGGGCCTCGATATAGCCGGACTCGTCACGGATATCGGTTACGTTAACGTTAATGAGTTTAAGACCAATCTTGCGGAGCTCGGCCTCTACGTTGGCGGATACGCTTGCCAGGAACTTGTCACGGTCGGCATTGATTTCCTCAATGTCCATGGTTGCAATCACAAGACGCAGCTGACCGAAGAGGATATCGGTAGCCACGTTCTGGATGCTGTCAGACGACAGGCCAAGCAGACGCTCTGCGGCGTTGGTCATTACTTCCGGCTCTGTAGAAATACCTACGGTAAAGCGGCAGGGAACGTCAACGCGGATATTCTGCTTTGACAGGGCGTTGGTCAGGTTGCACTCGATGCTGATAGGTTTCAGGTCAAGGAAGGCATAATCCTGGAACACGGGCCAGATGAATGCTGCGCCGCCGTGTACGCACTTTGCAGAAGATATGGAACCTGTCCTGTTCTTTCCGGTCTTACCGTAAATGACAAGAATCTTGTCTGAGGGGCAGCGTCTGTAGCGCTTAAGGATGGCTGCGAACGTAACAAAAAGTACGGCCGCAATAATGAGAATCAAAATGATAGGATTAGACTGAACAGTCTCTAAAGTTTGTTCCATAGTAGTATAGATTGATTATTTAACCAAAAGAAGGTTGGGGCCGATGGCCTCGATAACAGTAATAGCCGCACCGGTTGGGATGGTGTCTCCGTCGGTGACGGCAGCGTATTCGCGAACAGCGTTGTTGATGGTAATCTGAACCTTTCCTTCTCCGCTGCGGGCGGCCGGAATGGCCAGATATGCGGTTCCTGTGCAGCCCGGGGCTGCCTTTTCAAGGTTGATGTTGCCGCTCTGCTGCATGCCCCACAGCCACTTGAACATATACATTACGATTGCCACAAGTGCCAGGCCAACCAGCACGGAAACCAGAACCAGCAGGAAGGTCGACGTTATCCTGCCGTACAGGATAATGAACGTCCATCCGAAGCCAAGGCAGAAGTTCACCAGGTTGCGGAAGGTGTAAAGGTTCATTCCGGAACCGCCGGCAATGGCATCCGGGACATCGGCGTCAGTACCGTCAAAGTTGATGTCAAGATCAGAGTCAAGATCGCTGCTGCCACCGCCCACAAAAGTCATTATGCTCTGAATAAGGAAGACGACTGTGGCAATGATTGTCACAATCCAGATAATCTTGAGTCCTGTGCCGGCCGCAGCCGGCCATAATGATGCAATCATATTAATATAATGAAACTGCGTTAGAAGTATCTACAAAGTACATTTGAACCACTGCATCCTTGGTAATGGTCAGGATAATCTCACCCCCGGGGGCGGAATAATGACTGGTGAAGGTGCAGTTGCCGTAATGCAGGGCCTTCATAGGGTCGGCCTCGGCAAGAGGGGAAGCAAACTCTTCCTTAAAGAGGACGGGGTCTCCGTAGCGGGCCATGAGCTGCATTTTCATAGATTCGTAGCAGGTGTGCACGGTTTCCCAGTTCTTCTTGGTGTCACAGTTCACAAGTATCAGGTAAACGGTTTCCCCGTCCGGGGTGGATGCAACCGTCACTGATGCCTTCTGTCCCATGACCTTTCCGTTGAGGGTGGATGTGCCTTTGACCTGCTTGAAGCCCTTGGTGCGAAGTTTTGACACTACGCTCTCTACCTTGCCGTTGATAGCCACGCCCTCGAACTCAAGATGAGGTTTTTCTTGAGCCGTGGCAGCCAGCCCGAAGGCCAGAAGACATATTGTCAGGAGTAATCTTTTCATTTAGTCCAGTTTCTTAATCACGGTTTGGATTTGATCTCCCAGGCCTATGGTATAACCTTCCGACAAGAAATATGCCTTGTTGAAGGTGTCAGCGACAATAAATACGGGTTTATTGGTCGTATTTGCCTTTAGTTCCTTTGTCAGTTCTTTTGCCACTGCGCCGTCGCGGTCGATGACCGGGATAAGGTTGGACGGAAGCTGGCCGTAGCGGCCTTCTGCAATCTCTGCCTTAAGCCTGTCAAGCTGGTTTTGGTCTGTGCAGACAAGTATGGTGGGGCGATTCCATTTCTGGAAGGCCTCGCGGGCGCGGCTGATGTCCGCCAGGGCATGGTTGGTAGGCTCTTTACCGACTTCCAGAAGGCCCAGGGCATAGAAGCCTCGGCCTGTCAGGGACAGTAGGGAAACCATGCTGCCGTCTTTCTCTACAAGGGTTTCTGCATCGAAGCCGCCAATTACGGAAACGGCATCGGCGGGCTCGCGGATAATCAGATCTACATCTGTGGCGTTACCCTGCTTTATGGTAAAGAATGATATCGTTACGGGCACTGAGCCGTCTGAAAGACGGTTTCCGCTAACCAAGATGTAGTTGCCTTCGTCCAGGGCGACACCCTTGCTGAAGCCGTTCTTCCAGTCCATTCCGCCTCCCATGTCAACTTGGCCCTCGTCAAAGGTAAGTAGCTGGGTGCGGCCGTTATCCCCGATGCGGCTTATGCTGAAGTGGGTATAGTAGCCGGGGTTTTCTACAAGCTTGCTTCCCTTGTAAGACAGGCGAAGAAGGCCCTGAGGGGCTTTTTTCTGTGCTTCTGCCGCAGCAAAGTCTACGTCAACCCAATCCTCGCCTTCCTTATACTGAAGCTTATGGGTTACGGGGTGGATGCGTGCCTCGGTGCCAAGGGTACGGGCAAGGCTTACAAAGAAGACAGCGCGTGAGAGTTCGTCGGCCTGACGGGCTTTCCATACGCCTGCAGGCGACATGGGGATGCGCCATGCGGTAGGATCGTCCAGCAATTTGATATTGTCCTTGGTCCAGGCTATAAGGGCCTCGGGCTTTGCCAGCTGCTCTTTCTGCTCTGCCGTAAGGGTGTTCAGGAACCAGCCTTTGTAAGGGGTAAGGAATTCATTGGCCACGCGGGGCTTCAGAACGGATTCCGTGGCAGCAAAATGATCTTCCAGAATTTCCGGGGTAACGTCGTGAAGGTCTTTCCAGCTAAGGCCTTTAAGCAGCTCTTCTGCACGTTCTCCGGGATGGTCAGCAAGGAACTTGCTTATAACCTTGTGGTTGCCGCGGGACATAACTACAAAACGGTTGGCGTCCGGGGTGTCTTTTGCCACGAAGGTGGCCTCGTAGGCGTGGCGCAGGCTGTCTTCGGCCGCAAAGCGTCTGTCGTTTTCTGCGCGCTGCTCCGGGGTGACTTCCGGCACGTTGTCATGACGTGCCGGCGGAACGATGTCTATTTCTTCCGCCTCTTTTGCGGCCTCTTTCCTAAGGACGATGGTTACAAGGTCCTCGTCCCCGAACCTTACGCGGGCATAGCCCCAGGCTCCGTCCTTGGATGCCCAGGCCAGCATGTCTCCCAGACCTGCGGTCAGGAAGGTACGGCCCTGTGCGTCAGTGTATTTCTTGACTGCCGGGTAGAATTCTGCGTAGTTGTAGATGCAGAAGTCTACGCAGGCGCCTTCTACGGGCGCGCCTGCTTCGTCAACAACCAGAAGATTAGCCTTGCCGGTCTTTGCGTAATTATCTATAAGGTTGATTTCTGTGAAGTTAGGGCCTTCAAGCACCACCTCTTCCGGGCCTTCGTAATGGCCGAAGACCTTGGTGTGCATAAGCATGCCGCGTGATGCAGGCAGGTTGAACCAGCCAAGGTTCAGCACGGGTTCGGGCTCGCAGGCGCCCAGGAAGTACCACTGGTCGTCCGCCCAGGCTTCCACCCAGGCGTGGTTGTCGTCCGTATGGGCCCAGCGGGGTGTATACACCTGCCTTGCAGGTATGCCTACGCTTCGCAGGGCGGCAACGGCGAAGGTGGATTCTTCTCCGCAGCGGCCAAGGGCGTTCTTGACGGTGTTAAGAGGGGACGACGTCCTGGCGTCCGAGGGCTGATAGCTGACTTTCTCGTGACACCAATGGTTGACCTCTAGGATAGCGTCCTTCATGCTCAGGCCTTCTACGCGGGGCTTCAGCTCTTTGTAGAAGACAACGCGGGCGCTGTCAAGGTTCTCGTTATTAACCCTGATCGGCAGCACAAAGTGCCTGTAAAGCAGATCCGGGATGCTTTCTCCCCAGGCCATTTCTTTACGGGTTTGCTCTGTGGCGCGGATATTCTCAAGATAATATGAGGTGGGATAGTCGGTAACATCGGCTACCGGCATATAGGCATAAAGGAATTCAAGGGCTTCTTTTTCCTTTGCAGAGACACCTTTTTCCGGCGTATAGAATTGTTCAAGCGCGCCGTCGTTGGCCTCCATTCGCTCCGTGAAGGTATCATGAACCTTGGTGCGAAGGGCTTTGTCGGCTATGAAATGCTTGTCAGTCTTTCCTATCAGAAGGATGGCAACCACAAGGGCCACGAAAAACGGTATAACTTTTTTCATACTTAATTTCTTAGTTCTCAAAGATACAAAAAAGTTTTTATTATCTTTGTTTTGTCATGAGGTATTCGGTTATTGTTCCGGTATATAACAGACCGGAGGAAGTAAAGGAACTTCTGGAAAGTCTGTGCGCCCAAACGTTCACGGACTTTGAAGTTATTCTTGTAGAGGACGGTTCTTCCATCCCCTGCAAAAGTGTTGCTCGTGAGTATAGTAACCGTCTCAGTATTAATTATTTGACAAAGCCTAATTCCGGCCCTGGACAAAGCCGTAACTATGGCGCTGACCGTGCTTCCGGCAAATACCTGATTATTCTGGATTCAGATGTGATGGTGCCTCCGGGCTACTTCCAGGCCATAGAGGAAGAGCTTGCCGCCGCCCCGGCGGACGCCTTCGGCGGTCCTGACCGGGCCCATCCTGACTTTACTCCGGTTCAGAAGGCAATAAACTATGCGATGACTTCTTTCTTTACTACCGGCGGCATCCGCGGCGGCAAGGTAAAGATGGATAAGTTCTACCCGCGCAGCTTCAACCTGGGTATTTCCTCTGCCGCTTACAAAGCGCTGGGAGGCTTCTCTCAGATGCGCTTCGGAGAAGACATAGACCTGAGCATAAGGATATTCAAAGCCGGCTACAAGTGCCGCCTTTTCCCTAAAGCCTGGGTTTGGCACAAGCGCCGCACTAACCTTAAGAAGTTTTTCAAGCAGGTTCATAACTCCGGTATCGCCCGCATTAACCTGTTCAAGAAATACCCGGAATCCCTCAAGTTGGTACACACCCTTCCGGCCGTCTTTACGGTTGGCGTAGCTGCGCTGCTGCTTATAGTGTTGCCGGTGTTCCTGCTGATTTTCCCCTGGTGGATCGCTTTGCTAAACTCCCTGTCCCCGCTTCTGCTGTGGTGCCTGGCCGTTTTCACAGACTCATCCATCCGCAACAAGAGCACTCGTATTGGCGCCCTTTCTGTAGTAGCCTCCTTCGTTCAGCTCACAGGTTACGGCAGCGGCTTCCTTCGTGCCTGGTGGCTCCGCTGCATACTCGGCCATGACGACGAAGACCTCCAGGCCTTCCGCCAAACCTTCTACAAATAATTAAATCTGGGGAAGGTGGAAGAATATGTGCCAGACCTTCCCCAATAATCTGGGTCAGAAGGCAGATTTGCGGGGAAGGTCCCCTAAGCAAACTTCAACCTTCCCCATGAAAAGGATTAGGAGGATTTGTCTTAACTCTTAATCGAACAGTTGATTATAGAAGCTGAATAGGATATCTACGTTGAAATATCTTGTTTTTGCTCCGCTGCTGGTCATAAAATCCATCTTATCGACGATTGGCCCTTTGCCGTCCTTAGGCCTTAGGGTTGATTGTTTGTGCACAGATGTTTTTCCAAAAACATCCAAAATGAAATACTCATCGTCAATGCTGGTAACTGCCATAGGACAATCCTGGGAGCATCCGTTGCCGGTTGAATTAATGGCCTCGAACACCATATTCAGGCGGACAGCTAGATTTTCTGCGTCATCTTTTTTAAGCTTATAAGCTGCTATCGCGGTATAATACAACAACTTCAAAGAGAACGGACTGCTCTTAAGAAGTTCTTTTCCCTTCTGGTATACTTTTTCATCGTCCTCTTCGCGTATAAAGCTGTTAATATCTTTAACGTCAAGTTTTGTGTTATGCTCGGTAAATGCAGAAGCATAGCAAAGCAAGAACGTTTCAATTGCCGTCAAGGTAATGTCGGCCTCCAGATAGCGGGCATATAGCTGATCAAACTCCTCCCGGTTATTTGTCGCATAATCCTTAAGGGATTTAATGTCAAGCTTATTATAAGTTGCATTTTTAAGACTGTCCAGGCTGGACAGCATTTCCTTGGCCCAAACCTTTTCCCTTACATCCTTACTGTTCTGGGCAACAAGCTCAAGATAAGGCTTTGCTTCATCGAACCTATTAATATCCAGATAACCAAAAGCGATGTTGCCGGCTATCAGCATGTCGGAAGGGTCATATGTGAAAGCTTCTTCATATAGTTTCAGGGCCTCTTCAAACTTCCAGTCGTTATAAAGGAGAGAGGCCTTGTTGCTAAGGAAAACAGGATTCTTAGGGTCGTAGTCGACAAGCATTTCTACAAGGTCGTTAACCTCTGTGGGAGAGGCGCTGGCAATAAACTTATTGACATAGCCTTGCATGCTATCCGTCATTGATTGCGGAGTGTTCTCCAAGGGTTCGTTCCGCTTCCAGAGCCAGACATTGCCGTTTTCCTTTGCCCTATCCAAAATTCCCTTGATAACGCTTAATGCCTTATCTGTCTTTTTGGCGTCAAAATAAGTTGTGGCAAGTCCGATGCGCATGTCCAGCCTGTCAGGGTATTTGGAAATTCCTTCTTCCAAAACTGTCACGGCCTTATTCAGAAGGGCTTCATCATAGCTAACATCGTTCTGTATGTAGCCGGCTTGTTTGTTGTCTTTGTCATAAAGCAGAACTGTTTCCCCGTCAGAGTCCGGTTGCCCGGCGTTCACTATGAGAATCTCGTCCCGCGCCTGAAGGAGCCAGAAATTAAATGCAGAAACGTAGTATTCCGGATCACTATTATCCCACCCGTCCAGAAGGTTTTTCATGCCGATGGTGTCTTTTTGTTCCAGTAGTTTCAGGAACTTGTCATAGTTCGAATTCTCCTGTGCTACGGCTCCGGCAACTGCGAGCAAAATACTTGCTATTACCGCAAAGAATATACGTTTCATGTTAATATGGCTTTTTGTGTTTTGCCTTAAAGATAACACTTTATTCTTATCTCGCCTAAAAAATAGCTGATTATTCCTCCTTTGGCATCACCATGGGAATAAAAACTTGTTTTCAATTTCAAGATGTATTAACTTAGTGCATGTAATAACACGCACGGGCATTATGCATTGCCGCTCTGCAAACCAATCTGGTTGGGTTTCTTAAACCCTTTCCCTGGCGTTTTCATTGTTTGTTTACCACTAACTATTGGCATAGGATTCATTTCTCCTGCGCCCTAACCAAGTTTTTTATGACGCTAGTACAATCAACAGTAAGAATAATGCCTGACGGGAACCCCGGAAGAGTTCATCCTTATCATATAAGTTTCGAGGGCTTGGAAAAGAATATTATTTGTCGTGATGCTTCGGATTGTGATTCATTGGTAAAATGCCTTTTTGTTTGTTCTGTCAGAAAAAACGTAATAATAATCGTTTATGCCGTGGTCTCCAATCATGCCCATTTAGCCATTTTGGCAAAGTCACACAAAGATGCATACGATTACGCTCAGGAGGTTAAGCGGACTTATTCGATGCTATTCCGGGCCAAATACAAAGAACAAAAAGTATTAAAAGGAACCTCTGTTGATGTTCAAATGTTGGATACGCCATGGTACCTTAGAAACGCCTTGGCATATATCTTAAGAAATGCTTATGATAATGGGGCGAATAATCTGAATGACTATAAATGGTGTGGGTATAGCGCTATATTCAGGAATGAGCCTTATCGCGGTGAAAGCAAGCCTGTTGCCTCTATGACAAAACGTGAGCGAGAAAACATAATGCATACCGGCGATGACTTAAAGGCGGTATCATGGTGCGTTAATGCAGATAATGAATTAATCCCTGCGACAACTTGCGATGCAAAATACTTGGAACAGGCATTCAACAATGACCAGGCCTTCTTTTTCAAGAGTATAGGAACCGTAAATACGGCAGAGATGACTCAGAAATTGGTTCTCTCCCCCAGGCAAATGAAAACCGATTCCGATTTTTTGAAGGATGTTGAAGAACTATCTATTCGGTGGTTCGGCACAAACTTGGCAGAATTGTCAACAGAAAGAAAAGCCAGACTTCTTATGTATGTGTATAGGAGCACAAAAACAACTGTCGCACAATTAGCCAGGACCTTTAATCTTGACCAGGAAAGTATCAGAATTCTTCTGAATAAATAGGAGCCGTGAGAAAAGATTGTCCTGTAGCTCCTTATGTTGGGGAAGGAGGAACTGGTCTGATGTGGTCTTTGTTGGGGAAGGTGGAAGAATATGTGCCAGACCTTCCCCAATAATCTGGGTCAGAAGGCAGATTTGCGGGGAAGGTCCCCCAAGCAAACTTCCACCTTCCCCAAACGGTCTTCCTACAGGGTGCTTTCTGGGAAAACAAAACTATAATTCGACCTTTTCCGGGGGGGGCATGCAAATAACCGTGGAATCCCTGCGGAATCTACAGTTTCACCAGCGCCTGGCCGGTGCGGCCGTCTACGCAGACGGTGAGGGGTTTCTGCAGGCGGACGTGACGCAGGAACGTGGTCTCGTAAGCGGCAGGCAGGGCGTCCAGAGCGCTGAAGTCTGCGATATCGCCTTCCCGTGAGTAAGAATCCACATTCACGTAACCAGCATTGAAGGAAGTAAGATTCTGGAAGAAATGCGTTCCCTGGCTGGGTTCTACGCGGAAGTCCGGAAGAGCGCACTCTACCAGCACCTTCGTCTCGGAAATATCGCTCCAGGAAACAGGAACGCCAAGGGTCGGGATGCTGGACCCCCAGCGACCGTAGCCGATAAGCACGTACTGGCGGCCCTCGGTGCGCATTTTTGCATTCAGCTCCCTAAGCTGCGCGGCCATCTCTTCCGTCTTCATCTTATCAAAGGCATCGGCCTTAAGATAAACGACATCAAATAGCCCGTTAATCCAGCCCGTGCCAAGGGCGCTGCCGGAATAAACCATCGCCCCGGAGCAATCTATTGACTTCCAATCAACATCGGCCTGCATAACGTCGGACGATATCGGACGCACCTGCAGGGCGTTGAAGGTGCCGGTAGACAGTTCCGCGGCGAACTCAATCTCTATGTCGCAGTTCATCTGTGCCTTGCAAATCTCCATCAGCTCTTTCAGTATGGGCGCCAGCGGGAAGGTATTGTACCGCAGAACATGGGCGAAGGTAACGATCTTCGGCCCGCGCGGCAGCGGCGAATCCACTATGCACATATTCTCATAGTCGTAGGTGGATACCACCTTTGAAAGGGCCTTGAACCGGCCGCAATCGGCAATGGGAATGCGTTCCAGGTTGACGGCATCGTCCACGGAAGTCTTGAACTTCTCTGGCTGAAGGTCAAGGGCATACATAGCCTGCTGAGTCTCGCTCAGGGCCAGTTTTGGCGTAGAAGTCTGAAGCACGTGGTTAGGGTATGCCGGGCTGAAGCGCAGCACCTGTTCGCCATCCACTACCGCCTTGCCAAGGCCGAAGGCAACTTTGGCGATGCCCTCCTCTGCCTTTTCATAGCCGATGGGGTAGTAATTCACAGACCTGGCCACGCCGGATAGTGTGGGGAAGAAGTAGCCATCATCCTCTGCTCCGCAGATTTCCTGCAGGATGATGGCCATCTTTTCTTCCGATATTACGTTGGCCGTGGCTGTTATATAGCCCTTTGACGATGCAAAATAAACAGAAGCGTAAACGCTCTTGATAGCCTTTGAGAGAAGGCGAAGCTGCTGATCTTCGTTCTCTACCGCCGGAATCATATAGGTAGAATAGATTCCTGCAAACGGCTGATAATAAGAATCTTCCAGTTTTGAAGAAGAACGGACGGCAAGCGGAGCCCTGACCACGTGAATAAAGGCACGAAGGGCTTCTATAAGGTCCGTCGGCAGGTTGGAAGACACGAATTCAGACAAGATTTCCGCATCGGAAATATCCGAATTTATTACGTACCGCAGGCCGTTTTCAAGGATGAAACGGTCAAAGTACTCTGTTGTTATGACCAGCGTGCGCGGCACCATCACACGCGCATTCTCCCATTTATTGTATAAGTTGTTCTTATACAGGATATGATTCAGGAAGGCAAGGCCGCGCGCTTTTCCGCCAAGCGAGCCCTCGCCAAAACGGGAGAACCAGATTGTGTCGTTGTAGCTGGCCGGATCAAAGCGGGCGACAACCCCCAGACCCTGGGAAATGCGGTAGTCGTGAATGGCCGCCACCGTATGTGCGCGGAACTCTTCTGAACTTGGGAATGAGGTATTCTTAATTGTCATTCCAATAGAGAAGATACCGCGGGCCAACAGCCATCTGGAGACATAGTTCTTACTGCGCATCTGCGTCAGGACGTTTTCCGGCAGCTGGGAAATAATTTCCTCTGCGCCCTTAAGATCATGGGCGCGGGCAATTTCCCTGCCGTGTCCGTCAGTGGCGACGAAGTCTCCAAAGCCAAACTCGCGGCCTATGTATTCCGACAATTCCTGGGTAAGCGTCTTGGAACGCTTCATAAGAAAACCGGCATTAAGACTATCTGCCACGCTGCGCATGCTGTCCTGTGAAGACTGCATAAGAATGGACATCTTTGGATACTCTTTGCGGATAAGGTTGCAAAGATCTACGCCGGCGTCCAGTTTCTCCTGGGACGGTTTGTCGTTGCGATGCAGCACAAAACCAATGTCAGAGATGACTCCCAGAAGGTTCTCTTTATAGGTATTGTAGATATTTACGGCGTCCTCGTAGTTGGTGGCCATAAGTATCTTCGGGCGGGCCCTTTTACGGAAGATCTGCTGTTCCTCGTTCAGGGCATCTTTCACAGCCGCGATGTTCTGCTGCAGCACAAGCTTGTACAGAACCGGCAGGTAAGTAGAGTAATACCTTACCGAATCCTCTACCAGCAGTATGCACTGCACGCCTCCTTCCAGAATGTCATTAGGCGCATTGGCGCTGTCCTCCAGCAGCTTGATGATGGCAATGATAAGGTCTGTACTGCCATTCCAGCAGAATATGTAGTCGATGGCCGATTTGTCGTGCTCTTCCATCTGCCGATAAGTCTCCTTAGAGAAGGCAGAAAGCAGGATTACAGGCACGTCGGAGGCATATTCCTTCATTTTGCGGGCGAAGCTGAAAACATCCACCTCGCCCACATTGTACATCGTAATGACAAGGTCCCAGCGGTCGCCGGCATCCGCACGGGCAAGAGCCTCGGTGGTAGATGCCGCACGTTCGAATACCGGTGGGTTGCTCAAGTTAAGCTCGGCATACTCCCTGGCGATACGGGCGTCCAGGCGTCCGTCCTCTTCCATAGAGAAGTTGTCGTAATTGTTGCAAACCAGCAGTATCCGGCGGATACGCTTTGTCATTAACGCTGTTGTCATATTAATCTTCTATTGAAGAAGCCACAATGTTTGCTATGGTAGCACGTACGCGGCCAAGGTTGCCGTCATCGGTAGGATGAACCCTGTTGGTAAGGATGATGATGGCAGTCTTGGTGTCGGGATCAATGATCATTGACGTGCCGGTGTAGCCGGTATGGCCAACGGTGTGCTTGCGCTCAAGGATGTCGCCGCTGGTGCCGGGATACATCTCGTAGGTGTCCCAGCCAAGGGCACGGGCCACTGCGGGGTCGTTGTCAAAAGGAATCTCGAACATCTTGCGAACAGTCTCCCTGCCAAGGATGCGCTTGCCGTGAATGGCACCGCCGTTCATAAGAGCTGCGGCAATCACGCTAAGGTCCATAGCATTGGAGAATACGCCGGCGTTGCCGGAATTACCTGCATTTCCAAGACGGGCGATAGGGTCGTGAACCTGGGCGATGAGCGGCATACCGTCCTTCTGAACCTCTGTAGGGGCGCAAAGCTTAGCCAGCTCTTCTGCGTTGGGGTTGGACTGAGGCTCGCCGTAAAGCGGGAAGTAGGTGGTGTGCTTAAGGCCAAGGACGTCGAACACATTTTTCTGTGCGTAGTCGCAAAGACGCTCTCCGGTAACTTTCTGCAGCACATTCTGCAGGGTGATGAAGTTAAGGCAGCTGTACATCTGACGGGTACCGGGCTTGAAGCGGCGTGCAACCTTGGTTGCAATGTACCACATGAGGGAATCCGGCTGGTTAACCTCGAAACGGTTCCTGTATTCGTTCTCTCCAATGTAGGGAATGAGGCCGGAAGAGTGGGTAAGAAGGTTCTGGATGGTAATCTCCTCTTCTTCTCCGGTTTCCGGATCAACCCAGTTCTTGAAGTCGGGGATGTAGCGGTCAACCCTGTCAGACAGGCGTACAAGGCCCTTTTCAATGAGCTGCATGAAAGAGAGTGTGGTACCAACGCACTTGCTGACAGATGCCATGTCAAACATGGTTTCCTTGGTCATCTTAACGGTATCGGGCACAACCTGCTTGTTGCCGAAGGCTTCCAGATACACTACGCGGTCGTCGCGGACAACCGATACCACTGCGCCGGGCATGAGTTTTTTGTCGATGGCGTCGTTGATGACGCTGTCAATCAGTGTCAGTCGGGCACCGTTCATGCCGCGATGCTCCGGTTTGCTGATTTTAAGCCCCTCTCTCTGGGAGCACGCCGTGGCAAGGATTACAGCCGCAGCAAGAATAGAAAAAATGCGTTTCATCGTAGGTCAGTAATTTCTTTTATTTCTTTTTGGTGAGCTTGCAGCCGATCTGCATATTGTTGAAGTTGCCTGCCAGGCTGCTGATTGTGCCGGCGGCGCTTTCTGCCTTGCTTACAATATCAAGGGCCTTCTTTGCAAAGTCAAGGAACTTCTTGCCGTTGAAGAGAACCTCGCAGCCGCTGCCGGTATTCTTAAGCGCACCGGTAAGGGACAGGTATTTCATAGCCTTGCCAAACTGCATCTGAAGCTTGTTGCCGTCGTCAAGGGTCTTCCAGGTACCTGTAATGGGCACATTCTTGATGGTGCAGGTGAAGGTGAGGTCTTCGTTGAAGGTGATGGTGAACTGTCCGGGACGAAGTCCGTACTTCTCCAGATAGGTGCTGATCTTGTTCTCGATGGTGCTGTTTGCAGCTGCGCCGGCGATGTTGGTAATTACATCGCTGCCGCCAAGGGAGATGGCAGGGCCGGTGTAGGTCCATGTGCCGGGAAGAACCACAGCTGTGGTGTTACCGGTGTAAGCGTAGATTACGCTGTTAATGGTGTTGCCAAGATTTGAGTTTCCACCCAATGCACCCAGAATGTCACCCAGGCCCTGAGCCTGTGCTGCTCCTGCAAAAAGAGTTGCTGCGGCAATGATTGCAAAAATCTTTTTCATGATATTGAAATTTTATTCTTCTTCGTCGTCATCATCTTTCCAGCCCTGGCTGTGGACGGGCATTTCTACGCCCTCGGGTGTAACCAATACGGCTCCCACGTCGTTCTGTGCCAGATGGCCTATGATATCGAAGGTCTGCAGGTTGTGCCTGAAATCTTCCATTTTCAGTATGGGGATGGTGAACACAAGCCTGTAGTCTTCCCCTCCGTTGAAGGCTGCTGATACAGGGTCGATGTCAAGCTTCTTTCCAAGTTCGAAGGTATTGCCCTCGAAGGGAATCTTGTCTGCATAGACCTTTGCGCCCAGGCCGGTATCGCGCACCAGCTGCTTAAGCACATCTGCCAGGCCTCGGTCTGCCAGATAAGCGGCTGAAGGTACAATGCCAAGGTCTTCCATCTTTGTGAGGGCATCTGCCTCGATTTCAGGTTTAAGGTAGGCGCCCACTATCATCTTATACCTGTCCAGATCCGGTGCGGTGCGATTTTTCTCGTAGTCCGCAGCACCCTGCTCAAGCAGGCTGAAGCCCAGATATGCGGCTCCCAGAGGGCCTGAAACGCAGATAAGGTCCTTGCTCTGCGGCTTCGGGCGGCGTGCTACCTGCAGCCTGTCTGCATGTCCGCTGGTGGCCAGTGCAATGCTAAGACCGTTGCGCGAGGGTACAAGGTCCAGTCCCAGGTGCTTGAGCCCGTGCTCTTTGGCTGCCACAACCATGCCCTCCCACAGCTCTTTAATCTGCGGATAGTCCAGTTTTGCCGATACTCCAATGGTGATGTCCATTGCGTCCGGATGCGCCAGTGCGGCGTAGATTTGT
>JAEEGL016450669.1_pt1 | contig 30448 bp, 25 predicted proteins | sample 9134231 | NCBI WGS metagenome assembly JAEEGL01 (sample SAMN16246548, study PRJNA631951) | gut metagenome | biome: gut microbiome; feature: rumen; material: fiber-attached | host: Bos | place: Iran: Karaj | collected 2018-10 | reverse complement strand
TTATTTCAACTACTATGCCGAGCTTGAAACGGCGGGCAAGTGCTACGAATGGGTCAAAAACCACCTCGCTTTGGATGAAATCAACGTTTATCTTGAGAAAACCGAGGTCACGGACGATTTCGAAAGCAAGTTCACAAGTCTTTATGACTATTTGTCGGCGGAAGCCGGCAAGGTGCCGCCCGGGGCGAACGGCGTGATATTCACTCCCTGGCTTCACGGCAACCGTTGTCCTTTTGAAGACGCAAGCGCCGCCGGGATGTTTTTCAACATCAGGATCGACACCGGCAAGCGGGATATGATCCGCGCCGTTCTCGAGGGGATCTGTTATCACCTGCGCTGGCTGCTTGAATGTGAAGCGAAAAAAGTCAAGACCTCCGACACGGTACGATTTGTGGGCGGCGGATCGCTGTCTCCGGTGATTTGTCAGATGCTCGCGGACATTACCGGCAGGACGGTCGAGACCGTGGATAACGCGCAGCAGGTCGGTGCCGTCGGAGCTGCGATAGTCGTTGCGGCGGGGCTTACGGGAGAAAGCGCCGCGGAGCTTTCCCGTCGGATCGTGAAGGCGAACCGCACCTACCTTCCCGATTGGGAAAACAAGGCGGTATATGAGCGCAATTACAAGGTGTTCAAGAATTTATACAAGTCCAACGTCTCGAATTTCAGACAGCTGAACGCCTGACGAAGCGTAATACGCGTCGGGTCTCAACACGCCCGGCGGTCAATACCGTCACCGTTTACACAAAATGCGGAGGTCATCCATGAACGTATATGATTTCGACGGCACGATCTATTACCCGGATTGCGCCGTGAGCTTTGCCCTTTGGTGTATGAGGCGGCATCCGTCTTTGTGGTTTACTTTTTTCCCAAAGGCGATCAAAAGTATCATAGGTCATAAGCGCGGAAAGGTGCCGCGTTACGTTATGGAGCGCACATTTTTCAGCTTCCTTTGCAAGGTCGACGATTTCGACGTGCAAATTGAAAAATTCTGGGACAAGCACGAAAAGCGCATCTCCGCATGGTATCTCGCGCAGAAAAAGCCGGATGATCTTATCATAAGCGCTTCCCCGAAATGCATCATCGAGCCCATAGCAAAAAGGCTCGGCGTAAACTGCGTCGCGACGGAATTCGACCGGGAGTTCGGCGTATTTGTGGATAATCTCATGTATGCCAAGGGAAAAGCCGCGTATCTTATCGAACACGGGTTCCCGGTGGTGGATAATTTCTATTCGGATTCGCTCGCGGATACGCCTCTGGCGCTTTGTGCGGAGAAGGCGCATCTCATCACCGACAAGGCGCGGAAGGTGAACGACTGGCCGGATCTTGATGAGGAGACCCTGGAAAAAGTTCACCGAAAGATCGACACGGGGTGGTCGATACACCTGTGACAAGGCGAGATCAATCAAAACCAATGATATATGGGCTTGAACATAAAGCGAAGGCGCTGATTTTTCAACAAAATCAGCGCCTTTTTTGGTCCGAGTGGAGATAACGGATTTGACTAAACCACAATAATAATCACTATTTATCGGCACCCCGTGCGCATTTTTCTCCGAGGAACAGAAGCAAATCGCTGAAAAAATAAAAAAGTCAAGTATCATTTGCCTGATTTTTCTTGATAACATACTCATCTTATTGTATAATATATGTCGAATATAGCGCTATAGTTTGTTATTTAAAGGGGGAGCGTATCTATGGCAGAAGAAAAAAGATTTGCAAGGGCAACATGGCAGATTATGGAACAACTTCTTGAAGTAGATAATCTTGAAGATGCTTTGTCCGGAAGTCTTGAAATAATAGTTAAAACCCTTAACAGTGAAGCAGGTGCAATATGGTTTTTAGATACAAAAACCGACCGCCTTTCTCCGCTTTTCCACATAGGCCCTGCGGATATTTCAAATATAACCGTTGAAAACGGTCTCGGCATTGAGGGTGTTGTTACAAAAACCGGAAAATCCATTATAGTAGAGGATGCGGCAACCGATTCCCGTTTTGACAGCACCGTATTTGACGATAACGGACTTGTTACAAAGACTATGATATGCGTTCCGCTTAATAATCTTCACGAAATAATCGGTTGCGTTCAGATTGTCAATAAAAAAGACGGCAGTCTTTACGACAAAGATGAGTTGCAGCTTTGCGAGCGTATGGCGTCACTCGCCGCGATAACAATAGAAGAAAAAGGGCTTTTGGTCGATTTGGGCGAGAAAAAAGAGATACTTGCCGTGCTGAAAGACGTTATAAAAGAATTCCCATCGGGCGTTGGCGTTTCAAGGGTACTTAAAGGCATAAACCTTGAAATCTACAAAAATGAATTTGTTGTGGTATTAGGCGAGTCGGGTTGCGGCAAGTCCACCATGATGAATATTGTGGGCGGAATGGATTTTTTGACAGAAGGTTCGCTTTTAATTGAGGATAAAGATTTTTCTCATCCGTCTGATAAGGACCTTACGGCGTTTCGCAGAAACTATGTAGGGTTTATATTCCAGGCGTATAACCTTATGCCTAACCTTACTGCGCTTGAAAATGTGCAGTTTATCGCCGAACTTGTGGATAATCCGATGCTGCCGATAGATGCGCTTGATAAGGTCGGACTTAAGGACAAGGCGAACAATTATCCCTCCCAACTGTCCGGCGGTCAACAACAGCGTGTTTCAATTGCCCGCGCTATTGTTAAAAGACCGAAACTCATACTGGCGGACGAGCCCACCGCGGCGCTTGATTATACAACGAGCATAGAAGTGCTTAGTGTTGTTGAAGAAATCGTCAGAAATGACGGCGCAACAGTTATGATGGTTACACATAACCCGGAAATTGCAAAAATGGCAGACCGTGTAATAAAGGTGCGCGGAGGGAAAATAGCAAGCATTAAGAAAAATATGCATCCCCTGCACGCTGAAGAACTTGTGTGGTGATTTGGTATGAAAAAGACACAGTTCGTTGATTGCATAAGGAATATTGCAAAACAGAAGGTTTCTTTCTTTTCAATTATTCTTATCGCCATAATGGGCGTTACCGCGTTTTTGGGTATCGGGTACACTTCTACCGCTCTTCGCAAAAACAGCTCCGATGTTTATGACAGCCTCAATTTCCGCGATATTGAAATGGTTTCTACTCTTCTTTTTTCTGATAAGGATATCCAAGACATTCGCGAAGTTGAAGGCGTTAAGGATGTAGAACCTATAAGATATACCGATGCAAAACTCTGCTATGCGAATGAACGCGAGAGCGTTAACGTCATATCGGTTTCAAACCGAATAAACCTATCGGTATCTGTGAAAGGACGGTTGCCGAAAGGTGCCGGCGAGTGTGCCGTTGAGCAAAAAACCGCTGATGAATTAGGACTTAAAGTGGGCGATAAAATCGCTTTAATTAACGTCGAAGGCAACACTGCCGAGTATCTCGGGGGCAGCGATTATGTTATCACCGGCATCGCAAAGCATGCCGATCATATCAATATATTAGTTCCCGATTTGGCGTATGTTTTTGTTAGTTTGGACGCGTTTGACTCTGCGGCGCTTGAAGGTTGCTATATGAAAGCGGAAGTTGTAATTGAAAAGCCCGAAAGAATAAACCGCTTTTCAAAAGAGTACGAAGAACTTGTCGCAAAAGTTATGAGTCGGATAGATAAACTATCGGTATCAGCCACCGCCCGCCGTACGAAGGAAGTTAAAGACAAAGCAAACAAGGATATACTTGACGGCGAAGAAGCCCTTGATGAAGCGCTCAAAAAACTTGAAGACGCCAGACGGCAACTTGACGAAAAGACAAAAGAACTTAAAGCCGGCGAAAAAGAACTGGCTTCCGGCGAAGCACAACTGGTCGCCGCAAAAGCGGAACTTGACGGCGCAAAGGCTGCACTTGACAGCGCCGGACAGAAACTTGAGAGTGGTTTTGCCGAAATCGAAGACGCAAAAGCTCAAATCCGAAACACCGTAAAGGACGCATATGAGCAGATATTCAAAAGTGAGGAAAAAAGAAAACTCATAAATTGGGCGAGTGTTAAAACCGCCGATATCGACAATGTTGCAGAAACGGCAAAATACCTTTATATTACCGATACCGTCCGTTTTGATTTAAGTAGAAAAATCGAGGACGTTCTGGCCGGGATTGTTAATTCCGCCAATGTGCCCGATGAACTGCTTGTAGCAATTTATGAAACCGTTCAAAAAACGGAAGCGCCGAAAAACGGCGATGTTTATGATATTGACGCTATAAAAGATACACTTATGCAAACGGTTGCAACAGCTTTTGACGGTTACACAAAACTTTCAAACGCTTGTATTGAGTGGGATAAAGGGCATAACGAATACATTTCAGGCGTATCTTTTTACAATGAGCAAAAAAGAAAATATGAACAGAATGTCAGAAAACTGATCTCCGGCAGAAGAACGCTTGAAGACGGAAAAGTGAAAATCGCCGACGGCGAAGCAGAATATGGAAACGGTCTGACCGAGTATGACGAGGGAAAATCAAAACTTGCAGAAGCAAAAAAGCAGTTTGATAAAATAGAAACCTGCAAATGGTTATTGTTTGACAGCAGAGGAAACGCAAGTTTTGTTCAAACGGTTGTCGGCAGTGAAAACTTTTCAAATATTAAGATGACGTTTTCGCTGATGTTTGTCGCGGTCGGCGCTCTTGTCATTTTTGCTACAGTCGGAAAGATCGTGGACGAACAACGCACGCAGATCGGAACAACAAAGGCGCTTGGTTTTTTCAACCGCGAGATATTTGCAAAATACATTGTTTTCGGCGTGTCTGCGACGGTAATAGGGGCGTTTTTAGGCATTGCGGCCGCGTACTTTATTATAGAGCCTATAATGCTGAACGGCTTTGCAAAGTATTATCTGTTTGATATTTCAAAACCGACCGTCAGCATCGCGCCGGCGGTGGTCGCCCTTATTGCAGGCGTCATTTTGTCCTTTATATCGGTTTGGTTCGCAAGCGTTAAGCTTTTGCGGGAACCTGCGGTTCGCCTTATGCAGCCGAAAATGCCGGGCGGCAGCAAAAAAACCGGCGGTAAAGGGCGGCTTTCGCTCTATTCCCGTCTGATTTTGCTTAATATGCGAACCGACCTTAAGCGGGTTGTTGTAACCGTGGTGAGTGTGGCGGGTTGTTGTGCGCTTATAATAATAGGTATTACACTTAAATCTTCACTCAATAATTCCGAGAAAATCCATTATAACGAAATATTACAATATGATATCAGCGTTGAGTATGACGGCGACGCTTCTGATGCCGAAAGCAAGATCGAAAACATACTTGACGCCGAAAATACGGAATATGTAAAACTCTCGAATACAAACGTTACTTACAGAATAAACGGTTTACAGGTTGCCGAACTCTTTTGCGGCGATATAAAATCACTGGATAAGTTTTACCGTATCAGAGATTGGAAAACCGGAAAACCGTTTGGCAGGATAACCGAAGGCGTTTTAATTCAAAGGCGCTTTGCGGAACTTTATAACTTAGACAAAGGCAGTAAGTTTGAGGTAACCCTCCGCGGCACAAAAACCGTGAAGTTATATGTTGCCGGTGTGTTTGAAAACTATATAGGTCGCGGTATCGTTATGTCGCCCGAATACTACAAGCAGGTTTTCGGTGAAGATGTTACATACAATAGGTTTTTTGTCCAAACGGGGAATGTCAATGCCGCTGATTTGGAGAAACAGCTCAAAAAAATTGACGGCTTTGAGGGCGTTAAACCGTTCGATGATAACAGATCGGTGGTTGAAGCGTCAAATTCGATGGTCAATTCGGTAGTTGTGCTGTTTATTGTGATAGCGGCAGTTATGGCGCTGGTTGTTCAATTAAATCTCACCAATATGTACATAAACGGCAAAAAACGCGAACTTATCATAATGCGTATAAACGGATTTACCGTAAAAGAAGTGAAAAGATATGTGCTGAGAGAAACCGTTTTGACAACCATACTCGGAATAATATTCGGTATCGGCATAGGTTCGGCGATAGCATATAGAATTATAAGAATTCTTGAACAGGCTTTCTTCCAGTTTGACAGAAGGGTCAATCCCGTTGCCTGGATAATTGCCGCAATACTCACTGTGGCGTTCACGGCGATTGTCAATGCGATTGCCCTGCGAAAAACAAAAACTTTGAAACTAACGGATATTCAATAAAAAATACTATAAAACAAAAAGGTGATGTATAAATGTTGCTCATCAATGTTAGTAAAAACGATAATAAGGTTGTCGTTGCGACAGAGGGAACCATTGATACGGAAACAGCGCCAAAGCTCAGCGAGGCTCTGTTGGATCTGGATTATAATAATCTGGATCTCACGATTGACTTTAACAAAACGGATTATATAACATCCGCCGGACTTCGGGCATTACTCGTTGCCCGAAAGAAACTTTCCGAAACCACTATGCACATAATAAACGTCAATGAAATGATTGATGAAGTGTTTAGAATTACCGGATTTTCTAACATTTTAACCTATACCCTGAAAGAAACAAGCGAGGTTGACTGTCATCTCAGTTTCAAAGAGCTTTTGAAAAAGCGGGCGAATGACGGGCTTGCTTTTGTCTTTGCCGGTCGCAGTTATACCTGGAAAGATATCGATCGTTTGTCACAGATTGTGGCTGACGACCTTGCAAAAGCCGGTGTAAAAAAAGGGTCTCATGTCGGAATTTGCTCTCCAAATTCCATTAACTGGATCGTCACATTTTTTGCAGTGCAAAAACTCGGGGCGATCGCACTTTTAGTGAACTACGGACTGAAACCCGATGAAATCGCCGCCCTCGCGGAAATAGGCGACATTACGCATCTCTGCTACGGCGCCATACCCGGGATTACCGATTTCGGCGTTTTCTCCGCCGCGTTGCTCGGCGGCAGATCCGCCATAACATATATGTATGATATCGGAATGAGTGTGGATTTCACCGAACGGCTCCCGGAATATGACGCCGTTTCGGAAAAATACAATGAAACATTTCATTTTGACGACCCGAGCGTTGTTATCTTCACCTCGGGTTCCACGGGAAAGCCAAAGGCGGTACTCTCCTCTTCTTTCAATCTTCTTAATTCCGTTAAGGCGATCAGCGCAGAGTGTGATTTTACAAGCGCGGATAAGTCATGCGCGTTTTTACCGTTTTTCCATGTGTTCGGTTTTGCCTCGTGCATCGGAATAGGTCTTTTATACGGTTGTGTTTCCTACATTCCCGTAAACAACAAACCTGCTACGCTCATCGATATAATAAAGAATGAGCGCTGTACTATTTTCAATACCGTTCCGACCATGTTTCTTGCTATGGTGGGGCAGCCGTCCTTCACGCCGGAAGCCCTTTCATCTTTGCGCGTGTCGGCTCTCGGCGGTTCTGCAACAAGTGAGTCTCAGATGACGATGCTTCACTCGCTTTTGCCGAATAACCATTTTTGCAACATTTACGGAATGTCCGAAAACGCCGTAATCACTATAACGCGGTATGAGGACACCTTTGAACATATAACTCAAACGGTCGGCACAAACGCAAACGGCATAGAAATTGAGATACGCAACCCCGCAAACGGCGAAAAAGTCCCCGACGGACAGCCGGGCGAAATCTACATACGCTCAAAGGAAATGATCGTATGCTATTATCACCTTCCAATCGAAAAGCAACCGCTTGATGACGAAGGATGGCTCGCCACGGGAGACCTCGGTATCATTTTGCCGGACGGATATCTGAAACTTGTCGGTCGCGCAAAGGATTTGATTATCCGCGGCGGTGAGAACATTTCTCCCGGTGAGATCGCCGATGAAATCGCCAAACTTCCCGGTGTTGCCGATGTAAAAGTTATCGGCGTGCCGCACGAGGTGCTCGGTGAGGAAGTCGCCGCCGTGATTATGCTGAAAGATGGGGCGCCCTTCGATGAAGATGCAGCAAGGCAGACGCTGTCGGCTAAACTTGCGAAATATAAAGTTCCTGCCTATTTTGTTATCGTAGATAAGTTCCCGATGCTCGGAAGCGGAAAGATAGATGCTATAACGCTCAAAAAAGATGTTCTTGCAAAACTGAATTTGAGGTGATCGGGATGTCGGAAAATATTAAAAATCCGCTTATGAAAAAAGACCGCGATTATGCGCATGATATTGCAAAAGGAATAGGAATCCTGCTTGTTATGCAGGTGCATATATTTGATTATCCGAAGTGGTATCTTATCGTTATAGCGATAACAGAAGTCTGGCTTATGCCGTTTTACTTCACCCTTTCGGGCTATTATTACCGTCCGGGTGCGCGAACGCCCTGGCAATCTATCAAACGCCGAACCCTGCAGCTTGTAAAGCCCTATTTCATTTATTCTGTCGTAATATGGGTTATGACAACGGCGTATAATCTGATCACCGCGTCTATGACCCTCAAAGAATGTGCTGAGCAGTACCTTGCTTTTCTGCTGAGCCGTCATACGACTGAAGATGTTCAAACTATGGGCGCGGTTACAAAAGGAATTCCCTTTACAAGCGTTGTAGGAACATTTTGGTTTATTGTTATTATGTTTTTTGCGGACATCATTTTCTTCCTTATCGCAGACTGGACTCTTGCTTCGATGAAACGCTTCTTCTCCGTAACAACAGGGCTTGTTTTCCTTTCTTTCTTCCTTAATCTACTTGTTGATAAAACGGGAAAAGGACTTCCCCTTAATATTCAGAACGTGCCGATGGCAACGGCGCTTATACTGATAGGCGCGATGCTCGGCAAGCATAAAGTTCTTTCAAAAGACTTTACATCGAAAAAATGGATGGTTATAAATTCACTTGTAACGCTCGCTTTGATTATGCTGATCCAGTTGCGGTTCGGCGGCGCAGGCGCTTTTGCCGCGGGTATCTTTATGTACTACGGAGCGCTGGATGTATTCCCCTGCGTAATGTACGGCATAATGGCACCGTTTATGGTGATCTGCCTGAGCCGGCTTCTTGAAAAAGTCCCACTGCTTAATAAAGCGCTTGTCTGGATCGGATTCCGCACACTTCCGATCTTGCTTGTACATATGGTAATCTCAACTTTTGTCGGAAGACTTACGGGCATTGAGCCGAGAGTTATCGGGCAGTACGGAGTTAAAATGGGAGAAAGCGCGCTCAACTTCATTTTAACCCTTGCTATAATCGTGATCTACCGCGTCGTTTGGGAGTTTATATTAAAGAAGATATATATTAAGCGGTCAGTATAAGTGCTTACTAAACAGTTTAATCATTCTTGGTATGATTTTACTTCGTTGTTAAACTTGAATAGTTCAAATATGTTGTCCGCCTAATACAACACGCGCGGACGGATAAAGTGAAAAACCCACGCTAAAGCGTGGATTTTTCTTGGTCCGAGTGGAGATAACGGATTTGACCAAACCCCAACAAAACTAAGTTTTTACGGCACCCTGCGCGCATTTTTCCTCCAAGGACCAAAACGAAAATCGCATATTTTACACAACTCCTCCCTCGCGGTACAATGATATCGCAAAGGAGGATTTTGCTATGAAAGACAACTTAAAAGGCGTAGGGATCTGGGGGCAAAGGCACTATCAGTATCTGAAAGAAAACAAACCGAGGGCGATCGGCGTGATGAGGATAAAGGGTACACTGAACTCTTATCTTCAACAAGTCAACGAACAGGCGGATGAAATGGCTTTTCAGCTGGTAAAGCAACTTGCCAAGCAGGAAGGTATCACCGAGGAACTGAAACGTCGTGATCAAATGGCGTGGGTCGGCGCGATGAACAACATCCGCGACCGAGTCAACGAAATCGTCCTGAACGAGGTGATTTTCGTATGACGGTACTGGAAGACCTATGGTATGGCAACATTCGCCCGGTTGAGAACTTTGTTGATGGCAATATGGAGTATAAAGAATTACTTCGCCTTGTGTCAAAAAACAGAGAGGTTCTTGAAAGCGAGTTATCCCCTAAAGAACTTGAACTATTGGAAAAGTACAACCTATCCGTAAATGAAATGAATTCAATTTCCGAAACCAGTGCTTTTCAATGCGGTTTCGCTCTCGCTGTCCGAATGATGTTTGAATGCATGTTCAAAAGCAAGGGTAAGGAGGCACACCAAACATGAACAAGATCATACATAATCGAATTATGTGTCTTAAGTGCGGCGACATAATTGAAAGTGAGCATAGACACGATTTTAAGTGTTGTTCTTGTGGAGCCTGCTCTGTTGACGGAGGGCATGATTATCTACGACGAAGTGGACATCGCGAAGACTGGCAAGAGATGAGCGAGATGCAAACGGAAGATGAACCTACGGAACATAAACCATGATTAAGTGCATATCCTACCCCGAGCGGAGCCGATATCGGCTCCGCTTTTCAATTAATTAAATTCGGCAGATTTAAAACTTTTTCTAAAATCTGCCGAAAATTTGTTGACTTTATCCGACTTTTTGACTATAATAATATCGTATCATGGGAGTATTGTATTCGGAGGTAATCAAATGGAATACATTAAACGCCATTTGGAAGATAAAGTTTTGTCTTTATCCAAATCATACTCAGCTATTTTGGTGACAGGTCCGCGTCAATCGGGCAAGACAACAATGCTGAAAACATTGGCTGAAAAAGAAAATATCGGGCGTGAATATGTAACGCTTGATGATCTTTCTGTGCGTGAAATGGCGAAGAGTGACCCGGCAATGTTCTTGCAGCTTCACAAACCGCCTGTCTTGATTGACGAAGTGCAGTATGCGCCGGAACTGTTCACCTATATTAAGATCCACATTGATAAAAATCACAACCCTGGTGACTTCTGGATGACCGGTTCGCAGATTTTCCGCCTGATGCAAGGTGTGCAGGAATCCTTGGCCGGGCGCGTTGCGCTGCTTCATATGTCTCCGATGTCCCAGCGGGAGATCGATGGTAGATCCGCTATTCCCTTCTCGACAAACTTTGATATGTTAGTTGCGGAAAGTAAAAAGGTTGAACCGATTACAGCGCCTGAGATCTACGAGCGACTGTGGAAAGGCAGTATGCCGGGCATTGTCAGCGGTTTATTCCCGGACCGTGAGATCTACTATTCGTCTTACATTTCCACTTATATTGAGCGCGATGTGCGCGAGCTTTCAGGTAATATCGATGCGCTAAAATTCAATCGTTTTGTCACCGCTATGGCGGCAAGATCAGCGCAAATGCTTAATTACAGCGCCGTTGCTGAAGATGCGGACATTGATGTACCGACGGCCAAAGCGTGGACGAATATTCTTGAGACGTTAGGAATCATCTTTTTGCTGCATCCGTACTCCAACAATGTGTTGAAACGAACAATTAAAACGCCCAAGATCTATTTTTACGATACCGGTCTTGTATGTTATCTGACGAAGTGGTCTTCTCCGGAGATTGCTGAGAATGGTGCGATGAATGGAGCTCTACTTGAAAACTACGCCGTTTCAGAAATAATGAAGAGCTATCAAAGTGCTGGTCAAGAGCCATATCTTTACTACTACCGAGATCGTGACGCAAGGGAAATAGACGTCATCATTGAAGGTGACGGAAAACTCTGTCCGCTCGAGATCAAAAAGACCACTATGCCAGACAAACGTATCGTAAAAACTTTCGGTGTAATTGATAAAGCACCTCTTAGAATCGGCACAGGCGCCGTTCTCTGTATGGCGGAACAACTCGGCGCTTTTGACAAGAACAACCTTATCGTCCCAATTTGGATGATATGAGTCCGTTTTATGGGACATTGCATTTTGTACTATTTAATTGGGCAATTATTATAAAAGTATTTTCTCGGAAAGCCGGTGAGAATAGTGGTTTCTTATTTTTGTAAGAGTTGTAATATAAAGGTCGAAAAAAGCGAATGCTCAGTATGCGGCAAAAGAGCAGAAATAACAAGCGAATTGTATTGGTGTGAAACCTGCAATATTCCTATATACGAATCAGTATGCCCTATTTGTCACAAGCGCGGGAGATACTTTACGTCGGATGCTCGACCTGTTTTTCCGGAAGAAAGGCTACTAGTTGAAATACTACTTGGCAAGCCGTTGGCTTTCATCAATGATTCAGTATGGAACGGTTCAGGAAATCGTTATTATGTGAATGGGAAGAAAATCCCGTTAACCCTTTCAAAGATAGATGACCTTAACCCTGAAGAAATACGAAATACTATTAGTAAATATAAGGGAGAAAATACATATTCTGCGTTTGAGTATATGATTGAAAAATGGGTAACAGCTAACTCTACTCATTTTGACTTTATAACAACTGAAGCGAAACAGTATATCGCTGGTTTTTCAAAGAAGTACATTAACGATGAAACAAACGCAGCATTTGTTTCTTTTTCTGGAGGTAAGGATTCAACAGTTGTAAGCGATTTGGTTCGAAAAGCTTTGGGGAACCCGTCTATTATTCATATTTTTGGAAACACAACGTTGGAATTTCCACAAACGTATGAGTACATAGAGCGTTTCAAAAAAGCAAATCGTAAGACCCCCCTTTTGAGAGCTGAAAACAAAGAACAAGATTTCTTTAATCTATGTGAAACTTTTGGGCCTCCTAGCAGAGCATTAAGATGGTGCTGCACAATTTTTAAAACAGGTTTTATCGGCGATAAGATTAGGAAGACATTTCCAGATCGGAAGTCTATTTTAACTTTTTATGGAATACGAAGAAGCGAATCTACTAGTCGTAACAATTATGAACGGTCATCAGAGGGGAAAAAAATTAGCAAACAGCTTGTGGCTTCTCCAATTATAGATTGGTTGGACTATGATATTTGGCTTTATTTATTAACGACAAAGATAGACTTCAATTCAGCATATAGGCTTGGATATACAAGAGTTGGCTGCTGGTGCTGTCCCAATAATAGTAAGTGGTCCCAGTTTTTAGCGAGTATTTATATGCCGGAGATGCATCAAAAATTCCACGAAATTCTTTTTCGTTTCGCTGTAAAGATGGGCAAGGAAGATCCGGAAGATTACGTTAATAGTGGCGGTTGGAAAGCCCGCCAAGGCGGTGCCGGTATTGAGTTGAGCAAGAATGTTGCAATTGGTTTTAAGCCGTGTGCAACAGATTCAAAAAGCTTTAACTATGTTCTGTCAAAACCGATTACCAAGGATATGTACGAGTTTTTCAAGCCGTTCGGTGTTTTGAATTTTGAGATGGGAAAGTCTCGACTTGGAGAAGTTTACATCTTAGATTTCTTTACAAAACAGCCAATTATTAAGCTTCAGGGGAAAATTGGTTCGAACGAGTTAAAAATTTCAATTCTCAGCACACCAATTGCAGGAAGAACAAAAACTGTTGAAGTTGAACTTAAATTTAAGTGCCAGATTACGAAATATCAACTTTGCGCCGGATGTCATGCTTGTGAAAACGTGTGCAAGCATAATGCAATTAAACTAACCAAAGCGGGAGAAATTGATACGGAATACAAGTATTCCATAAATGAAGAGCAGTGCGTGCATTGTTTTGAATGCATCAACCATTATACAGGAGGTTGCTACATGAGACGTGTATTGCTGCCAAGAGGAAAGGGTAATTTTGAGCAATGAGTGCATTTATAAAAAAAACAAAGCTAAAAGGGAATGAATCCTTCAACATTCGAGAAGGATGGCTCCGAAAAGGTGTTAGGAACATTGAACAATATCCCAACTTGTTTAGCCGCGATGATGTTATGGAACTTCTTGGTGTCGGTAGCAAGATGGTTAAGTCTATTCGTTATTGGTTGCAAGCAACTGGTTTATGCTCTGAAATACCACAAACAGGTGGGCGAGCAAGAGTTCAAAAACTAACAGAATCATTTGGAAGAATTATCAATACATTCGATCCATATTTTGATGATGATTTCACGTGGACACTTATGCACTATAATATCGTGAAAAACGAAGATTTGTGTCTTGCTTGGAATGTCTTCTTTAATTCATTTAACGGAGAAGATTTTTCGCGTGAAGAAATGGTTAAAGCATGTGAATTTGAATTTAAAAAGCGCATTGATGCAGATTTCCGGTATTCTTCCGACTCTTTCAAAGACGACTGCTCCAGCATTATCAGAATGTATTTGGAATCTGATTATTCTGATGAACCAGAAGAAAATCTAGGGTCTCCCTTCTCAGGATTAGGTTTGCTAAAGAAAACATCTAAAAGCACTTATAGAAAAGCAAGCCCGCCATTTGATGTTTTAGACAAGCTTGCTGTACTTTATGTAATTCTTAGCAATCTCAATGATGAAAAATCATCTGTGAATATAGATGAACTGGTTGAGTCTCCCAACAATATTGGTCGAGTCTTCAATTTAAATAAATCCATTATAAATGAGTATTTAGATCAACTGCGCATATCGGGTTTTATTACAATAAACCGCACTGCAGGGCTTGATATGGTATATATCAACAAAGGATTAAGTCCTGAAACAATAATGACAGAATATTACAACTCCCAAATGAGGTAATCTAAATGAGATATGCTGATTTCTTGAAAATAAAAGATGATTTTCAAGCATCAATCAATCTTGAGTACGATTTGAATAAAATCGAGAAGATCAATAGTTACATTCCAACAGAACAATCAGTGAAAGTTCTGGGGCATTTCTTGCGCTCCTTTTACTATGAAAACGAGCCGCAAAATAGGGCTACTGTTCTAGTGGGTCCATATGGCCGAGGGAAATCTCACTTGCTACTTGTGCTTAGTGCTTTAACCTCGCTTGATTTGCTTACTAACGATAATGGTGCCAAGGCGGTACAAAACGATTTATGTGATAGAATTAGTGCAGTTAATAAAGAAATCGGAGCATTGGCACAAACAGTAGTAGACATGAATATTCGCACTCTTCCGGTGCTGATAAACAGCAATTCTACTGACATCAATCAAGCTTTTCTGATAGCGTTAAGAGATGCATTAGAGCGCGCGAATCTTGTTAACCTTTTACCAACCACTTATTTTGATGCTGCTGTTGAAGTAATAGAGAAATGGGAAAAGTCTTTTCCTGAAGCATACGAAAAATACATACAAGAACTACGAAAAGAAAAGAAAACTGCAGATGAAGTATATATCGGTTTAAAGCAATTCGACCGTTCAAGCTACGAACTGTTTTGTAAGTGTTATCCATTTATTTCAGCGGGTGCAGATTTTAACCCAATGACAAATATGGATGTAGTAAAACTGTACATGGCAGTTGTTGACGCTTTGGTTGAACAAACTCAGTATTCTGGGCTTAATATAATATTTGACGAGTTTAGTAAGTTTCTTGAGGCCAACTTGGACAAAAGCAAAATGTTGAACTTTAAAATCATTCAAGATATGGCTGAAGCAGCTACTAGAAGTGAAAAGAAACAAATTCACTTTACTTGCGTAACACATAAGGATATTCTTGATTACTCTGCAAGCGATAGCTTTAAGACTGTTGAAGGCAGATTTAGCAATGTTCGGTTTGTTGCATCATCTGAGCAGAGCTATGAGCTTATCGGAAATGCTATAGAAAAGCAACAAGATTTCACTCAGCTATATATCAACAATAGTGAATTATTTAATGGTGTTGCTGGCTGTTATTCTTTGACTAATGTATTTAATGAAATAAGTCCTACTGCATTTAAAGAGAAAATTGTATTGGGATGTTTTCCTCTTTTGCCAATGTCAGCTTACGCATTGTTGCATATAAGTGAAATAATTGGGCAAAACGAACGCACCCTTTTCACTTTTTTATCTCAGAAGGATGAGTTGGCTCTTAGTTCATTTCTCAACAAAAATAGAGATTCTATTGATTTTGTTACGGTTGACTATATTTATAACTATTTTGAGGATCTATTTAAAAAGGAAATATTTAATTCGAAGATCTATTCCATTTGGTCCAAGACAAATGCTGCACTTAAACAGATAAGCGACAATTCACAGATAAAGATTATTAAAACTATTGCGGTCATTAATATCATTGCAAATGATGACTTAAAACCAATCCCTACGCACATAAAAGCTTGCTTGACAATGGATTCGGAAGAGTTTGAGCAAGCTATTAGAGAATTGCAAAAGAAGCAGATTTTGTCTCAGCGTGAGACACTTGAATATGTATTATTGACTGCAAATGAAATCAATATTAACAAGGCAATTGATAATTATTCTAAAACTAAAGTAATAAAGATAAACACTAGTGAAGAATTGAACCGTCTATATGATTTAGGCTATATAATGCCTCGAGAGCACAATGATAAGTTTAGTATGCTTCGGTTTTTTAAGAGTGTTTATATGGGAGCAGAGGCCTTCCTCCACTGTTTAAATGCTAATCAGTTACTTTTAGATTACCCTTACGACGGAATTATCGTCCATATTATTGATTCCGATAATTCCCATATAAATAAGGTCTTGCAAAAGCTTTCTGACTTTAATGACCATCCAGAAATCATTTTATGCGTTTCAGATATTCCGTTTGTTTATGACGATTTACTCCGTAAGGTGATTTCAATTGAGCATCTAAAGGAAGAAAACTCCGCCGATAGTGAGTACTATTCCGAATTAGACAATTTTGAAACCGATACTAAAAAACGAATAAAAGATATTATTACCACTATGTTTGCACCAAATAGCAAACATAGCACATTTCATAACTGTAATGGTGAAATGCCCATCTTGAAAATGGCAATGCTGAGCCGAGAAATATCACATATTTGTGATATCCGGTATAATATGACACCGATAATAAATAACGAGATGGTTAACAAAAATGTCCTAAACGCCCAAAATGTCAAGGGCAGAGATATGGTTGTTGACTGGATTCTTGAACATTCCGATGATAATCAAATTCCTTGTATGGATGGCTTCGGCCCTGAGGTTAGTATTTTTAAGTCTGCGTTTAAACAAACAGGCTTGGATGTTGCGCCCAAATCTAATGATCAAGGGACAAACAAGGTTCTTTCTCAGATAAAAACATTTATATCTGGCTGTGAAGAGCAACGTGGTTGCTTCTTCGAGCTATACAAAACATTAACCTCGGCTCCATATGGAATGCGAAAAGGAATTATTCCATTAATGATTGCCTATGCGCTTAGGCCTTACAAGGAAAATGTTGTTCTCTATTATAAGAAAAAGGAAGTCGAGTTATCTTCTGAAATCCTTGGTAGTTTAAATGAAAACCCTGAAAATTATTTTCTTTTAATAGAAACCGGAACTAAAGAGCGCGAAGCGTACCTTGAATCACTTAGCCAATTATTTATGCAATCGCAGAATCAGACTGCGACGCTGAACAAGACTTATTCCATAGTAAAGAACATGCAAACTTGGATGCGTAGTTTGCCTGAGTTTACAAAAAAATTTACTTCGTATTATGAAAACGGTGAAACAAAAGGGTTGTCCCAAGAAATCATTACAATAAGAAGTGAATTGCTTAAATTTGAGGTTAATTCAAGGCAATTGCTTTTTGAAACGTTTGTTGACGTTCTTAGCACTAAAAAAAATTATGATGAGTGCTCGCGCAAAATATCCGAAATAAAGGCTGTTTTGGATTCGCATATTGCTAATTTCCGTAAAGAACTTTCAATCAAATTGATAGCCTTGTTTGTTCCGGGCTATCGCGGTAGTCTATCAAATGCTGTTATTTCCTGGTACAAACAGTTGCCGGACAGTTCGAAAAAACACATGTTTGATGCAAATACAAATGTGTTGCTTTCGTTGGCAAAAGATGTCACAACATTTGATGACGATCATCTTCTTGATATTATTGCGCTTCGTTTTGTGTCAATTTCAATAGAAGATTGGAATGATGCCCTTGCGACTTCTTTTCTGAAAGACATTTCGGAGTCTATAGCAAAAATCAATGAGTATCATGAAGAGCAAAATCAATCTACTAGCAAATGCAAAGTGTCAATTACACTCTCTAATGTTAAACACGAAAAGACATTTGAAATGGATTCGATTTCGCCACTAGGCAAATCGGTGCTTAGTAATCTGGAAGGTGTGTTTGACGAGTATAATGACTCGATTGAACCTGATGAAAAGCTAGCTATTTTAGCAAAACTAATTGATAAAATTATTCGTTGAGGAAGAGTTACTATGATCTATTTGGATAATGCCGCCACTACCTTTCCAAAGCCCGAAAAAGTTTACGCTGCAGTAGACTATATACAAAGGAATATAGCGGTTAATGTTGGTCGAGGCAGTTATCGCGTTGCTAGTGAAGCTATGGCTGTTGTTGACGAAACAAGATTGCTAATGGCCAAACTGGTTTCGGCTAGAAATCCAAATAGTGTTGTATTCACCCCTTCTGCTACAATAGCTGCGAATGAGATCATATTCGGGCTTCAATGGGATGAATACAAGACGGTATATGTATCTCCATTTGAACACAATGCTATCGCACGGCCGTTGCAAAAAATAAAAGATCTCTTTCATATTGATATTAAGTTCCTGCCGTTTGATGATAAAACGTTCGAATTAAAAAGCGATGAGATGGGACGGCTTTTTGCATCATACCCTCCGGATTATGTATTTATCAACCATGTAAGCAATGTTACAGGAACAATTGTAGATGTTGAAACAATAGCAGATAGTGCCAAAAAGTATAATGCTACCATAGTTGTCGATGGCTCGCAATCAGTAGGACTAATCGAGTACGATTTGTCAAAATCACAAATTGATTATCTCATATTTGCTGGTCACAAAAACCTATATGCATCATGGGGAATCGGGGGTTTTTTTGTTAACACTGACAAGCTAATTACACCATTTATTTCTGGTGGGACTGGCTCTGATTCTCTTAACCTTATCATGAGCCCGATTACACCTATTGGATTTGAGGCGGGTAGTCCCAATATTATTGCTATCGCAAGCTTAAATGCATCGCTTAAGTGGTTGAATGAAGTCGGAATTGATACATTATTCAATCATAAGGATAAACTTGCAAAAAGAATTGTTACTGCTCTCTCTAACATGGACGGAGTTGTAGTATATTCCCCAGAGAATGAATTTATGAATACTGGAGTAATCTCGTTCAACATTGATGGTTATACATCTGACGAGGTTTCATCAATTCTAAACAGCGATTATGATATTGCGGTTCGGTCTGGATACCATTGCGCACCGTATATTCATGATTTGATTGGTTCAAAAGAGTATATGGGTACAGTTCGTATTAGTCTAGGTGCATTTAACACAGAGCAAGATGCTGATGCGTTAATTGAGGCTGTAAGGAGTATATGCTGATGTCATTTAAAGATATCACAGTAAAAACTGAATACAGAACCGGAAGCAGTAATGTCATTGGTGATTTTTATATTCCAGTTCTTTCTCATGCAATTAAATACAAAAGGGCTGTGGGATTCTTTTCCTCGACGGCATTAATTCAGATAGCAAAAGGAATATCTGAACTAGTAGCGAATGGCGGCACAATGCAATTAATTGCATCTCCGAGGTTGTCAGAAGAAGATATGCTCGCAATAAAAAAAGGATATGATAATAGGCATGAAATCATTACGCAGGCACTTCTGCGCAACTTTTCAGAACCTAAGTCGTATTTTGAAAGCGAACGTTTAAATATGCTTGCTACACTTATTGCGGAAAACCGGCTTGATATAAAAATTGCATTTACTGATAATGGAAACCAGCTAGGCATTTATCACGAAAAAATGGGTTTGATGTATGACGCAGACAATAATGTTATTGCTTTTTCTGGGTCTACAAATGAATCTGAAATGGCCTTCATCGAGAATTATGAAGTTATGGATGTGTTTTGTTCTTGGCAATCAGAGTTTGAAAGAAAAAAGGTTGAGCAAAAAGAGTTGGCGTTTCATTTGCTTTGGACAAATGCAGATTCGAAAGTTGAAATAATTGACTTCCCCAAAATTGTAATTGAAAAGTTGATGAAATATAAGCGGCCAACTGTTGATGGCAAAATTGATAGAGCTGAATTCTCAGTCCGTGAAATTACCAAGACAGAACTCCCCCAAAATGTATTTAGAGTTCCTAAAAGCGTATCTTTTGATGATCATCCATATCAGCTTGAGGCGATTAACAATTGGATAAACGCAAAAGGGGTTGGCATTTTTGACATGGCAACCGGTGCTGGTAAAACATACACAGCTTTGGGTGCGTTGTCTGCTTTGTCAAAAAGCCTAAAAGATAATCTTGCGGTAATTATCCTGTGCCCATATCAACATTTAGTTGAGCAATGGGTTGAAGATATTAAGAAATTTAATGTCAACCCGTTGATCTGTTATTCTAAATATGATTGGAAGAAGAAGTTTAAGCTTCTAGTAAACGATTTCAATTTGGGCGTTGTAAAGGGCTTTTGCGCAATCATGGTGAATGCATCATTTGCTTCAGAATATGCACAAGGAATTTTGAGCACAATCAGAGGCAATACATGTTTGGTAGTGGACGAAGCACATAACTTTGGGGCTAATCGACTAAGAAAATGTATGTTGCCAAACATGAAGTATCGCTTGGCTCTTTCTGCGACACTCGAGAGGCATCATGACGAGGAGGGTACCGCTGCTTTATTCAATTATTTTGGTGAAAAACGCATCACATTCACTCTTAAAGATGCTATCGAACAAAAGTTCCTGACGCCTTACTACTATTATCCAGTGGTGGTTAATCTTGAGCCAGATGAACTTGCTGAGTATATTGAATATACCGAGAAAATCATCAATATTTTGCGAAAAAACCATAGTGATGATTTGCCAAAATCAGCTGAGATATTAATGATAAAAAGAGCGCGTATAATTGCTGGTGCAAGGAACAAGATAAAGGTTCTGCGAAAACTAATGCAAAACTTCAAAACAGACAATAACATTATAGTATATTGCGGTGCGACTAAAATTTTCATGGATTATGAAGATTCGTACGATGAAGATGATAAACGCCAAATCGAAAAGGTCGTTGATATTCTCGGAAATGAACTTGACATGCGCGTTTCAATGTTTACATCAAAAGAGGATGCTAATGAGCGAGAGCGGATAAAAGAAAGTTTTGCAGAAGGTCAGCTTTTACAAGCATTGGTTGCAATAAAATGCCTAGATGAAGGTGTTAACATCCCAGGGATTCGTACAGCATTTTTATTAGCTAGCAGTACAAACCCAAAAGAATATATTCAAAGAAGAGGGCGTGTACTAAGAAAAGCTGATGGAAAAGATTTTGCGAAAATATATGACTTTATTACTCTCCCACGAGCTTTACAATCAAGCAGACCAATAGAAAATGTTGACTGTGAGTTGTCGTTATATAAAAGAGAAAAAGAACGCCTTATGGATTTCGTACAATTGTGTGAAAATCCGTCTGATTCATTTAAACTAATCGATGAAATTAATGAATATTACCAACTTAATTATATTGGAGGCAGTGATTATGGAATTTGAAAAAAAAGATAATGCCGATATCAAGGTAAATGAAGAAAAATTAAGAAAGCTGAAATATCGAATCTATACTTTGGAACGAGAAAACTATAAAACTCAGAAATACAAATACAACGAAATGGTTGATAAAATCATTAAGATGATATCTCAGGAGGTCGACAATGTTAATTAAGCAAATTGTGCTGAAAAACTTTCGGCAATATAAAGACAAGCAAGTTGTTCCATTCTCATGTGATAAAGAGAAGAACGTTACGGTTATATTAGGCGACAATACAAGCGGCAAAACTACATTAATTCAAGCATTTAACTGGTGCCTATATGGTGAAACATCATTTAAAACTCGGGAACTGGTCAACTCAGAAACCCTTATTTCATTGTCACCTTTCTCTACTGCTGAAGTGCTTGTCGAAGTTGAACTATTTCATGAAGACAAACTTTATGTGGTTCGTAGAGCACAGACTATTACCAAAAACGCAGATCAAACTCACACTTGCGCAAGACCAGTTTTGAAAGTTGAGTATAAAGAGCCTTCAGGAGAAATGGAAGAAGTTCCTTCATTTGAAGCTCAAAACACAGTGAATAAAATATTACCCGAAGCTTTATCTGGATATTTCTTTTTTGACGGTGAACATATTTCGGATATAAACAATAAGGGGAATGTAGTATCGGCAGTTCGTGGGCTAATGGGATTGGAAACAATAAGTGAAACGGTTGATCATTTCAATCCTAAAAAGACATCGTCTGTAATTAGTAAATTGCAAAAAGAGCTTGACTTAGGACAAGATGAACGTAACAATCGTCTCCAATCTGATTTAGATGGTGCAAAACAAAAGTTCCAGTTAACGGAGAACCGTATAGAACAAGCAAAAGAAGAAATATCGTTCTTAGAAAACAGAAAGAAGGACCTTGAAGCTCAGATACTTGCCAATGCAGATACAAAAAGCAAACAAGAAGAAAAAACACGCATCGAAAACGACATTAAATATCTCTTGCGCAATCAAGACGCTGTTGAGCAACAGTTAATTCGTGATTTTACAGAAAGATCATATCAGTTTTTTGCTGCTCCTCTTTATGAGAAAGCGTACAAAGTAATTGCCGACGCCAAGCAAGAAGGCGAAGGAATTCCTAAAATGCATTCAGATTCAATCGACTTCATACTTAAAAGAGGAAAGTGCATTTGTGGGGCAGATTTGACTTTGAATCAAGGAGCAGTTTTGCATATTAAGCACGAACAAAGCCTTCTTCCCCCACAACATATTGGAACAACTATTAGAGAGTTCAAGAATGATTGCAAGCATTATTCTCAGGAAATTGAAGGATTTGCCGATAGGATAAAAGAGGATTATATTCGTATCCGTGAAAATGCTAATCAACTTGACGAAAAGAAAACTCGATTATCTGATCTTAGTAGATTGTTGCAGGGCAATGTTGATGTAGGCCGTATTGAGAGCGATAACATTGAAAATGAAAAGCAATTACAGGCTAAAAGGGCCTTGCTTATTCAACTTTCGACCCAAATAGGTGAACTAAAGAATCAAATTCAATCAATCGAATCTGAAATAGCCGGAATCCAAGTAACTACTGATAAAAACAGGAAAATCAATACATATATTGCATACGCCAATAAAATATATGACTGGTTTAGAGAAGGATATGATAGTGCAGAACTAGAGGTTAAAACCGAATTGGACACCAGCATTAATTCTTTATTTGAACAAATGTATCATGGGAAAAGAATTGTTGAGATCGACGACAACTATCATATCACCCTAAAGGTTGACAACGGGAAGGGAGCTTTTGTCAACGACACTTCTCCCGGATTGGACACAGTTAAGAATTTTGCTTTTATATCGGGCATAGTAGATTTGGCACGAAAGAAAGCAAAAGACAGAGACGAAGAAGACGGCGTTAATTATACAAGTGAACCATATCCGATAGTAATGGACGCACCTTTTTCAAACGCTGACGAAAAGCATATTGCCAGCATTTCAAGGGTTTTACCGCAAGTTGCAGAACAAGTCATACTTGTTGTTATGAATAAGGATTGGGAGTACGCCAAAAGCAATTTGGCTGATCGCCTTGGCATGGTCTATCAGATTGAAAAAGCCTCAGAAATACAATCCACAATAAGGAGAAATAGCTGATGTTTAATAATGATATTTATGTTAGAGGCAAATATGCATCTTGGCTCAAGTTCTTAAGCGAAAAAACCGAAAAGAATGATAAAAGCGAAAGGGTTGCGGGCGTTTTTAAAAGAGATATTGACGTATACTTAACAGCGGCTATTATTGGATTGAACCTTGGGTTGCGAAGAGAATCTGATAACGGAGCAGATAGAACCAAAATTCATGTTGATACTGTTATTAAAGAACAAGATAATTTGATGTTTGTATTTCGAATGGCAATGCTTGTCGATAATAGCACTCGCTTATCTTCTGACGAAAAAATAGACCGTGCTTTCAAAAATCCAGACACTTCAGAAAATATGGATCTTTTCAATTCCTATGTCCGAGGTGGAATAGAATGGCTATATGAACAGTTTTCCGAAGGGTCTGCTACAAAAGATGAATATCTTGCAAAAATCTATGATATTACAGAATCCTTTAACAATGAACCAAATGCGTGATTATCAATTTAATGTATTATATTTTCAAAAGAGGAGATAATAATGACAATAATAGATGCTGTGAAAAAAGTTTTAGAAAATGAAGAAGAAGGACTATCTCTACAACAGATCTATGACAAAATAGTTAGCAATGGTTATTACGAGTTTGGGGCAAAAGATCCTCTTGATGCTGTACGCATTCAAATCATGCGATATTGCGAGGACAAAGTCATTAGTTATGCTTCCGATAATAAAGTCTTTATTTCAGAAAAGAAAGACGGCGTAGAAGTATTCATGTTGAAATATAAACGAGGTCAGGTTATGGATATTAATAAAAAATATAAATATATTTCAACAGAAATCAATGGGATCACAATTTATACTCTTGTTATGCCCGTTAAAGATTTAGCAAATATTAGTTATGTCGCTGTTCGGGGAAAAGATATTGAAAACGGTGCTGTTCAGCGTGTGTTGAATCGTCAAAGGATATCCGCAATTAAGAATTATGTTCTCGGGGACAATTTGTTCGTTAATACTTTTGTTATTAACTGGACATATACAGAAAGCCTTCCGATTATTTCTGAAAACGAAATTGAATTGCCGATTTTATACGCTGCTGCGCAGCTCATTGATGGGCAACATAGACTGGAAGGCATTAAGGCGGCAATGATAGAAAAGCCTGAATTGGCAGATAAGACCATAATAGTATCACTTGCAATCAATTTGGAAACAAAGGATGCGGCAAAAATCTTCTTAAATATAAACTCCGAACAAAAACCGGTACCCAAAAGCTTAATTTATGATTTGTATGGAGTTACTGAAGAAGATCGCAATTACGCTATCAGTAGAGCTGGTGATATTGCACGTATTTTAAACGAAGATGAAACCTCACCATTCTATAATGCAATTAAATTTCCCGGTGCAGCAAGAAGTAGAGGAAAGTTAGAGTCTTCAACTGTTATAGGCACTTTAAAAGAGTATGTGGAACATGGCGGAAAACTTGAGGAAAAGAATATATCAAGTCTGAATTCGCAAGTATCTGCTATTCAGAATTACTTTGATGCTCTGAAGTATCATGCTGATAAATCAAAAAAGTGGAGCACGCCTACACAAAATATTTTTTATAAAGCTGCGGGGTTTATCGGTGCGATTAACTTTTTTATGGAAAATGTTTTGCCTAAATGTGTGGCTCAGCGTAGTTTTAAACAGGAGATTATTTCAAAAATGTTTGATTTTTCAGATGTAGAATTAATAACTCCAAAAGATATTGAAACTACTGACGGTAGAACTGCTAGAAAACGTGTGTCAGATAATCTAAAGGAAGCGTTTATCTCAGACATACCAGGTGAAGCGGATTATGATTTTTAATACAACAAAGTGCCAGGAAATCTTTCGGAACAGATTTACCGGCACAAGCGGTGAACCGTTCATAGACTACGGAAATGGAAGCCACATTAAGAATACTGAAGTTGACCCTTCTGATCTAATCTTATATAAGCAGTCCAAAGGGGAAGATATTATAAATTTCTACTATAAATCTTTATTGTCTTTTAGCGAAGGAATATCTGCTGTGTCAAGAGGCAATTATACTTGGGCAACAATAAAACTATACTATTCGGTCTACTTTGGCTTACGGTGTTCTTTATTGTGCCGTGACATTGTGCTAGTTAGAGCAGGTAATCATTTATATAAGTTTAAAATTGTTAACGGTGATATTTATGTTAAGCCGAGAGGAACAAATGATCACACGGCAACAGTTTATACCTATATTGAGTTATTTCAAAAAATAGATTTTTTTTGTAGCAATTTAATCGAAGAAAAAAATGCTTATGAATGGATGGAAAATAGTAGAAATATTGTTAATTATAAAGATGGTGTATTTCATGATCCGGGTGTAAATGCCATGTGGGAAAAAGTTAAAGCTGATATTGAAACTGTTGGAATTAAAGATATTCTAAAGAAGTATAATATCGAAAAAAGCTTATACTGTTTTTCGCCAGACTATGCGATCCTTTCGATTCCTTTTAATCGGATCCTAACCGTTGCTCAAGAAGTTAGAAATGAAACATCAATAGGATTGGAAGATGTTCAAAAAGATTGGATAAGGAGAATAATTGGCGATAATCTTCCAAATGACTACATAAACATATTAATAATAGATAATCATTAATACTCAATCATGTTACTATTCTCTTTTTGATTTGTTAACTCAACCATTGTATATTGCGGATTTTTTAGCTGATATACAACAATAGGATTTGTACAACTTGTTTTTTGCTCATTCATTTTCTTAAACTGAGCGGTGCGAGAACCTGAATCGTGAACGACTTGGGTGACGACACAATCCATCCATTATATCATTCGTACTGTCACATAAAATCTATCTGATTTATAAGCCACGCTTCGTGATCGCACATTTGCGGTTTTATGGAGCGTGGCTTATACTATTCCCGAAATGAGGGATTATAACATGGTGTTTTTTATAGCAGATACACATGTCGGGCACGCAAACGTGTTGAAACTCTGCGGCCGCCCATTTGAAACGATAGAACAAATGAATGAAACCTTTATCGAAAACTGGAACCGCCGCGTTACCGGACGCGGTTCTGTATATGTCATTGGAGATATGTTTTTCCGCTGTAAAGATCCGTAGGCGATACTCCGCCGCCTTCACGGTAAGAAGCATTTGATCGTCGGAAATCATGACAGCTCGTGGATAAACAAGGTTGACATCGGCAAGTATTTCCAGACCGTCGAGCTAATGTCGGTTATATCCGACGGCGCACACGCTATGACTCTTTGTCACTATCCTCTTTTGGCGTGGAAGCACGCCAAGACGTCCTATATGATTCACGGACACATCCACGCCAACACGGATATGGATTTCTGGCCGCTGATTGCGGTGCGCGAGAACGTGCTGAACGCCGGAGTTGATTTGAATGGTTTTCAGCCGGTGCTGTTTGACGAACTTTTCGCTAATAATGTGCGATTTAAGGAGGAACAACCGGTATGAAGTTCTATATAACCGGAGATACACATGCGGATTTTAAGCGGTTTGGGTCTCAATTCTTTGATGACCAGAAATGCTATATCATCATCTGCGGCGATTTCGGCGGAGTATGGGATAACAGCAATACCGAAAAATACTGGCTTAACTGGTTCGAAAACAAGAAGTTTACGATCCTTTTTGTGGACGGCAATCATGAAAACTTTGATCTGTTAACCTCCTTTCCTGTAACTGAATGGAACGGCGGCAAAGTCCACGTTATCCGAAAGAATATCATTCATCTGATGCGCGGTCAGGTGTTCACGGTAAATGGTATTCGATTCTTCACTTTCGGGGGCGGTCAGTCACACGATATTCAGGCAGGTATTCTTAACCGCTCTGATCCTGACTTTCCATCCAAAAGGAAACGACTTGACCGTGAACGGGCACTATATAGGATCAACCACGAATCTTGGTGGAAAGAAGAATTGCCCTCTGAAGAGGAAATGGCTGAAGGGCTGGCGAATCTTGATAAGGTTGGTAATCAAGTCGATTTCGTTATCTCACACAGTGCACCGTCATCCGTCGTAGATATATTCAGCAGAGGGCTTTACGCGCACGACATTTTGACCGACTATCTTGAAAAAATCAAAGAACGCATTTCTTTCAAGACTTGGTTTTTCGGGCACTACCACGAAACGCAGATGATCGGTCAAAAGTTCGTTATGCTCTATGAATCTGTCGTTGATCTGCAACAGTTTCTGAGTTCAGGAAACGAAGATTAGAATACTCTAATAATAATCCGGCACATACCATAATTCTTTTTATTGTACACTAACTTATAATTCTGTTATAAAATAACTGCTCACATTTTCTGTGTGGCGTGCTTTTGATTCGATTATTTAAAAAAAGAATACTGGTACCTTTTTTATCAAATCTGCTTTCTATTGATTTCCCCAAGACGCAAAATTTGCGTCTTGGGGAAGTTCCTTATAAAGGTTTTTCTATTTGTTTGCGTTCTCCAGCAGGAGCTTTGGTAATTGCCACCAGATCCGATTATTTTGGTTTGATTATGCCAGATAGGATATCTTTTAATACCCCAGACAAAACTTCTTCGGTTGCATCCATTCCATCAACAAAACTCTGGCATATTGAATAGGTCGTGAACTCACACCGATTTCTGCGGCTATTTGATTAGCTATTACATGTGATTTTTCTTCCAAGGCGCAAAATTTGCGCCTTGGGGAAGCTCCTTATAAAGGTCTTGCTATTTGTTTTCGTTCTCCAGCGGGAGCTTTGGCAATGACCTCCATATCCGATTGTTTTGGTTTGATTTTGCCAGATAGAATATCTTTTGATACTCCAGGTAAAACTTCTTCGGCAGCATCTACACCGTCAACGAAATCCTCTGCATAATAAACGCTTCTTGGACTGATATCGTTTTTTTGTAGCCATTTTATTTGCGGTTTTACTTTGCACATCTGGTAAGGTGCAATTGTTGCACCTTACCAGAATTGTTTCGTTCAGCGGCACCGACCAAATCGTTGGTGCAAACAGCATTTTATGCTATCCCCTCAAAATGAGGGAATAGCACCCATGAATTTCGGAAACGGCTTCCGAAATCATAAATTAATGAGTATGCTTACCGGATTCTCATATTGATTGCCTCTACTCAATTTAGGTAAGTGGTCATTTTGGCCACTTAGCACCTTTATCGATTGTTACACAATGAGAATTTCTGGTACTTCCTCAAAATGAGGAAGTACCAGAAAGCATAATAAAAGCACTATGGTTTTTGCGTTTGGTAAGGGAACAAAATGATCCCTTACCACTTTTTATCGAATAATTTAATTTGCACCTTTGCTGTTGCAAGTAATCTGGTAAGTCCTCATTTTGAGGATTTACCATATATTTACTCACTTTTCGCCTGATACAGCTCAATTACCGTCTTCCCTTTTCGTTCAGCCAGGTTCTTAAACTGTGCCGCACCGGAGCCGATGTCGTGGATAACGTAAGTAACGACGAAATCGGATTGTTCGATCATCCATTTGTTTCGATAATTGATTGCAAAACGTTTAGGAACAGCTTCAATGCCTTCTGGAAAAAGAGTGTCTGAGTAATCCCTGGTATCGAATTCGTCCTTCTTCCCGGGCAAATAGGCGAGAACAACGTGGTAAGTGATTGGATACCGGGTCGAAAATTCACTGAGCATTCGATGCACCATTGAATCAAAGCCGCCGTGGTTGCCGACATAGAATAATCTAACGCCGTGATTCTCAATCAAATCGATCAGAGTCGACCGCAGAACCGGCTCTATTTCATTTGAAACATAACGGTGTCCGAAAAACGTACAGGTCATAATAAACAGCTCTCTTTTGTGGGATATATCGTAATTATATCACATCCTTTTCAAGATTGCGATATGTCCCACACGATTTGTCGCAAATTTGGGTACACTTTTTACGATATATCGTGTAAAGGAGTGCCTTTATGAATACAAAAGAAGCAGTTGCCGAGAGAATAATTCAAATATGCAAAGAGCGCGATATGGCGATTAATGCACTCGCAAATATTTCGGGTGTTTCGCCGTCGACAATTTACAGTATGCTTAACGAGAAAAGCCAAAATCCGGGTATCGTTTCTATCAAGAAACTGTGCGATGGTTGGGAGATCAGCCTCCGCGAGTTTTTCGACTCGGATTTGTTTGACGGACTGGAGCAAGAGATCAAATAATTCTCCGGTTCAAATACTTCTGCCCGGAAAGGCTTGACCCGGCGATAGCCTCTACTCAATTTAGGTAAGTGGTCATTTTGACCACTTAGTACTTTTATCGATTGTTACACAATACTTCTTGTACTTCCTCAAAATGAGGAAGTACAAGAAATCATGATAAAAACACTATGGTTTTTGCATTTGGTGAGGGCTCAAAATGAGCCCTCACCACTTTTTATCTGACCATAAGAATTTTAGTAAAGGGTCACAATGTCCCTTTACTAATTTTAATTAAGCAAGATTTTATAGTTTGTTGTTTGCTTCTCCTGTGGGTCAAAATGACCCACAGGAGAACATTTTAATTCAGTAATGTATTTATATGGATCAATCCACACCTTTGCTCTTGCAGGTAATCTGGCAAGTGCTCATTTTGAGCACTTACCAAAACGATAATAATGCTGCTACTACTGCTGAAAAAACCTGTTGCAAAATTGACTTTTTTAAGCAATAGAGTGGTGAGGGGATATGGTAAGTGGCAAGAATTGCCACTTACCAAAAAACAGTAGCGTTCTATTCGATCCTGCAAAGTATTACGCTTTTCACAATTTCGAGTCTTCGATTATGAGATCATATCAAATCGGATTTTCAGCGCGGATTCTTCGGCAGATTTGTGAAAAATCCAAAAAATTGCCGAAAAATCACTCCAATTTGCTTCCGGTCGATCTGAAAAACATTTGCGTTGTTGAACAGAAGCGACAACGCAGGGGCTCTACGAAAAAAGTTTCGGTTTTGCTATTGCAATCCGAACAAACGTTTGATATAATGCACTCACAACAGAATATTGATCTTTATAGCGAGTAAGCGGAGCAGCATTG
>JAEEGL011643592.1_pt1 | contig 30450 bp, 25 predicted proteins | sample 9134231 | NCBI WGS metagenome assembly JAEEGL01 (sample SAMN16246548, study PRJNA631951) | gut metagenome | biome: gut microbiome; feature: rumen; material: fiber-attached | host: Bos | place: Iran: Karaj | collected 2018-10 | reverse complement strand
TGTTTCATGATTCAAATTTATAAAAAGAACCAAGTTCTCACACGTCGTCTCCGCGAATGCGGACGGTTTTCTGTTGTACAGTGACTTGTCGTCAGTTTCCTAACTTGACATTCGCTCCACGGAAAACCAACCTGAGTAACTAGGTTGCAACCTCACGCTTCATCGCTATCATGTCACAGCAAGTAATAATATACACGAGAATGGGAATAGCTGCAAGAAAAATAATAAAAAGATTGTATTTTATTTAGTACAATTTGAAAAACCACCAAATATTGTGGTGAACAAAGAGATTTTTTACTATTTTACGTTGAAGATTCAAAATCTTCAAGTATAATATTCGAAGTGAAGATAAGACAACAATTATGAAGGATTCCCCTCATCCGCCTCTTCGAGGCACCTTCCCCCAAAGGGTAGGCATAATATTGGCCCCCAAAAGTGGAGCTAACAGATCGGGAATTCTTACTTATAAATAATTATTAGGAAGGAATTAACTCAAGATGAACATAGCATCTAATTGGAAAGATTACGAGATAATAGATTGCTCTTCTGGGGAGAAGTTGGAGAGATGGGGCAAGTATGTGCTTCTTCGTCCAGACCCACAGGTAATTTGGAACACTAAAAAGAGCTCTCCTTATTATAAGAAGCTAAACGCTCATTATCATCGTTCAAATAAAGGTGGCGGAGAATGGGAATTCTTTGATTTGCCAGAGCAGTGGACAATTAGTTACCCTATTTGCGGCCACGATTTAAAGTTTAACTTAAAGCCATTTGCTTTTAAGCATACAGGGCTATTTCCTGAACAGGCTGTTAACTGGGATTGGTTTTCTTCTATTATAAATAAGGAAGTAACTGAAAAGAAACGTCCAGTGAAAGTGCTTAACCTTTTTGCATATACAGGCGGCGCTACCCTTGCCGCAGCTGCAGCTGGGGCGCAGGTCACTCATGTAGACGCTTCAAAGGGTATGGTGCAGTGGGCAAAGGAAAATGCTGTTTCATCTGGACTTGCTGATGCGCCAATCAGATGGCTTGTTGATGACTGCCGTAAATTTGTTGAACGTGAAATCAGACGCGGCAACAAGTATGACGGAATCATTATGGACCCACCTTCTTATGGCAGAGGTTCTAAAAACGAGATTTGGAAAATTGAAGATGACATTTTCCCATTTATTGAATTATGCGAGCAGATTCTCTCTGACGATGCTTTATTCTTTTTAGTTAACTCATATACCACTGGTCTTCAGCCAGCAGTTTTAAACTATATGATTAGCACAGCTCTTCTAAAGAATCATCCAGGGGAAGTTGCTGCTGACGAGATTGGCTTACCAGTCACAGAATCAGGCCTTGTACTTCCATGTGGAGCCAGCGGACGATGGGTTAGAAAGGAAACTTTATGAATCAGACAACTATGAATCCATTGGGAACAGAGCCAATTGGAAAGCTTCTTAGAAAATTTGCCATACCAAGTATTATTGCAATGCTGGTGGGCTCCCTTTACAACATGGTGGATCAGCTTTTCATTGGTAACTTTGTAGGACCTCTTGGAAATGGTGCCACAAATATCCAGTTCCCACTTTCTATATTAAATGTATCTATCGCACTTTTGTGTGGTATCGGTGCCGCTTCCACCTTTAACCTTGCCATGGGAAGAGGCGAGACCAAAAAGGCCGGTTTTTATGTAGGAAACGCTGTAAGCGTTATGCTTCTCGGTGGATTGTTCCTTACAATCGTTACTGAGCTTTTCCTTGAGCCAATCCTTTTGGCATGTGGTGCAACTGAAAATATTTTGCCTTACGCAATGGAATACTCTCGCGTGTGTGCTTTAGGTTACCCAATGTTTATTCTTTCTGCCGGCGGAAGCCATATTGTTAGAGCCGACGGAAGCCCAAATATGACAATGGCTATCAACGTTGTAGGTGCTGTTGTAAACACTATTTTAGATGCTTTGTTCGTTGTTGTGTTCCACTGGGGTATGACCGGAGCTGCTGTAGCGACAATCATCGGTCAGTATGTTGCTGGCGCCATGGTGCTTGTTTATTTAAAGAAGTTTAAGACTGTTAAGCTTGAGAAGGAGCATTTTATTCCAAGCGGAGTTATTATCGCTTCTGTATTGTCTTTGGGTACTGCTCCATGTATCAACCAGATTGCCATGATGCTAGTGCAGATTACAATGAATCATGTTATGGGGCACTACGGCGCTTTGAGCAAGTATGGCGCCGACATTCCTATTACTTGTGCAGGAATCATATCTAAGGTTACTGGAATTTGCTTTTCATTTATCATAGGCATCTCTCAGGGCTTACAGCCAATTGTCAGCTTTAATTATGGTGCTTCTAACTACAAGCGTGTTAAAGATGCCTACAATCTGGCCATCAAGATTGCAGCCGTTATAGCAATCGGCAGCTGGGCTTGCTTCCAGCTGTTTCCTAGACAGATTGTTTCTATATTTGGCTCTGGTAGCGAGTTGTATTTTGATTTCTGTGAGACATACTTTAGAGTATTCCTCTTTGGAATCTTTACCTGCTTTTTACAGCCACTTACATCAAACTTTTTTACGTCAATCGGCAAGCCTTACAAAGGTATTTTCATGTCTCTTACTAGACAGGTGCTTTTCCTTACACCACTTATCATTATCTTGCCATTGATATTTGGCTTTAGCGGAGTACTTTACGCCGGACCTATTGCAGATGCGCTGTCATTTACAATTTGTTTCATATTAATCAGATTAGAAATGTCAAAACCTGAATTTAAAAATGCAAATTAGCACTGCAAAATTTTTAATTAATCAATTTCAGATTTAAAGTAATCATAAATGGCATCAGCCATCTCTTCTAAGTGCATGGTGTAGCAATGATCGTCGCCACTGATTGTAACTAGCTGCGCATCATTATAAAGCTCGACGGCTTTTTGCGAGTAAGCATATGGCACAACCTCATCTGCATCGCCGTGCACTATAAAAACTGGGCCTTTAAATCGTGCTATCGCGTCTTCTACATGAATTGTTTGGGCTACACGTATGTAATCACCATCAAGACTCCAATCATCTGAAGATACCTTTTCTGGAATATGATTTGGGTCAAATGAGACGCCAAGCACTTCGCCCTTTCTACAATATTCAGGAATCATCCAAGCAGGAGATAAAGGCAAAATTGCATTGAAATCGTCTGCACACATTCCCCCAATCAACATTGTTAATAAACCACCTTGTGAGTGACCGCACAGATATAAATCAGTCACAAAATCTAAGGTCTTTGCGTATGCAACCACAGCAAGTGCATTTGTAACCCATTTGTACAGTGTGTGCTTTTCAAACTTTCCATCACTATTACCATGACCATACATTTCAGCGCGAAGAACCGCAACCCCAGCTTTATTCATAGCCTTTTGAGCAGCTATAATGTGGTCCTCCTCCATGTGGCCCGTGAATCCATGAATCAATATGCAAAGCGGTCCCTTTACCATCCCCTCTGGGCAATCAAGCTTTGCATGTAACTTGACGCCGTCACTGTCGATATAAAATTCTTTCATGCCTTCTCCTTTTAATTACTAAAAAATCCACCCTCTCTATTGGTATGTTTCCTCTTAACAGGACTACCTGTAAGGCGGTGCATATCCATATGTGAGAAGGATGGATTTATCATATATATTTCTATTTTTAATTATAAAACTTCTTGATATTTCGGCAAGGATAAAATCCCTAGTAATCGTCCTCGTTCATTATCTTGGAGCAATTAGAAAGCACATCCTGCTCCTGAAGTAAGTCTCCGATTCTGCTATGGACCTCATCTATTTCGTGAATTAGTTGGGTGATTTCTTTAGTCAGGTTATCTTGCGGGTCCTGGCCTGTGTTTGTCTCATCTAGAAAATTAATAAAAATCTTTTTATTTCCTACAGCATCCTGCTTAATGTATTCCTGACCATATATCATATCCTCATATTCATTTATCAGCTTATTAGCATCGAAGTTATTACACATATTCTTGTACTTGTAATACTCCAACGTATATATTCCCTTATTTAAGGCAGCTTCAGATTGCTCCACGGCTTGGATTATTTCCTCTGCCTTATCGATTGCCTGGCGAACGAGTTGCTTAATTTCTGTGTTTGCCATGATTCATTACTCCTTATTACCATATTTCTTCCTATTAATAATTCAAAAAAAAATTATGTTTTTTTCGTTTTTAAGAGTATTTTTTTGTTTTTTATTGCCATAAAAAATCCCCATGGATTTGAAATATCTCTTCCTTACTGGTCGTCCAATAAAGATGGGGCATATCGAATTCATGGGGAGGTATATATATTTACTTCAGCAATCTGCCTCGGGCTCTTGCGCTTCGAATTTCATTATCGTCTATACGAATTTTTACAAGCTGTTCGCCACGCATAATTGCCTTTATAAATATATCGTTTTCACGAAGTATATCATCCCAGGTTTTAGGCATAGACATAAGCAACTCATATGCATGGCGGGTTTTATCAATTATTAACTGATAATGACCATGTAGCATCTTTGGCAGCCTGCCTTCCCTAGCGATGGTATCCTGAAGAGACTTCAACTCAAATTTAGAATCCAAGATAGTTAAAATCTTGGCATCAGTCTCCTCCAACTCGTGCTCATAGTTTGCTATTACTTTGTTCAGTTCCTTTTTATTTATTGAACCCTTAAGCTCCTTATCGGAATCAATCACCTGTCGATATGCGTTTAATGCATCATGCATTTTGTTAAGCAGCACATCGTGAATGTTGATACCTACTTCGGGAGAACCTAAAGCTTGGTTAATAACGGATCTGATTTCCTTTATTTCTCGGAGGATTTTCTTCCTTACATCGAAGTTAGCCCAGTTTCTTTTCCACTGATTAGAAATTTTAATCAGCTTATTTAACCGGTAGTAATCGTATCGATAAAGGTCCGGTATGCCTTGGTTTTCTGTGATGGCCTTGGCCAAAGCTGTGTATTTATCTAAACCGTTTTTTAGAAAGGCTATTTCCTTTTTAAGATATTTACTTACAGCTGTGTCATAGTCGGTCATTGGCATGTTGGAATCCTCCTTTCCCCGTTATTAAAAATAATCCATCCAGCCCAATTATGGGTTGGATGGAATGTAATATATTTTAATCTTTTTGAGTATTGAATTATTTTATTCAATCAAATGTTAGAACACTGTATGAGCAATCTGATTACCAACAGGATCAAAATAGGTGAAATCATAAACAATATCTTCGCTATTAACTCCTACATGTTCGCCTAGATTTTTCTTGGCTCCATCTACCACTGATTTAGTATCTTTATTTGAAATATACTCGCCTATCCTTGCCTTGTAATCCTCTATTTCTTCATCAGTTTTCCCCTCTGGTATCGTATATGAAATATACATCGTATTATCTTTTGGTACAATATTTAACACGAATTCTTCAGTGGAGTTTACTTCAATAACTTCTTTTAAATCATCAGGATGCTCAGTGAAGAACTGTTCAACAGTCATTGAATTGTTATTTTCAGCAGTAGTAGAATTATCCGCATCCGCTAATTCCACTTCATTATCCTCTACTACGGCACTAGTTTCTTCAGGTGGCTCCATTAATCCTTCTTCGACCACTTCCTTTTCACCGCATCCCATAAACAGCGTCATTACAATTGCTGCAGCAAATATAATTTTTGTGTTTACTTTCATAATACAAAGAATCCTCTCTATTATTTAGTGATTTTCTTCATTTTCCTCATTAACTTCGTTGCTAGATTCGTTTCCTTCCATATTTGGACCCGAATCCTGTCCACCGTCGGAATACTTTGCCGTATATGTTCTTCCGCCAAGTTTTTCTATTTTAAATGTATAAGTACCCTTCTTTGGCTCATATATGTCGGCTGCTATTGTTCCATTTTCTTCTATGTATTCCTCAGTCTCACCATCTGGAGATGTTACTGTTAAAACAGCAGGCTCGGTGTTAACAATTTCCGAAACACTAATTTCGGCAGTAAACTTCTTGCCATCTGTAATTTCATGAGTCCATTCTGAAGAATCTATAATAGTTGCCTCAGTAATTACCTCATTTGGCTCCTCTGCCTCTGTGCCTTCAGTTTGCTCTTCCGTCTCTTCCCCTTCTTGTGGTTGAGATGGATCAAAAATAACCTGTCCACTTTCATCATAGATGATAAGAGGCTTATTCCAGTCTATGTTTTCGTCATAGGCTTCCCCATTATAAGCAGCTAAGTCATTGTCATCTACGTATCTAAACATTCCCATTCCATTAACAGAATAGTAACCGCTGCACAGCCATTCTGGAATATCTATAGATATACATGATTCCAAAAAATCACATCCCGTACATTCAAACTCTTCATTGAAATCTGTAAATGTTCGCTGGTTAGCAGTTAATATATATTCCTGATAATAAGAACCTATATAAAATGTGCATTTATATTTTTTATCTCTTTTAAGACCTGTTACAACTCCATTTTTCGCAACATATTTGTCTGTTATCTTTGTCTTTCCAACTTTATCTAAATATAGTCGTTGAACTCCTAATCCACCCAATTCTGCTGCATCAGAATCCATATTGAGATACTGCTCGTACTCTTCGTCATCTGAGTCTGCATAATTTATATAATAATGCTCAGCAGAATCTGGTCTCAGAGATGTTATACCAAAAGAATATCCATTATCGTATAATCGCGAAAAATTATATATTTCAGGTATACTATTAGCAGTTGCAAATACTAACTTGTCCTTGCTTGTCAATGTAGGGATTTCTTCATCTTCACCAGAATTCATCCACACAGTGTAGTATGCCGAGCCACCCTTTCGACTATTTTTATCATAATTCTGCTTACCTTTTGGACATACTTGAAATGTATTTTTGCTTGAAGATATCTTTTTTTCACTAAAATCTTTCCATATATAGAGTTTATCTCTTTCCAATTCTTCTACGGATGATACCTGCTCTATTTCTTTTGCTTGTGCCTCATAGGTAGTGGCTCCGTTAACAACTCCAAGCTTGATTAATAAAGAGCCTACCAGCAATAATCCAGCAAGTACCAATATTATTATCATCAGTGTCTTGTTCTTCATATAAATACCTTTATTTTCTAAATTATTCTACTTTTCAATAACATATTCTACAGTATGATGTCCTATCTCATTCTCTTTACTAGAGCCAATTCCAACTAGAGTCAAACCTATAATAGCCGAACCTAATATGATTGCCACCACGATTATTAATAGTCTTCTTTGGCCTTCTGGTGTAGCTTCTGCCATTTCTTTTTCACGCTTTGCTGCTTCGACCTTTGTATGCTCAACAGCGCCTTTCATCCATTCAATATCCTCTGATGAAGCATAATTAGCATATTTTATCGGTTTAAAAAACAGCAATTTAAGATATTGAGCTATGCTCAAATATTCGCATTGATTTGCTCCGAATAAAAATCCCAAACCACCAATAATAATCTCAAGAATTAGTGGTATTACAAATGGAACCTCAAAAATAAAATTAGTAGCTACAAACATCGCTACAGAAACACCAGCACATCCGAAAAAAATAACCTTTTGCGCTATAGTTTGATGTTCTAGGTAGCTGATTCCAAATAGTGCGTCACTATCTATCTCCTCTAAATTGATATTTCTTTCAAATTCTAATGCCATCTTGTCTCCTTTACGCAAATAATTTACTCATGAAACCCTCTGATGATTTTACTAATCCTACCGTCATCAATATTGGCAGATTAACCTGAATAACACCCATCAGAGCGGCAATTGTACTTCCAGAACTTCTCTCACCTAAATGAATATAATCTACTTTAGCAAATTCAGCCCCAAATCTAAGTGCAATAATAATGAAAACACCTGACAAACTATATGCCAAAACATTCTTTGCATATCGCCAAAGCATTCTCTCTCCCTCGCCTGAACATGCTCCAATACTAATAATTATTGTTGCAAAGGGAATCAGTAAAAGTGGCTTTACTATTCTTTGTATACAAGCATTTACAATAGCCAAGGCTGAAGCTGCAAATATAACAATAGTAGCTAATCCACCAAGAAACAAAGCTATATATTCAAATATTGAATCAAAAAATTTTAGTGCATGTCCTTGAGTGAAAGTCTTGATTGAAACTGGATTATTATTGTAATTATCTATTGCAGCCTTAATAGGCGAACTTTCAAAATCAAATTTATACGCTGTATAATTTCCAATAGGAGCCTTTGCATGTATAGCATCCGTCACTCCATCTGTTATTTGTACTATCAGTGGTAATATATCAAACAAATTAGCTGCTACCACTATAATAATTGCAAATCTAATGGAATCCCTTATAAAATGACCCGCCTGTTCTTCCGGCGGACTACTAAGCATAGATTTATAAATTGCTACAATGAAAAAAATAATCGCAAGGGGAAGTGAAAAACTCACCATTGCATTAAATGCCACTTCAGCAATCTTCCATAGAGCTGTCCATCCCTTTGGGGATGTTGCCGCCGTATCTGTCACATGTGGAAACTCCATAACTTGCATTATTTTATCAAACAGGGTGTAGGCTAGCTGATACATTTTTTCTAATAGGTGAATTGGCTCTATATTTGTCTTATTAACAAAGTAGTCATTCCAATTATCTCCTCCACCTATAGAGTACCCGTTTGGGCCTCCTAGCACTATTATTTTGTTACTTATATCTACAATATTCATTCTTTTACCATCCCAAACTTTTGATATTCGTCTCCATTGTGACTAGTTACAATATTCCAAACAACTATATTAAAGATTATGCAAAAATCTTATCCATAAAGGTGTCTGCCGATTTTACTATTCCCGTAGTTATTAATACCGGTAGATTAGCTTGCAATATTCCTGCTATTGCACCTACAAGACCACTTGAATCTTCTATTCCATTAGGAGTACAAGAACTGAACAGCTTCATGGTTGTCAATACCGCACCCATTTTTAATGCAACAATTATAAATACTCCTGATAAACAAAATCCCAAAACCTTCTTTCCATAGTGTGAAATCATTCTCTCACTATGTCCTTCACACGCTCCAAAACCTATCAAGATTGTCGAAAAAGGAATCATAACCAAAGGTTTTAGGATTCTTTCAATGGTTACCTTTGCTATCTCATATGCACCTGCTGCAAATACGAGTATTGTGCCTATTCCTCCGAAGAACAAGAATATAAATGAAAATATTTCCCCAAAAAAATCCAGCACAGTTCCTTTAGTCAAAGTCTCGGTAGAAATTTTACCCGTTTTATCAACTGCCGCTTTAATCGTTGATTTTTCATAATCGAATTCATATTCTTTATGATCTTTATTGGTTGGATTCATCCCATCAAGATTCATTATTTTATCGGTAACTGAATCTGTAATTTGCGTTGTGCAAGTCATAAAATTAAATAAATTAGATATGATAAAGATTATAAATATAAAACGCAATGCTTCTGATAGAAATTGCTTAGGTTGTTCCTCGGGGGGTTTGCTAATCACTGCTTTGTATATTGCTACAATAAAGAGGATTACTGCTATGGGCATTGCAAAGGCTAATAATAAATCAAAGCATCCCTTGACTACATTCCATAACCCCCCCCATTGTTTGTCATCTGACAAATGCGGAAACTGCATTATTCCTAATAGCTTGTTGAATAATGTGAATGCTAGTCGATATAGTAGATCTAATAATCCAATAGATGGAATTGTATCTTTCTTTCCGCCATCTTGCATTATCTCAATGGCGTTATCCATTGGATAAGCAAGGATTATGGTGTTATAAAACATACTCATCTTTATACCTCAAACTATATCTTCGCTTCATAATGTTAATGTTATTTAAGTGCTGAAATAACTCCTGCTAATCCGATTAGAATAGCTCCTGAAACAACTGAGAATACAGCCTGGTGTTCACCCTGCTGGTCCATCTTCTGAAATGCCAAAGCAAACTTAATTCCACCATATGCCAACATGATAACCCCGATAGCGGCTGAAACCTTAGTCATAACCTGCTCGAGATTTGTAATTGACTTAGTGTAGTCACTTGACCCCTGTGCAAGAAGTAAATAAAATTTTGTAGTAAGATTGTTGATCATTATTTGATTCCTCCTATTCTATATATGGGGTTCTCCCCCGTTCTATATATAATTCAAAAAAATTTTTTATTTTTTTCCAAAAAAGCTAATTTTTTTTGTATTTTTTTGTATTTCTATTATCCAAATACTCTACTCATAAAACTATCCGCTGATTTTACTAGACCTGAAGTAATAAGCATTGGAATATTAATTCTAAATAAAGCGACTAGTGCGCTTATAATGTATTCACCCGCGTCAGATGGTACACCGTTGTTCATATTTACAATTCCAGATAAGTCAAATATTGGCATGCCTGATAATGCGCTTCCCATATTTACAGCAATCAGAATAAATACGCCTGATAAGCTAAACGCCAAGAAATTCTTTAGATAATTCCAAATCATTCTTTCGCCTTCTTCAGAGCATGCACCTATTCCAACTACAATTGTCGAAAATGGTATCATCAAAAGCGGCTTTACAATTCTTTCAATAGTTGCCATAACAATTGAAAAACCTGCTTTTCCATATATTATTATCGTGCCCAATCCGCCAAGGAAATATATGAGAAATGTAAATATCTTTTCACAAAATACTAATATGTCTCCTTTACACAAATCCTCTAACTTTGGGTTGTCGTAATTCTGAATAGCAGTTAGGATTTGTTGCTTTCCGTCATCAAAGAATTTTGAATCAGTAAAGTTTGGTTGAGCTTTAGATAATACTGCATCTGTAATGCCTTCCGTTATTTGTGTTATAAGAGTTAAAAACTCAAATAGATTTCCTGCTATAAAGAGCACCATTATAAATTTAAGCGATTCCATAAAGAACTGTTTAAATTGTTCTTCTGGTGGCTTTGAAATTACCGCTTTGTATATGGCTACAATAAAGAAAATTGTAGCTATAGGAATGGTTATGTCTTTCAATACAGTAAAACAGTTTTTTGCAACTCCCCACAAGGGCGTCCAGTCTACTTTTTGCCCTCCAGCCTGTACACCGACTGATGCGCCAACAGATGCCCCTGCCATATTTGCCGCTGCTTGTGCAACACCTGGAGCTTCCGTCATATGGTTAAATTGCATCAGTTTTAGAAGCGAATTGAACAAACCAAATGCCCATTCATACAAAGTCTCAAGCAAACCAGCAACTATTACTGTATGAGATTGTATATTCATTCTTTATCCTCCAATTATTCTATTTCTCCGCTTTTATCCAATTGCCTTATCCATAAAGGAATCAGCAGATTTAACTAGTCCAGAAGTAATTACAATAGGTAAATTAATTCTGAAAAGAGCATATATTGCCTTAACAATATCTGGAATTTCTCCCGATGCATTTATATTAAATAAATCCATTGCTGTTAACTTTGCTCCAAGTCTTAACGCAACTACGATGAATATTCCAGACAGGCAATACTCCAGTAGACATTTGAAGAAATTCCTAACGGTTCGCTCACCTTCACCAGAACATACACCCATTCCGATAATGATAGTGGAAAATGGTATCATCAAAAGAGGTTTTACTATTCTTTCAACCGCAGCTGAAACAATTGAAAAACCAGATTTGATAAATATTACCATCGTTGCTAACCCACCAAGGAAGTATATTACATACATAAATATAGATTCACAGAATGCAAGTATTTCTCCTTTGACCAAATCTTTTAAGGTCGGTGTGGAGTACTTACTTATAGCATCATAGATAGTATTTAATCCATTATCAAAAAAATCTCTTCCAATTGTAGGCCGTAGGTATACCGCGTCAGTTATAGCTTCAGTAAGCTTAACAACCCACTCTATAATGTCAAATAGCTTCGTCGAGATAAGGGCTATTGCTACAAATCGCAATACATTAAATAGTAGTTCTTTGGCCTGTTCGTCAGCTGGTTTACTAGTAACGGATTTAAATATCGCAATGATGAAAAATATGGTAGCTATAGGAATAATGAAACACTGTAACATTTCAAAACAATCCTTAACTGCAAGCCACAATCTATACCATTGCACTTGAAAACCTTCAATAGAACTTCCACCGTCCTGCAAAATAACCCCTTCTTCAGTCACATTGGGAAATTCGACCATTTGCACAAGGTTATCAAACAAAGTAAATGCCCATTTGTATAGCGACTTTAGAAATACTGGTCCAGCATCCTGTGTGGTAGTCATCGCAGCCTCATTAAATCTGGCATTGGTTTGCATATCCAAATTGTTAGTCATGCCTGGTGGAACAATATCCATTATATCTGCAAGCCATATTGCTCGATACAATATATTCATATATGTAACCTCTCAACATTATTCTCAAAAAAGTTTCTAAATATGGCTTTATCAACTAGCCATCATTATTTCATCTATTTCTTCTACACTCATTTGTGGATTATAGTTCTCAAGAATATCATCAAATCTTGTACGAACATTGGTAATAACAAATTGTAATGCCTCAATTTGTTCCGCAGAAAAGCCTTTTTCGTGAAGCTTAGTTACCATCAGTTTTCTATCACCAAACTGATCTACATCCAACTGCTCTTCAAATGCTACTTCCTCTTCCTTAGGCTTATCCTCAGCCTTATCCTCAAAGCGTCTAATCTTAGGCTCGTAGAACGGATCTCGTCTACAAAGCAGAGGCATAAGCGGACAATTCTGGAACTGTACCTTTGGCTCAAACAATGGATTAGAACCCTTAACAATAATTGCAGCTGGTCCATCCTTCTTCATGGCATACATCTGTTGAGCTGAGAATAAAGGCTTCTCCATAATGTCATCATTTTGACTGGTTGAACCATTCATTCCAAAGGTATTACCCATACTCATCTTGTGAATAGTCTGATTACCAAACATCTTACTCAAGTACTCACATGAATCCTGATCAGGAGCACCTAAGATTTCAATAATAGTACAGTTACCAATCAAATCGTGATCCATATCGTGCTTAGGGAATTTTCTCTTAAGCTGAATCAAGTTCTGAACGATAATAAACGCCGACATATTACGGCTTCGCATAGTAGAAAGTCTCTCTACAAATGAATCTGGCAACGTAACGTTGGCAAACTCGTCCATGAGGAATGTAAGATGCTGTGGCAATGTCTCATGGAACCATGGGTCTATCATTGTAAGATGGTACAATTCATCAAAGAACAATGAATAAATCATAGAAACAATCCAGTCAAAGTATCTCTGGTTCTCGGATGTAACCATGTAGAGAATTCTCTTTCCTGTAGAAGAGCGCTCATCTGGCTTGCTGTATCCAAATGTTTCCGAAATTTTAATCTCATCCTCACTTAAGAGTTCTTGTACACATCGTAACTTCATATATCTACAGTGAGCATCCAAAGTAGCTACAATCGAAGAAGTAGTTTCGGCTGCACCATTGTAAAACTTTTCGATTTCCACATAACCTGGAAAATGAGAGCCGTCCTCCTTGTGCTCTGGCGATTCGCGCCACCTCTTATCAGCATCTGTCATCAGTCTAAGGATACCCGGCTCGCAGTCCTCACCACCCTGAAGTACTGGATTACCACTATGGTCTAATACAGGTCGGCCATCTGGACCAATCTGAGGCATACCGTAGTTCTCGATTTTACCCATCTGATTCTGTCTAACGGCTGTAGCCGCTAAAAGCTTGGCAAACTCTTTCCAGTTCTGTTTTTCTGGTGGTCTATCATAATGAATAAGATATAAAATCGCTGTCAAAAGTACTTCAGCTGAATCCTCGAAGAACTGATTTGCTCCAGCGTCTGCGTCTGGCTGTGATGTTGATTTCATCAAAATCTGTGCCAGCGACATGATACCTGACTCATTTCTAATATAATTAAACGGATTGAAATGAATAGATCTCTCCATCGACTCTTCTGACTCAACGTTTAATACCATTACCTCATAGCCATTATCCTCAAAGTATTGACCTGTCTGATGGAACAGCTCGGCCTTAGGGTCAGTAACCACATAGTTACCAGCTAACTGGGATAATACTGGTCTAGCAAGTCTAAATGATTTACCAGTACCAGGAGGTCCTACTACAAGAGCATTAAGGTTCGATGTCTTATCGTTTTCAATATTTAGATAAACGCCCTCTGCAATCCAATAGTTTTTGGTATTAACTCTATATGGAAATTTGACGTGAGGGAATTTCTTTTTAACTTCTTCAAGTTTGTCACCAAAGTTGACTTCAACAAGATTTGACTTGTCATGATTAGAGAAGTCTTCGCTAAACTCTTCAGCTGACATCCATGCAGCATCACCATATTCCTCGCCTCTGAAATCGTATTTGATTTTGGTCGACATATATACATATACTAACGACCAAGCAAATACCAATACTGCAATCATCTTTGGAGTAACTTCGGTAAATGACACTATAAAATGATAAGGTGGGTGAAAGTAAAACCTTTCAAAATTACTGAACAAAGTGTCAAACCCTTCGCCTTCAACCCACACTGCTCCAAACAAAAGCCCAATATAGGCTAGTACTAATGATACAAGCAGCCATGTCAAGAAAACTCGACCTGGGTTCTTTTTACTTGCTCTTGTTAAACCGCCTTTAGAATTTAGGGCTCTCCCTAAAACTTTAGGCAATTCGCTTAATGATCTTTTTCCTGCCATATTTCTCCTCGTTTCTAATTATCGTATATGCGAACTTTATCGTCCTCCAATTGCTACACCTTGTTCATTGTTTGGCTGCATATAACCACCGTTCGCAAACATTATTGGTTCAAAAAATGACTCTTGTTCCTCAGTTGGGTAAGTTTTATTTTGACTATTATCAAAACTAAGTTTCCCCTTATGATGTGGAATTTTATTCTGTTCCTGTTCCTCTGCTTTTGCTAATGCACCATTATAATTTTCTAATTTATCTAGAAAATTATTTAAAGATTCTTGCTTATCTTTAAGTTTATCTTTCCTTGGACCAGGTGCCTCATTTGCTATTTCTTTACTTAATCTTTTCAACTCTTCCTTTAATTTTTCGATGGTCTTTTCAAGTACTTCTTTTCGCTCTTTAAGTGATTTATTCTCATTTTTAAGTGATTTGTTCTTTCCCTGATTTGTCTTTGCTTTTGGGCAGTTTATTTCCTCCATTAATAAATCCCATAAGAACGGTCCCACTATAGCAGCTAGCTCTTTAACCACTACAAGAGGTGTCTCTACAACAAATTTATTTAAAGTTCTCATTCCGTTTTGAACATCTTGATGTACATTATCTGACATAATAATCTCCTTTCTAATTACTGTCCCTTACTTATAACTGCGGTCGGAAGATATAGGTGTTCTTTTCATCGAATTTCTTCATGTTAGCAAGTATTACACCTTCATCTTCTCCATACGCTTCTACGACTCGTCCATTACCAATATATATGGCAACGTGATGAATCCCCTTATATTTCTCATTCTTATCATCGCCACCGTAGTAGACCAAATCACCTATTTGCAAATCTATGTGATTATGATCTTCGGCTTTAGTCCAATGTACGTCATCACCTTCATCTGGTGAATATATACATTTACCTTCATTCATCAACTTTTCTGCCTGGTTAAATGAAGCACCTGTAGGCAATTCGTAGCCAAGCTCTTTCTCCAAAGCATAAACAAGAGAAGAGCAATCATACTTTTCACCAGACAATCGTTCATTTGGGTCTTGTGAATATTCAAGCCCAACTTTTGAAAGCGCAAATTTAAGAACTTTTTCTTCATAAGAATCTTTTTCTACTTTTCTCTCTTTAATAAGTTCATCTTGTCTCTCGGATGACAATGCTTCATTAACCATATCTCTGTTGGCCAAATCATCTGAGCCACAACTTACAAAATACGACGCGACTCCTATAACAGACACTATTGCGCTTATTACATTGATTATCGTAAATACAGTTCCTATACCTGGTATTAATGACGCCACCATTTTAAGAACCGTGGTTATTACTTTCTTAATTATGAATTTTATTATGGCCTTTATAACAGCAATTATTGCTTGAATAATGGATTTAACTATATTGACAGTAATTGTTGCAGATTTCACGGCAGCCATTGTCACTACCTTTTTTGCAGTCTTATGCGCTTTATTATCATGTTCCGGATTCTCTCCACCTCCAACATCAAGGGCTTCTTTAAACTGCGATGTAGCCATTGCTGCGCCTTTTTTACCCATTCTAAGCGCCCCTGTTCCAAGTTTTGCCATTCGCTTTTTTATTCCTTTTCGAACCGACTTAAAGTTATACTTGGAAGGCCTTGACTTATCAAATCTTTTATCTTCCTTTGACTCGCTATTAACACCTAATAAGGGTTCTTCTTCCTCGTTGATTATGAATTTTCCCTTTGAAGACTTTGATTCTTCCGATTTGCTACTATTTACAAATCCATCTCTTCTTGAATCTTCTTTATCCCCAAAAGAGTTCCTATTTCTAAACGAGGCCTGATGAACAACTATTCTGTTGAATTTTGCTTTAGAATCACTATCCTTTGAAATTCTATTTTTACTATTATCATTGCTAATAGTATAGGTATTTGGCCTTCGTTGTAGCCTCTGTGTCGTATTAGTTACTGATACCCTTGCAGATTGCTGTTTTCCAAAAGAACTGTTCTCACTTTTTTTATCATTTAGCGACAAACTGTCATTTGATTTTTTTGACATTGTTTGTCTATTAGTAGTGAGTTTTAAAGTCTGTACGTTGCTCTTGACACTTATTGTTTCATTAGCAGTATTAGTCGATAAACTATTACTTTTCGTCTCACTATTAGTGGGCCTTTTCGGCTGATTATTAACCTGAAGCGTTCTAACTTTAGGTTTAGGCTTATTTACGTGTTCATTTATAGCTTGCAGGTCCTTCTTATCCGTTACTGCCGGCTTCGTGGACTGCTGTTGTGTTGGCTGAAGCTTTTGTACTTTAGGCCTTGCCTGCTGTGGCTGCTGCGTTGACTGAGCCGTTGGCTTTTGCTCTTGTTTCTGTTGTTGCTGCTGCGCAGGTTGATGCTGTGGCTGTTGCTTAAGCGTTTGTTTCTGCTGTGGCTGCTGCGGCGACTGTGCCGTTGGCTTTTGCTCTTGTTTCTGTTGTTGCTGCTGCGCAGGTTGATGCTGTGGCTGTTGCTTAAGCGTTTGTTTCTGCTGTGGCTGCTGCGGCGACTGTGCCGTTGGCTTTTGTTCTTGTTTTTGTTGCTGCTGCGCAGGTTGATGCTGTGGCTGTTGCTTTAGTGTCTGCCTTTGTTCTGGTGTATTAAGGCCTCCTGCAGAATTAACATTATTCTCTTGTGTGTTTTTTTCTTTGTTTATTGATGAATGTTCATCTTGCTCGGCCTTTTTCCCATCGTTAGTATCTACTTTAACTGTTACTTTATGCTCGGGTGCCTCGTCACTGGTTTCAGCAGCTTTGTCACCTTCGTCCGTCAACTTGTTCCAGCCAGATGCTATTGGCTTAAGAATTAATTTCTTTGCCGCCGTAGTTGCTGTTTTTTTGGCAACTGCTTCCGTTGGATTAACGACAAATTTATCGACATCGTTTTTTGCGTCTTGTTCTGCTGCATGAATATTCTGGTCAATATCACTAATATCACTCATAGTAGGCCTTTCTATAATCTGCTTTTTGGGTTCTTTAAACTATATTTCTTATTCATCAGCGGAAGTCATTTAAGCATCTTTTTTTATCTCTTGATTGCTCTCGATATGTTTTTCTTTTTTGATGCCAGTATCATCTTTTTTTGATGCTGCCTTTTTTATTCCCGCATCAGTATTTACAAGCTTGTAAATCTCACTATCTCTGTCGATAACCATATCAAACGGTACCGTTATAGGCCCCATTTTTAATATGCCGGTTCCACTAGGTGCATTATCCAAATATGAGAACAACGCTCGTGAAACACTAGGTAAATATTTCATAAGTAACTCCATATCTTGAGTTGATTGAGATAACAAGAAAAAGCTCTCTGTGTTAGAAAAAATTTGTGCTAAGTTCACATCGTCTTTTGATTTCATCAAATCACTCATATTCTGAGTGATACCAGTCATCAGACCACTCATCTTTCTAACCTCTTTCCAAAGCTTTAACACGAATTTCGCAACACACTCAATTCCTAAAAGCTCATGGAACTCATCGATATAGACATGCGTCCATTTTCCATTTCTACCATTGTTACGTATTCTGCTTCGAACCATTTCCATCATTACTACCATGGCACTGACACGGATATTTTCCTGTGTATGTGACAAATCAAATGAAATGAATCGACTATTTAGATTTACATTTGTACGATGGTTAAAGAGTGATAATGAACCATTTACAAATGTATCCATCATTCTAGCTACGTGATTTGCGTGTGGGTCGTTCATATCTACCAAATACTGATAAATATCCTGCAACGTTGGTGAGTACTGACGTACCTGCTCCTCAGGAGTAAGCTCTGTATATGTATCACCGCCCTCAAACATATCGCTTCGCATATGTTTTGGAACCTCAAATTCTAACGTATCCATTCCTGTTCCGTTAAGTCGTCTACGAACTGAATAATTATCCTTATAGACTCTTTCAATAGCTTTATTTAAAACAGGAAGTTCGTCTTCGTTAAGATCACGTTTGATATATGAACTAATCAATGTCTGAATGAAATCTGACTTGTCATAAATAACACCTTCAAGGTCCGCATAATCAACTCCTGTAAAGTCTACATCCAGTGGATTTACAAACAGTTGCTTTTGGGGGTCAAATGAAATTACTGTACCACCTACGATTCCTGCAATTTCATAATAATCCGCGTTTGGATCTATCATCAAAAACTGATCATCCGGATATACGGTATATGAACATATTGTTTCAAGCTTAGCGGCAACTGACTTACCTGAACCAGATTGACCTAAAATCAAACTGTTTCTATTTTTCAATTTCTTCTTGTCAGCAAAAATCGCATTGCTTGAAAGCTGATTAATTCCGTAATATACGCCTCCTATATCACATAACTCCTGTGTTTTAAAAGGCATAAACATTGATACCGCCAGAGAAGAAAGATTGCACACATGCTTAAACTCCTGTATTCCAAGTCCAAGGGAAGTATTAATACCTTCCTTTTGTCTTGCGAAGCAAGGTTTAAACTGAATAGATTTAACACCACCGAGGGTCATAATCTTATTTTCGATTTTGGATAACTCTTCCTCATTTTCTGCTACAAATAAGAATGTAATAGTAGTATTAAAGAAATGCTGATCCTCTTCTGCAATCTCCTTTTGAAGGAACTCTATCTTCTCTTGCATACCAAGAAGCTTTGAAGAAGCATCTGACAAGAAATCCAGCTTGTTTCGGTTACGAGTCTTTTCATTCTCGATTTTCATACCTACCTTCATATGCTTTCTTGCCAATTCTTTTTTCAAGGCATCCCTTGAAATCAATTCATTATTTACAGAAATATATGATGTGCAGTTTAGCTGCGATAGCTTACTAACAATATCCGCCTCTAAAATCTTTGGGTATTCATTGATAAAAAGTACTTTACCAACCTTGCCATTCAATCTGAACTGCTCATTCTCAAACATAATAGAACCAGGAGCAATTGTATTTACCCAGTCGCGTCGGTTTTGTATTTCCTCTTCATAATCAAATCTAAAATTAGTATTAATACCAATATGGGTAAAGTTATATAAAAGCTGCATTCTCTCATTAACATCCAGTGGTGTTAAAGTAGAACCAGTGGTTCCATCAGCAGTCTGGTCAAGAAACGCCATTCTAATACCAGTCTCCATACTTGTGAAGTTTGACCTCGCCTCACGTATGTTTTCAGCTTTACATGTCAATGTAAAATATATCGTTTGGTATAGTCCTTGTTTAGCATCTGTTAACTTTTCAGCGATAATGCTGTTATAAGCCTTTCGAAGCTTATCTAATTTATCATTTTCTAATGGATAAAGGATTTGCTTCTGAAACTCTTCCTCATCAACATATTCATTCGCTACGCAATATGAAAATCTACATGGGACTGTCTCTAAAACCTTGGCAAACCATCTAATGACATCTGTCTGCTCCTCTAAAGTCATACCCAAGAAATTTATATCTGATAACTTGTACTGTTTTGAAAAAAGTGAATTAGGTAATTCAAAAATTCCACTTTCATCTATACTCACTATAGAGAAAACTTGCTGAACAGAATCAAAGTTTTCATATAAAGGTGTATCCGTGACCTTTGTCTTTGCATATTCTGTCAATAACCTTGGCATATCTAAGTACCTCCTCTTATACGACTAGCTGTTTAACCTGACTGTTATGCATGTTTCTCATAGAATGATAATCCTTGATACCATACGAAAAACTGCTTTCTAATACATCTGCTGTATTACCATATACAGGTGAAATTACCATATCTTCATTACTAAAGAACTTCTCGATAGAATCTATCAATTCATCCTTTTTCTCTTCTGTCTCTGTTAGGATGACAATTGTCAAACCAACATTGATATAGTCTTTTTCAAATGACTTGAATGTTGTATTGAATTTCTTTTCAAGAACATTTTTACAATCCTCGTTCTCTTCATCTGTGTATGGCTGAATGTCTGTTACAAACATCATTGGCATATTGATTTCAAGAAGCTCCTGTAAGAAATTGGTTCCAACCTCTCCTGGATACTGTATAACCTGAAGGCACGCACCAACTCTTCCATCAATCTTGAAGCAGTCATCATTCAATGTGATTGCCTGGAATGCACTAGCTCTCCAATCGCTCTTGCGTCTAATCATTCGCTCAAAGTTTAATTCTTCTTCATCGTGAAGGAAGTTTCTCTTAACCTGATTCATATAACTATCAAGGGATACTTCAACAATATTGATTTCGTTGCAGATTGCATTGATTTTTTCTACCTCTGCATCTAAAGTGAGCTTCACTGTCTCGTAAATCTCAGCATTTAAGAAAAACGTAATGTAATCTGTTCTGATTAGTCTGTTAGAATCTGCTAATTTAAAATTAGAAGTTATTCGTGAACGAATAGATATAACATCAACCAATCCGTCGATAAAAAGGTTTCTGTTTTCTTCGTTCATACCCTCAATCTTATATGTTTTTACCCAATTGTTATCTGTCTTTCTGATAGTTGCCACCTTGGCATCAAATGAAATAATCCCCAACGACTCAAGAGTCTTTTTGCTTACCGGCTTGAGCATTCTGTTAAGACGCTCAATTTCCTTCTTATGCTCTTTTTCCTTTTTTCTTAAAGCTTTCTTTTCGGCTTTCTCTGCCTTTTTCTGCCTCTTAAGCTCCTTCTTATTTGCTTTGCTTTCAGCTTTCTCCTGTGCCTGCTTTAATTTCATTTCTTTCTTTGCCATCTTATCCATATTCTTTAAATCCTCTCCATTCTTTAGTTTGATTTTTTATATACAATGTTAAAATTTAAACGTTTTAAATCATAATCAAAATCTTTTATCTCTAATATTTCTTTTACACTGAAATGATCCATATGAATTAATACAAATGGTATGGATGAAATCATTTCCTCCAGCGTTTCCATTGGATAATCAGATTTATATCTAGCACACTGTGCAAGTCGTGTTACAGAACTTACCGCATCGTTACTATGTATTGTTCCTAGGAAGCGAGCACCTGTATTTAACGCTGTAGTAAATACATACAAGGCCTCAGCACCCTTAATCTCACCAATTACAAAATTATCTATATCTTGTAACAATCCGAGCCGCAGCTCATCTTCCAATGAATACTCTGCTTTTTCTTCTCCATGGGACAATGTCATTGTGTGCTCGAACTGCATCTGCGGATGACCCTCTGAATAAAGCTCATCAGACTCCTGTGAAACTAGTACTGACTGATTGTATGGTATCCAATCCAATAACTTGTTTAATAACGAGGTCTTTCCTGAACCTCCCTGTCCTGAAACTAAAAACGCATATCCGTTAACTATTCGATCACGGAAATACTCAATCATTTCATCGTTTACCATTCTGGCCTGTTTCAGATACTCCCAAGAATATTTGTCAGTTGGAATCTTTCGAATATGTATGTTGTATGCATCACTGGAAACAAGCTTTCTATCTTGCCAGTCAATTCGCATATAAAATGCATCTGTAGTTTTTCTATCTGTACAATATGTTGCTGCGTTGTGAATATCACCCTTTATTCGGTGTATTCGTCTAAGTCGGTTGTACCAGTCGTTATAATCTTGTTCTGATATAAATGAAAGATTTGTTTTATATCGATTTCCGTTAGATTTGCAAACGATATGATTCCACGCAAGAACTTTTATATCTGATACATCCTCCGCATCAATTAGCGGAGTCAAAATATAATATCCAAACACTGCTGATTGAAACATATCTAAAAGTGTTTTCTTTACTTCCTCATCTAAATCTTGTAGATATTCATTTAGATATCTCTTGGCTCTTCCCATCAGCGCCAAGAAGTCCTGCTCCGTTCCCTGAACTGATTTAGCGATACTAGATTTGTTGATGTCTATAACATTTCCTTTTAGACGCTTGTATAAATTCATCAACTCTTCATTTTGATAGTTAGACTTAACTTCATATATTTCCGAATGTAAAATGTGTTCTTTCGGGGCACTTGGAATATAATTCAACTCCGGCATGTACATATCCTCTTCTTTCTGTTTTGATAATTGGGGTTTTACTCTATGAGATCATCATCTATCTCCCTATCTCTACCCCTTCTATTATTAATTCAAAAAAATTTTTCATTTTTTTCCATTTTTGCAAAATTTATTACAAAAAAATTACACCCAAGACGTGCTATGCCCCATTTTTACTGGATAAATCCAATAAAATTTTTTTAATCACTTCTTGGATGTAATTGCAAAAATTACTTTTCAAGCCTAATTTTTAATGTTTAAAAGTTCGACTTGACGTATTTTGTTGTACGGATTGTTGTTGCTTAATATTTCTTCGAATAATGAAATTTGCCATTTTAATCATATTAATATATTTTAGATTCTTAACTACATTTTCTTTATTTTTTATTCGAAGATTTTCATTCAGTTGACTTATTCTAGCTCTTTCTTTCAGCCTCTGCTTTAGAAGCCTTTCCTTGTATCTCAAACGTTTTGCGATTTCATCTTTGCCAGAAACACGACGCTTAGCAGCTTGTTTGGTATTATTTTTTTGTTCATTGTAAAAAACAGGCCTACTACCAATCGATAATTCTTGTTTAATCGGTATTTTTTTGAGCTTCGACGGATTAACAGCGTTATAAGGAATATTATCCCTTTTTGCTTCTTCACGTTCTTTTTCCTTTTTTACCCGCACTTCACTGTGCGTCATGTTATTAGGGTCCAAATCTAAGTTTGGCCGCATAGAGCCATTATTTGTCTCCGCTTGTATTACGTCATTCCTGTATATTCTTTGCTTACGTTCTAATACTTGATACTGCTGAGGATTGCTAATTGAATTATTATTTAATTCTGTGGGCTCGTCACTGCGTGTATAATCATATAAGTTATTAGCCATAAATTAGCCTCCGTATATAATGTTTGAATTGTTAGTGATAGCTTTGCGTTGTATTTTGACGATACAATTGAGCACTTTCGTGATTATCCTGGTTGTTGTCTATTGCAACATTATTAGTTAAATCGTTTCTTGCCGCTATTTCTGGATTTAGATTTATTGTCCTTTCTGCAATAATTCCTAATGCGATTCTATTTTCGTTTCCTTCGAGGCTATCTGGATTTAACGTTGTGTTTGGATATGGCGATTGAAAAGCACTAGCGGGACTCGAAAATGGTTGATTAAAAGTCCATCGAGGCCTATTTACAAATGTATTGTCAACATGAGGACCTACATACTCCCCGCTTTTATTTATTGTGCCATTCATAATAGACTCACCAGCTCTATTTATTACATTATACTTTACTCCATCGCTTGTTATTTTCATTTTCATCTGTGAACCTGGTGGAATATTTAACGGCTTTCCATTAACTATAACGCAGCCACCATTTTCAAAGTTCATATTGATGTTTTTTATCTCACCGTTTCCATCCTTTGTTATTGTAGCAACTTCTTTACCCTGACTATCTTTAAGTACGTCAGAACCATCGGGATTTGATTCCATGCTCCAGTCCTCTGGATACTCAAATTCAACATTTCTATATGATTTCTTTTTCGTACGCACAGGAACATTGTTGTCGTTACTAAATATAATAGAATTATTATTTAGATTAAAGTTTTGGGCTGGATTTATGTTTCGGTCAACATATGGGTTTGTGCTTTGGTTTGGGCTTGATACAGTTTGGCTTTGATTATAATTTTCATCCTTAAACAAAATTTTCTTTAATAATCTATCTGCCTCTACCATATTAGTGTCATCACGTAATTTTCCTGCTTTACCACATGCTTCAAGAACACTCTTTTCTTCTTCAACCTCGTTTATAATTTTACTTATACTCTTAATTTTTTTATTTTCAATTTCAGATTTTTCTTTGGCCGCTGATAAACTTTTAATACTTCTATCAACTTTATTTAATCTTACTTTATACTTATCTACTGCTTCCTGTATTTTCTTTGCGTTTTCATTACCTAGATTTTTCAACGCCTCATTAATAGCTCCTACTCTTTTATCCATATCTTTGACTGCATTGGGCCCATAGGTGATATCGGAAACATCTTGATTAACTATTTGCCTATAAATTTTATTTATTTTTTGGGATTTCTCATTCCACTCCTCTGAAAAATTTTTAATTAATGTATCTTTCTTCTTATTGACTTTTTCTAGTTCATCATTTGAAGGAATGTTATTCTCCTTAAACTTTCTTAAAACATCCCAACTTATATTTCCTTTCTCAATTTCTGAAACTATTTTAGAGGCCAAAACCCCTTCCTCTACTCCTAAATAATTCTCGGAATCTTTTACTAAATTATCAAAATTTGTGTTTTCATTTTCTCCTGGCATTTCACAATCTCCTTTCCTATTACCAATATATCTTTCATTTTTATTGTGATTTTCTTTGCTATACATTTATATTTCAAAAAAATTTTTCTTTTTTTTCCAAAATCATTAATTTTTTCTAAATTAATTGAAAAATTTTCCCATGGAAACATCAACTTTGCTTCCATGGGTAGGATTTGTTTCCTAATATTTAGTTCTTACCAATACCTTATTAATTACAATAATTGTTATCGAGAGTATGCCTTAGCATTGCTTCTATATGCACTCTTTTGCTTTTCTATATATGAGTTGCACGCGTACGAGCTTTCGCCATATGTGCCTGAATCATATCCCGATGTATCTAATGTCATATTTTCCTCCATTCTAGGCTTAATAATCTCATTATCGCTGAAATCCATCTTAAACGACTGTTCAGGAAAATCTTTATCAGTCGCCTCATAAGTCATCTTTTTTTCACCAAAATCATAATTTAACGTAAGCTCACTTTCAGATGATAAGGCGCGTGTTTTTCCACCAATATCCATATTTATTTTAACAGAATTAAAATGGGCACTAATTACTTGATTATCGATTGAAGCTACTGAACCTATTATTTGTTCACCATTTTTTATAGTTCTTGTTTCAACTCCTGTTTCTCTGTCCAGACTATATTCGACTTCAAAATCACTTGGAATAACAAAATTATTATTCCCAATTCTAAAGTTTCGATTATCAACTGGCATCTCTTGTTCGTTTACGCTTTGAGGTTTATCAACCATCGGTTTTGCTTTCTGCTGATTATTATTTGTTTTTTCACCTACAATAACTTGCGACTCATTTGATATTTGCTCCATTTCGGGCTTATCATTTAAATTCGTATCTATATTCGCTTGCACATCATTTGAAATATTTGTAGATGTTTCTATTTCATTTTGATTATTTTCACCCCCGTGATTATTAACCATACTGATCCATTCTACTGCTTCCACAAGGTTATTAATATCCTTAGCGGTCCATTCATCATCTGTTATAACCGCTTTTTCCATCACATTTTCATTTATTTGAGTTTCACCAAGATTACTTGATCTTTCTGGAAGCTCAGGAGGTCCTAATTTCTCTTTTTTGTTTAATCTATCTGATTCAAACCCTTCAATCTCTTTATAATCTTTTGCTTTTAACGTGTATGAAAAATCATCATCTCCGCCCACATGCTCGCTTTCTATCCGTTCACTTGTTATTTTGTCGTTTTGAGCTTCTTCTGTTTCGGACATATTTGTATCAGGATTAGATAACAACCTGTTAGCCAATTCCAAAGTAATATCCTTTTCCTTCTTAGTTTCTTTGTTGTTCTCCACAATTTCATGGTATTCCTCTTCTATCAGTGTTTCATCATCATCTATATTATAAATATTACCAATTTTTCTACTTAAAGCCTCTTCAAATGTCTTGCTTTCCTCTATACTACTTTTTGCTTGACCAAGATCTTTTTTTTGCTCTTCTATAAGCTGCTCATCGCTTACTTCTCTTTTTTTACTGTTATTTGATCTGAATATTGCGCTTATTATTTTTTTGGACCTTAAAATCTTAAACAGACTTTTCCTGCGCGAATTATTTTGCGCAGACCTTATTTTACTTTTTTTATTATTAGTTGGTTTGCGCGCATAACTTGAGTTGACTTCATTCTCTATGTCTGTTAGTTTTTTTTCCCATTCTGCATCGTTTCTTATATTCTTTATTATTTCATTTCTTTCTTTATGCCGACTTATTTCTTTGTTGTAATTCTCTATTGCGTTTTTATTTTCAGCAATTAGTTTCTCACCTTTTTCTTTTTCTTTATTTGTACGTGCATAAGGCAAAATTCCTTCAATTGAACTGACATTAACTTTTAATTGGCTAATAGCCGCTCCTTTTTTAATTATTAATTCAAGATTATTTTTATATTCATCTAAATTTATTTTGTCTATTTCTTTTATACTCATCGCTAACCTCCTTTATATTCCAATCCTTAATTTCTTCTTATTACTATATATTCACTACTAAATACCAGTTATCCGACACTCGACTTTCTATAAATATCATTTAACTATTTAATTATAGTTCAAAAAAATTTCTCTCTTTTTTCCAAAATCCTTAATTTTTTTATTTAAAAAGTAATTCAACTCCACTTAATCTCTTATTTTTGATAGATTAAGTGGAGTTGAATTACTTTATTCTCACAAATATTCAATTATCAATTCCCAGCTTAAGCATTTTCTGCATTCTCTAGTCTATTAATCAGATTCTCGCATCTAGCATCGATATCGTCATAATAGTCCGGTATGCTACTAGCCGGGGGTGAACCTATCACCTGCGCATTCAGCTCTATGTTTACATGCTGCTCATACTCTGGTGATGGATTATCGTTACGTAAGAATTTTTTATTATCAACAATATTTTGCTCTGCTGCGTCGATGACATCCACCAGCACTTCCACCGCAGTTTGGAAGCTTCCAACAAGAGCATTTATCTGTGTTTCATTTGCATCGTTTCTACGTCGTAAAAGATTGTTTTGGGCAACTAAATAAGCGTGCACTCTTTTTCGAGCACGTAAGTTAATCTCATTCTGCAGACTATTTGCCGAATCAACTCTTTCACGTATTCTTTCACGGCGTCTGACCATATCATCGTAAAACGCATTCGCTTTTCTGTTTTCGTATGACATATTTTCATCCTCCCGTCTTTTTGCTGTCATGTATGAATAGTAGAAGGGTGACACTAAAAATGTAGCTTTCCGCAATCACCACATTTTTGCTCTAGCCGAGCATCGCCTTTATATATGGGTTTTCAGTCATGTCTGTACCAAGTCGTAATATTTCATAAACATCTTCCTGTGTGAGAGCTTCCTGAAACTTATAAAGCATTCTCGAAGCTGTACTTGGATTAATATATTTTTCTCCAGTTTCATGTTCCAAAACATACTTTGTACAGCTTTCATCTTTAATTGCTTCATCTAACACTCGTTCATCTGAAAGATATTTATAAAATGGTATAAAACCATTTTTACAGTCCAATGCCCATATTTTAAAGACAATCTTCAGCAACGGATGTGCATTTTCTAATTTATCGATCAATTTTTCATTAACATATTCTTCCTCTGCATCGATTTTATCGATTATTGCTTCTTCAAATCCCACCGAATGCAAATCATCGTAACTATTCTCACTTAAATTTGTCTCTTCATCATCTACTGATGTGAAGGTAACCATTTTACCGTTAGAACCGTAGTATGAAATGTCTCCTGATTTGTTTTTTACTGTAGATACAAGGTGATCATAGTCACTTTCCTTACTTCTAGCGTAAGATTGTCTTCCAGTGGATAATACAAATTTAGTTACATAAACTTCAAATGGCAGACTGCCATCATAAGGTCTTTTCTCTTTAAGCTTCTGATATTCGTCCATACAATAGAACAACAAAGCATCTAATTCGTCTCTGCTGAAAGTCTCGTATAAATGTCTTTTGTCTCTAATTCTTGCTGCTGCTACATTTGCACAGGTAAAAAATACAACTGCATCCTCCGCATCATACATGTTTCTTACCTGCTCGTTGGCCTCTGCAACATCGCTAATACCAATGGCGCTATACGCTACATTGCTATTATTAAATCCCGCACCTTGCTTTGTTGCTGTAATAAGATGTTTTTCCATAATTAAACCCTTTAGGATGTCGATACCTTATCCTCACTATTCTTCCTTTATTAATTCTATTATTTGTTCCTTATTCCTCCTTCTGGTCATATAGCCCTTCTAAATCACCTACACAGCCTACAAAACGACCGCTCTCAGTGTCTACAAAAGCATACTGACCTGACCCTATAATAGAACTCAATTCTTCCCTTTCTTCAACAATGCAATCCGTATAGTTGGATTCCATTATTCCCTTCCTATCCTTTGCAAATGCTTCAACCGCTGTTTTAGAAGCAAATAAAATAGGAATACCATCACACTGCAACACCTCACCGGTGTCTTCATTTTTCAAAATATGGAACTTGTTATCCTTTAACAAGTCTTTTAAATATGATGGTGTAACAATATATTCATTCCACACTGCGCTAACCGCCTCAGATACTTCCCATCCGTAAACCAACTCACCGTCTACAGAAAATAAGATAGTATCAAGTGGAAGATTTGATATCCAGCGCTCAATGGTGTGATCACCACAACCATTTTCGGCCACCTCATTAGCCCTCTCCTTATCAGAGAAAAATGAAATTGTAACAGGTACACCGTCTACTGGAGTTGCAATGGCTCTATTCTCCTCGTCCAATGGAACATGTAAGCACCCGCCACCTTTATAGATATTAATTAACTTGCTTACAATGCTCTGACGCTTCTCGTAGAGCTCGTCTGTCTGTACATAAAATCCCATATTTACAATTTGAAATCCCTTGTAATTGCTATCATATAATGTATTAAATGCTGCAATGTTTGGAACATCATATTTGTAAATAGAGAAATCATAATCGTCTGGCTTATCCTTTGCGTATCTTTCGCAAAAGGCTGCCGCCTCGTCTTCATTGACCGCTGCAAAGAAAGCATTATCTTCATCTCTTAACAAGCTGCCATGAGAAACGATTAAAAACATCGGCTTACCGACTAGAGTTTCTAACTCTTCTCTATTAATTGTTTCCATATATTCAGTTTTCATCCTCTCTTAATATTTGCCCCTTACATAGGCATGTGCTGCTTTAACTAAACTAGTTAAACGCTACGCGCTAACGTTACTGTAGATTATACCGCTTTTTGTTCCAATAATGTACCCTTTTTTCATAATTTTGTAACATTTGTGACATAATTAAGAAAACATATGCAGATTTCACCCATTTTTTGTTAACATCTCTGAAAAATATTAATTTTTTATTAAAAAAAATGGTCTAATCGTAAAATGATTAGACCCATTTTTCTTTCACTTTTACTAAACTAGTTTCATGACTGTTTTCGTAAAAAACGTTTTTGTATTATTTTTGTAACATTTTGTAACTAATTATTTACAGATTATTTGATTACGACCAGTCTCTTTTGCCTCATATAGGTTTTCATCGGCTCTTTTTAGACTCTCATCAGTTGATTCGCCGGGTATCATAGCCGTCAAACCAAAGCTCATGGTAATCTGCCTGTCGGTATCTGGCACGTAAATTGTACGTATGTCATCCATAATAATAGAAAGTTCGCGCCTTGCTATGTCAAGCTCACGGTTTTCAAATATAAGCAAGAACTCCTCTCCACCCCATCTGGCAGCAATGCCCTTGCCCATCATTCCAGCCTTTAGCTTGTCAGCTACAGCCTTTAACACAATATCACCCATTTCATGGCCATAGGTATCGTTGACCTTTTTGAAGAAATCTATGTCGGCTATGCAGATACAGTATTTAACTCCCATTTCTACAGCTCTGACACGTATATCCTCTAACTTCTTGTCGCCGTACCTTCTATTATTTAACTGGGTGAGGGCGTCGTATTCTACCAGGTTTTTGATGGCTCTTGCCATCTTTCTACCATCGGTGGCAAGGCGCTTTAGCTCGTCATCCTCC
>JAEEGL012459742.1_pt1 | contig 30455 bp, 22 predicted proteins | sample 9134231 | NCBI WGS metagenome assembly JAEEGL01 (sample SAMN16246548, study PRJNA631951) | gut metagenome | biome: gut microbiome; feature: rumen; material: fiber-attached | host: Bos | place: Iran: Karaj | collected 2018-10 | reverse complement strand
CGGGAAAAAACCGGAAATCAGCGACGGACTTTCCACCCGGATCGCTGAGGAAAGCGATCTTCCGATGCTTTTGGAGCATTATCAAATGCTCAGTCCGGCGGAACTTGCCGAAGTCGTCCGGAGAAAGTCGATCCTCCTGGGATACGACCGGGGGCAGTTGGTCGGGTTCATCGGGGAACATCTGGAAGGGAGTATGGGCCTTTTGTACGTCTTTTCCGAATACCGGCGGAGAGGGTACGGAACCGCGCTGCAGAAGGCGTTCATTGCCATGACAATGGAACGGGGCTGGGTCCCGTTCGGTCAGGTGGAAAAAAGCAATCTGAACTCATTGAAGCTTCAGGAAAAGATCGGAATGACGCGTTCCGACGACTTGATCGTCTGGATGTGGAAATAACGGAAAGATCGAAGAGAAAATGCAGGGAATATTTTATAACGGGACTATTGATACGGGAGAGAACGTCTGCGCACAGGCGTTTCTGGTTGAAGACGGCGTGATCCGTGCGGTCGGTTCGAACGAAGCGATCCTTTCGCTCGCCGGTCCGGAGACGGAACGCACGGATCTTTGCGGGCGGTTCGTCTGCCCCGGGTTCAATGACTCCCACATGCATCTCTTAAATTACGGCCGCTCGCTTTCCATGGCCGGACTCTCCGACCATACGAAGAGCCTCGCTAAGATGCTGGAATATCTTCGGGAATATACCTTGTCGCATCCGGTCAAAGAAGGGCAATGGATCCTCGGGCGCGGCTGGAATCAGGACTATTTTTCGGACGTTTCGCGGATGCCGGACCGCCATGACCTCGACGGGGTTTCGGCCACTGTACCGATCTTGATCACGAGGGCGTGCGGTCATTCGGCCGTGGCGAATTCCGCAGCATTGTCCCGCGCAGGCATTGATAAAAATACGCCGGATCCGGAAGGCGGGCGGATCGGCAGGGAAAACGGGGAGCCGGACGGAAGGCTTTACGACAACGCGATCGACCTTATGGACCCGTTCATTCCGTTGCCGGACAAGGAGACCGTGAAGGACATGATCCGTGCGGCCGTCCGGGAGTTGAACGGATACGGCATTACGAGCGTCCAGTCCGACGACTACGGCGCATTCCGGGGACTTCCTTTTGAAACCGTCAATGAAGCGTTCCGGGAACTGGAGGAAAGCGGCGAACTGACGGTCCGCGTCTATGAACAGGCCAATTTTGCCGGGATCGATGAACTGAAACGTTTCGTGCAGGCCGGTAATGTGACCGGAACGGGCAGCGGCCGGTTCCGGATCGGTCCGGTCAAGATCCTGGGCGACGGCTCGCTCGGCAGCCGGACCGCCTATTTGTCCCGGCCTTATCAGGATGCTCCGGAAACGCGCGGCCTTTCGCTGCTGGACGAACCGAAGCTCAATGAACTCATCACCTTTGCGCATCAGAGCGGCATGCAGATCGCGGTGCATGCGATCGGAGATGCGTGTCTCGATCAGGTGCTCGATGCCGTGGAAAAAGCCTTGCAGGCCGATCCGAGACCCGATCACCGGCACGGGATCGTGCATTGCCAGATCACTCGGCCGGAACAGTTGAAACGGATCCGGGACCTCGGAATGCACGTTTACGCGCAGTCGGTGTTTCTTGATTACGACAATCATATCGTGGAAAAGCGGGTCGGGCCGGAACGCGCGAAGACGAGTTATGCATGGAAAACGCTCATGGATCTCGGCGTTTCGGTCTCGAACGGGTCGGATTGTCCGGTCGAACTGCCGGACGTGATGAGGGGCTTGGAATGCGCCGTGACCCGGACGTCCCTGGACGGGACGGGGCCGTATCTTCCGTCGGAAGCGTTTACCGTCCGGGAGGCGCTCGACAGTTATACGATCCGGGGCGCGGAGGCAAGTTTCGAGGAGAAATCAAAAGGACGGATCGCGCCCGGGTATGCGGCGGATTTCACCGTCCTTGAGCGCGATCCGTTCCTGACCCCGCCGGAAGAACTCCACACGGTCCGCGTGACGGAATGCTTCCTGGCAGGAAAACGGGTGTATTTACGAAATGAGTGACCTTACTCCGCGATTTCTCCGGCGAACAGGATCGCCGTGGTATCGTTGCAGGTCGTGTAGATGTAGAAGGAGAAAGGCCGGTCTGCGGTAAAGATCTTCGGTTCTGTCGGAGCCGGCATGGCGGTGTCGTTCACCATGATCGCCGTGACTGCTGCGGCTTCGACGCCTTCCTCGTCCAGCTTGATGCGCGTTTTCTGGATGATGTCCTTTACAAAGACCTGATAATCGATCATTGCCGAAAAATCCGCCAGATCCTTGTCGAACGCCAGACTGACGCCGCATTCTTTCAGGAAATCCACCAATTCGCCGGCAGAGAAATCCGTCTCGAGGTCCATCTTCGGGATCTTGACGGCGACTTTTTCCGAACCGGCGCTTGAGATCTTTCCGGCGAGACCGTCCGTGGAGCCGAGCGCGAAGGCCATGTAGACCCCGCCTTTCATCGGAAGGATCACCAGCTGCGTCTCCCCATCCTCATAGTAAGAGAAATTCTCCGTTTGGCTCATGAACTCCTTTTCGGTTGTGCTGCCGTCGTACGCATGAAACTCCCCGGTTTCCGTCAATGCTTTGGAGAACTCGCTCTGCCAGGCGTCCTTGAAATAGAGGGCGTTCATCAGGATCAGGGCCAGCTGCTCGGTGGGATAATCGTCCGGGAGGAGCCGCTCGATCATGTGTTCCGTCTTGACGTCCACCCATTCATTGACCTTTTCCACGACGTTTTCCGCAGTAAACGAGCGGTATTCCGCCGCATAATTCTTTCCAATGGAGTCGCGGTAGGCGTCCGTGAATTCCTGGGTGATCCGTTCGGCCTTCCAAACCGAGTTCGCGACGCGGAGCGCGCGGAACGGTTCCGGGCTGCCTTTCGGGATCCAGCCGCGTTCGACCTGACTCCGGAATTCAGTTATTTCATCCTCCAGCTGGGAGGCATACCGTTCGACGAACCCGTTGAAATCCAGGCAATACCGCGTCCACTCCTCTTCTGAGGTGACGCCGAATGCGTTCAGAAGTTCCGTCTTCGTTTCGCCGGCGGCTCCTGCAAGAAGAAGTCCGAGCGCATAGCGGAACGAAAGCGGCGAGGCCATGTAATTGCCCGTCGTATGCTCAGACAGAAAGGTCAGAAACCGTTCGTCGAAGGAATCGGACAGCATCTGATGCCGGACGCTGACCGTCTTGTTTGCGTTCATATTTTCCGCCCAGAGTACGGCAGTCCCGGTGGGATCCTCCCCGCCGGAAGTCCCGGAAGACGGCAGAACGTCCGTGCAGGCGGAGAGCGAAGTAAGAAGCACTGCCGCGATAACGAGCAGGCCAATGAGTTTACAGCGTTTTGACAGGTTCATTCCGGATACCTCCTGAATCTTTCTTCACCATTATACTCGTAATCCGCGCGAAAGTGTTACCGTTTTTTTGCGAATTCGGGGATCCGGCAGCGGCAGATCGCGTTTTTTCTTGTATAGAGATAGAAAATAAGGTATAATAATATGTTGAATTCGTGGAAACGAGAGTTTCGAACACAATGTACACTTTTATGAGGAGGAGTAATATGGCCAGTGCAGAGGGATTCAGAAGATGTGACGGGTTTGCAGGGAGCGTTCCGCAAAACTTTATCAATGCGAACTTTCCGGTTTGTCCGTTGTGCGGCAGTAAAGATCCGTATTGGACGCTAAGAGACAAAATTGAGTTGACCGCCACCCGGGTCCAGTTCCGCTGCAAGGATTGCGGCGGTGTCCTTTCCGCGACGGCGATGGATTTTTCAGGAATGACGAAATCCACGGCGGCAGCGCTCTTGACCACTGCCGGCGGCGTAAACTATTTGATCAAAAAGCATCAGGGCAAAGACGTGAAGACGGTATACATGCGCGTGGATGACGCCGGCAATGCCCAGACCACGAGGGCACTTGAGGGCAAGGAGATGCCGATCGATGAATTGAAGCGGATGGCGGAAGGAATGGCGAACAACGCTGCTGTGCCGCCGACTCGGGGATATGGATCACCTGCGCCCGGCGGGACGACTTCGACGGGATCGTCACAGCCGTTTACCGTCTCGTATGGGACAGACTCCGGTTCGTATGCAGGAGTGAACCGGCCTCAGGCACAACCCGCTCAAACCACTCAGACCGATTCGAGACCGTTCGGCACGCCGTTAGCAGCGCGGATCCTTCTTTACATTGCAGTAGGACTGGAGATGTTTCTGTTAGCTTATAATATCTGGCAAATGGCTCGGACCGGAATTAGATACTATCCGGTTTACACCTGGATTTCCTTGATCCTCACCCCTTCCGCGTATGCCATGCTGACCGTGGCGATTTCCATTCGCGGCAAGAAGATTTCACCGCTCTTCGGAGCAGGCATCATGCTGTTGGCGGTCCTGTCGATCATAAGCGCGATAAGCACATTTCAATCATTGGCCCGTTACAGTACAAGATGGACCTTCGCAAACATTCTGTCTCTTGTCACTTCGATTACCAGAATCGTGGGTGCGATTTTGATTGCGGTCCATTATTTCACCAAAGGCAGAGGGATCAATCACACGGTCAAAACGGTTTTTGCCATCATCATCTGTGCACTTGCGGCGGTTGCGCTCGTTTCGAACATGACGGTGATCTTCCGAGATTCCTACTACTACCGGAACGTCCTTTACTTGATCACCACGCTTGCATCGCCGATCGTTACCCTTCTGCTTTGGCTGGCCATTGCGATCCATGCACCGTTTAAACGGAGGTAATTATGGGAGCACGCCTTAGTTTTCTGCGCCGGGCGGAAGCGGAAGTCCGAATCCACGGCGGCGAAGTGTATTATGATATTAACGGGAGGAACGTCGGGAAACTCTTGAATGTGGATTCCTATGTCGATCTTCCTGCCGGAACGTATCAGATCAGAATGTACCAGTCTCATCAATCCGGTTCACTGATCGGATTCGCGGAGGCTACTGTGACGCTTCAGGACGGGGACGACGTGATGGTTCGCTATGCACCGCCTGTGACGGTCACGCAGCCCGGCAATATCATTCTGTCGGACTATTCTGTTTCGACGGCCAACGGGATCATTGCCGACATGAACCGCCAGATCAACACCAATACGGAACGGGAGCAAAAGGCGGCGGAGACGAGTCAGAGAAACACCAAAAAGATCGTGACCTGGATCGTTATCGGTGCAGTGGTCACCGGAATACTTTGGGGTCTGGTTTATGTGTGGATCCTGTGGCCGATTTTATAAGCATTTTTAATTCACGGTCAAAGGTCATAGAAAAGTTTTTATGGAGGTATGCCGATGAAGGCACCGTTTTCTAAGTATCTGGATTCATTGGTCCCTGGGTTGAAGAAACTGATCGGGATCCTCGGCGAAAAGTATGATTACGTCAGCGTTCTGTCGACGGACACCAAGGGGCTGGCCTTAAGGATCTCTCAGCACGACAAGAGCGTCAGCAATCATACCATAGCCACGGAGCGCGGCACGGTGGTTCGTGTTTGCAAAGACAAGCTGTACAGCGAGTACGCGATGGACCGCTTCGATCCCGAAAAGCCGGAACAGGCGGCCGAGGAGATCATGAGTGTCCTCGACGCGGAACTTGCAATGCTCCGGGAGGCCGGGGCAGCGGTGTATGAGACGGGGCTCCTTCCCGACGAACCGCTGGAACTCTTCGTCGAGAAAGAAGCGGAGCAGCTGCCGGAAGAATGCAGCCTGCAGGAAATCGTGGACCGGCTTTCGGGGATCTCCGACAAGGGGATGACCCTGTCCGAATATATGCTGGATTGCTTCGTCATCGCGCAGTCGACGCACGTCAGCAAACTGTTCCTGACGAAGAACCGTTTCCTCAGACAGAGTTACGTTTACACCGAAGGGTTCGTGGCCGCTTTCGTCGGAAAAGACGGACGGAACAAAGTGGGCGGCGAGAGTTTCTCGGGCCTCGGCGGACCGGAACTCTTTGACTGCATGGAAGAAAAGCTGAAGCCGGCCTTCGACAAAGCCATGGCCATGCTTTCGGCGGAGCGGATCGTGCCCGGAGAATACGAGATCATCACCGATCCGTCCATCAGCGGCATCATTGCGCACGAGGCGTTCGGCCACGGGGTGGAGATGGACATGTTCGTCAAGGACCGTGCGCTCGGCGCGGAGTACATTGACAAGCGCGTCGGGTCCGACCTCGTCACGATGCATGAGGGCGCGCTGTGCGCGGAAAACGTTTCCAGTTATGCGTTTGACGATGAAGGCACGCTGGCCGGGGACGTGACCGAGATCGACCACGGCATTCTGAAGGCAGGGATCGCGGATGCATTGGCCGCCGTCCGCCTCGGCGTACAGCCGACCGGAAACGGGAAGCGCCAGAACTTCGCACACAAGGTCTACACGAGAATGACCAACACCTTGTTCGACGCCGGCAATGACTCGCTCGAGGACATGATCAAGTCGATCAAGTTCGGCTATCTTCTGGAGGCGCCGAAGAGCGGCATGGAGGATCCCAAGCATTGGGGCATTCAGGTCATCATGAACATCGGCCGTGAGATCAAAGACGGAAAACTGACCGGTAAGGTGGTCTCCCCGATCATCATGACCGGGTACGTTCCGGATCTTCTCGGAAACATTTCCATGGTCGGAACAGAGAGGGAAGTGTCCGGCTCCGGCTATTGCGGTAAAGGCCATAAGGAATACGTAAAGACGGCCGACGGCGGTCCGTATCTGAAAACCATTGGGAGGCTCGGATGATGGAAAAATACATTGAAATACTGAAGGCGTCCGGCGCTGACGCGTGGGAAGCGGTGAAGACGAAGACGCGCGGCTGGGAGTTCTATTTCATCGGACACCGGCTGGATCAGAACCGTGCGGTCGACGTGGAAACGGTCTCCTTGACCGTATATAAACTTGATGCGGAGGGGAAGAGCCTCGGCATTGCCAATGCCGTCGTCGCCCCGACGGAAACGGAGGAAGGTCTGAAAAAGATCGTAACGGATCTCGTGTATCAGGCTTCGCTCGTGAAGAACAAACCGTATACGCTGAACGGCCCGAAACCCTATGAACCGGTCAAGGCCGACCTTCGGCCGGTCCGGGATGAGGCGCTCGACGTCATCAACGCGCTGAACGGCATTGCCGAGAATGAGATGCAGTACGTGAACAGTTTCGAGGTGTTCGTCAACCGCGTCGAGAAGCATCTCGTCAATTCCGAAGGCGTGGACGTCGTCGAGCATTATCCGACCTCGCAGCTGGACGTGGTCGTCAATGCGAAGAAAGACGGACACGAGATCGAACTGTACCGCCTGTACGAGGCCGGAAGTCAGGACAAGGACGGGATCCGGCGCGACGTGGAAGAACTGATGAAGTTCGGAAAAGACCGGCTGGATGCGGTCCCGACGCCCGTGAACGGGCCGATGGCCGTCGTGTTCTCCACGGACGCGGCGCTGGATCTTTACAAGTTTCTTCTCATCAACCTGGACGCGGCTTACGTGATCCGCGGAATGAGCGCATTTGAACTCGGAAAGCCGATTTCTGAAGAAGGCGAGGGGGACAAAATCACGCTGGAGTCCGTTCGCATTCTGAAGGGATCGCCGCATAACGTCGCCTGTGATCCGGAGGGCGCTCCGATCCGGGACGCCGTGCTCATCCGGGATTCCGTTCCGGAAAGGTACGTCGGAGGGCGGATGTTCTCGCAGTACCTTGGACTCGAGGATTCGTTCCGGGTTTCGAACTGGCGCGTTTCCGGCGGGCACAGGACCGGGGAAGAACTGCGCTGCGGCGAATTTCTGGAAGTCGTGGAGTTCTCCGATTTCACCGTGGACGAAGCGACCGGCGACATTTTCGGTGAGATCCGTCTGGCCTATTACCATGACGGAAAGGGTAACGTCACCCCGGTTTCCGGCGGCTCGATCTCCGGAAGCATGATCGACAATCTTTCGGATCTTAAAATGTCCGAAGAGCGCCGGATCTACAGCAATGCGGAGATCCCGGCGGTGACGCGGCTCGCACATATGAGCGTGGCCGGCGTGGAGACCGCAACGGAAGAAGCGTGAGCCGCTATGGAACCGGTCAATGAAGCCAAGGGTTGGTCGTCCCTGTCGCACGACGAAAAGAATCACGAACTGTACCTGAAACAGAAGGCGCTTCTGGATCAGTTTCTGGAAAAGGGCGCGATCACGAAGGCGCAGCACGACAAGAGTCTCCGTGACCTCACGGAGAAGATGGGCGAACAGCAGACGCCCTGAGCAAAAAGGAGTTTTATCATGGGTTTTAAGGAATGGTTGGAAGTTGCGGGATATATCGGCTCTGCGCTGGTGCTCGTCTCGTTCTTGATGACTTCGGTCGTCAAGCTCAGGATCGTGAACATGGCGGGCAGCATGATCTCGTGCGTGTACGCATTGATCATCGGTTCGTATCCGTTAGCGATCATGAACGCCGCGCTGGTACTCATCAATCTGTATTTCCTCTGGAAAATCGGGCGCACGAAGAACAATTACGTGTACGTGGAGTGCGACCCGGAGGATCCGGTATTGTGCAACTTTCTGGAGAAATACCGCGCCGATATTGAAAAATGCTTCCCGGGCATCGACCTTGCGCAGGAGAAGAATTACGCGTCGGTCATGCTTTCCGAGGATGCGCCTGCGGGCTTCGTTCTGGGGCGGCGGAATGCCGAGAAACTGGAGCTCGTGCTCGATTATTCGCTCCCGAAATACCGCGATTATTCGCTCGGCAAGTTCCTCCGGGAAAGCCTTCCGGGACGCGGCATTACCGAACTCCGGTATTCGGGCCCGACGGAACACCATATGAAGTACCTGGAGAAGATGCATTTCGAACGGCAGGAGGACGGGTCCTTCGTCTGCCGCCTTTCGTAACACCTTGCGGATTCATTGGCGAAATGGTATAATATAAAATTGGATTTTTCCGGCCCGGACGGCCGAATAAAAAAACGAGGATGACGATATGGAAAAGAAACAGGTGATTTTGATGATCTTGGACGGTTACGGCTTGAATGAGCGGACCGAGGGCAATGCGATCGCAGCGGCGAAGAAGCCGGTGATGGACCGCCTGATGACGGAGTGTCCTTTTGTGAAGGGATACGCGTCCGGACTCGCGGTCGGTCTCCCGGACGGGCAGATGGGCAATTCCGAGGTCGGACACCTGAACATGGGCGCCGGCCGGATCGTGTACCAGGAACTGACGCGGATCACGAAATCCATTGAAGACGGCGATTTCTTCGAGAACGAGGATCTTCTCCGGGCGGTGAAGAATTGCCGGGAAAAGGATTCCGCGCTGCATCTGTACGGACTGGTCTCCGACGGCGGCGTGCATTCGCACATCACGCATATTCACGGATTGCTGGAACTCGCGAAACGGAACGGGCTCAAAAAGGTCTACATCCATGCGTTCCTCGACGGCAGAGACACCCCGCCGGAAAGCGGCGCAGGCTATGTGAAGCAGCTGTCCGACAAGTGTCAGGAACTCGGCGTCGGCGAGGTCGTGATGGTCTCCGGCCGCTACTATGCGATGGACCGGGACAAGAACTACGACCGGATTGAGAAAGCCTACCGCGCGCTCCGCTACGGCGAAGGCGTGGCAATGACCGACGCGGTCTCCGGCATTGAGGCCTCGTACGCGAACGGCGTGACGGATGAATTCGTCCTGCCGGCCGTGCTGGTCCGTGACGGAAAGGCCGTCGGCACGATCGAAGACGGCGATTCCATCATCTTTTACAACTTCCGTCCGGATCGCGCGCGGGAAATGACGCACGTGTTCTGCGACGATGAATTCACGGCGTTCGACCGCGGGCCGAAGAAACCGGACGTGACGTACGTCTGCTTTACGGACTACGACGTGACGATCCCGAACAAGTTCGTGGCGTTCAAGAAGGAAGAACTTACGAACACCTTCGGCGAGTACCTTTCGAAGAACGGACTGAAGCAGGCCAGGATCGCGGAGACCGAGAAATACGCGCACGTGACGTTCTTCTTCAACGGCGGCGTGGAAGCGCCGAACCCGGGAGAAGACCGCATCCTCGTGGATTCCCCGAAATACGTGGCGACCTACGACCTGAAGCCGAGAATGAGCGCGTATACGGTCTGCGACAAAGTCTGCGAATCGCTTGTGAAAAAGGATGAAAACGGCGCACCGTATTACGACGTCATCATCGTCAATTTCGCGAACTCCGACATGGTCGGTCACACCGGCGTCATGGCTGCGGCGACGAAGGCGATCGAAGTGCTCGACGAGTGCGTCGGCGAGATCGTGAACCTTGCGAAGGAGCAGGGCGCGACCGTATTCATCTGCGCCGACCACGGCAATTCCGATCAGATGATCGATTACGAAACGGGCGAACCCTTCACGGCGCACACGACGAATCCGGTGCCGTTTATTCTCGTGAACGCGGATCCGAAATACGGTCTCAAGGAAGGCGGCTGCCTCGCGGACATCATCCCGACGCTTCTTGCGCTGATGGGTCTGCCGCAGCCGAAGGAAATGACCGGAAACTCTCTTCTGACGGTGAAATGAACATCATTGAGATCCTCAATTTAGTGCACGAATACCGCGAGCTGGACGAAGAAGGCAATGAAGCCGAGGCCCTGCGCGCGGTGGACGGCGTGTCGCTTACCGTGGAGGAGGGCGAATTCATTGCGATCCTGGGACACAACGGTTCCGGGAAATCGACGCTTGCAAAGCACGTCAATGCGCTCCTCACCCCGACCGAGGGCACGGTCTATCTGTCCGGCATGAACGTGGCGGAACATAAGCCGATCTGGGAAGTCCGCCGGGAAGCCGGAATGATCTTCCAGAATCCGGACAACCAGATCATCGGCACTTCCGTCGAGGAGGACGTGGCGTTCGGTCCGGAAAACATGGGAATTCCGACCGAGGAACTCTTGAAACGGGTCGAGGTCTCGCTCGAAAAGGCAGGCATGGCGGCGTACCGCCTGCATTCGCCGAACAAACTCTCCGGCGGACAGAAACAGCGCGTTGCGATCGCGGGCATGCTGGCAATGCGCCCGAAGGTGATCCTGATGGACGAGCCGACGGCGATGCTGGACCCGGTCGGCCGGAAGGAAGTGCTGGAAACCATGCACGAACTGAACCGGCAGGAGGGCATCACGGTCGTGTTCATCACGCATTACATGGAAGAAGTCGTGGATGCGGATCGCATCGTCGTGATGAAGGACGGAAAACTCGTGATGAACGGCGCGCCGAGAGAAGTGTTCTCGCGGTTAGAGGAATTGGAAGAGTGCCACCTGACCGCGCCGGAAGTGACGCGGCTTGCGGCGGAATTAAAGAAAGCCGGACTGGACCTTCCGGACGGCGTTCTCAGTGTGGACGAATTGGTAAATGCCTTATGCAGATTGAAGTAAAGGACGTTTGCTATACCTATACGCCTGAGGCGGAGCAGCCGAAGTTCGCCGTCGACCACGTGTCGTTTTCCGTGGAGGAGGGCGAGTTCATTGCCCTCATCGGACATACGGGGTCGGGCAAGTCGACGCTGATCCAGTTCCTGGACGGGCTGCTGAAACCGACTTCGGGCGAGGTGCTGTTCCACGGGGAGAACGTGGCGGCGAAGGGGTATGATCTGAAAACACTCCGGCAGAAGGTCGGGCTCGTGTTTCAGTACCCGGAATACCAGCTGTTCGAGACCACGGTTCTGAAGGACGTCTGTTACGGCCCGAAAAACATGGGACTTCCGAAGGAAGAGCAGGAGGCCCGGGCGAAGGAAGCCCTGAGTCTCGTCAGATTCCCGGAAGCCAGTTACGAAAAATCGCCGTTCGATCTTTCAGGCGGACGGAAGCGGCGCGCCGCGATCGCGGGCATCCTGGCCATGAAACCGGAAGTCCTGATCCTCGACGAGCCGACGGCGGGCCTCGATCCGGAAGGGCGCGAAGACATCCTGAACGTCTGCCGGAACTTAAACGACCAGGGCATTACCGTGATTCTGGTCTCCCACAGCATGGAAGACGTGGCGGAGTATGCGAAGCGGATCCTCGTCATGAATCAGGGAAAACTCATTTACGACGCTCCGCCGGAAAAGGTGTTCAGCGACTGGCGGAAACTGGAAGAGATCGGCCTCTCCGCGCCGGAAGTCACCTATGTGATGGAAGGCCTGAGGAAAGCCGGGTTTGACGTCCGGACGGACGTGTTTACGGTGGAAAAGGCGAAGGAAGAGATCCTGAGGGTGTTCGGCAAATGATCCGCGATATCACGCTCGGCCAGTATTATGAAGCGGATTCGGTGATCCACCGTTTGGATCCCCGCGTCAAGCTGGCTTTCACAGTCATATATATCGTGTCCTTGTACGTCGGGGAAGGCGTGCTGGCGTTTGCGTTGGCCGCGTCGTTCCTCGCCGTCATCATCATTCTGTCGAAGGTCCCGGTGTCCTTCATGCTGCGCGGTTTGAAGAGCATCTTCATCCTGATGATCATTTCCGTGATCTTCAATCTTTTCCTGACGCAGGGCGAGGAGATCTTTCACTGGTGGATCTTCAGGATCACGAAGGAGGGCATTCGCATTGCCGTCCGCATGGTGATCCGCCTGATCCTGCTCATCATGGGCACGAGCATCATGACGCTGACCACGACGCCGAGCCGCCTAACGGACGGCCTCGAGAAGGCGTTCGGGTTCTTAAAGATTTTCCACGTGCCGGTGCACGCGGTGGCAATGATGATGTCGATCGCGCTCCGGTTCATTCCGATCCTCATCGAAGAGGTCAATAAGATCATGAAAGCGCAGCAGGCGCGCGGCGCGGATTTCGAGAACGGCGGTCTCATCAAAAAGGCGAAGGCAATGATCCCGCTCCTCATTCCGCTGTTCGTTTCGGCGTTCCGGCGCGCAGATGACCTCGCCAATGCGATGGAAGCCCGCTGCTACCACGGCGGAGACGACCGGACGAAGCTGCATCCCTTAAAGTACCGGAAACGCGACGCGATCGCATATCTCGTTCTGTTTGCGTACCTGGCCGCGATCATTCTGCTCAGGATCTTCACTTCGGAACTCATCAAAATCGTGCCCTGAGGAAACAAGATGCGAAGGATCTTACTGAAAATCGCATACGACGGCACGGCCTACGTCGGCTGGCAGACGCAGCCGAACGGCACCTCGATCGAGGAGGTCGTCACGGCGGCGCTCCGGAAACTGTTGAAGGAAGACGTGACGCTCTACGGCTGCTCCAGGACGGATTCCGGCGTGCATGCGGACGGGAATCTCGCGGTGTTCGATACCGAAAGCCGTATTCCGGGCGACAAGTTCAAGTTCGCCCTGAACGAGTTTCTCCCGCCCGACGTCGTCGTCCGGGAATCGGAGGAAGTGGCGCCGGACTATCATCCGAGAAAGATGAATTCCGTCAAAACCTACGAATACCGGATCTTAAACAGCAAGATCCCGCTTCCGAAGGAACGGAATTACGCCTATTTCTATTATTACGATCTGGATGCGGAGAAGATGGACCGGGCTGCGAAAGTGCTGCTCGGTGAACACGATTTCAAGAGCTTCTGCTCGATCCGGACGAGCGTGGAGGATACGGTGCGCCGGATCTATACGTCAGAGGTGACGAGGGACGGCGATTTCATCACCTACCGCGTCTCCGGCAGCGGCTTTCTCTACAATATGGTCCGGATCATTGCCGGGACGCTCGTGAAGATCGGTGCGGGACTGCTCCCGGAGGAATCCATGACGGAGATCCTGGAGGCAAGGGACCGCGCGGCGGCGGGACCGATGGCGCCGGCCATGGGACTGACGTTAAAGTCCATCGTGCCGGAGACGGCTTTGCCGGAAGAAGAGATCGAGAGCGGAAAGCATTGGGCGTACGAGATCGATTACCGCTCACTGCCGGAGGGAAAGATCCGGATCCTCCGGTCCGACGAGGACGACTATGCCCGGCTGCTTCTCAGACTCACGAAACGGGTTTCCCGGAACGGCGCGCTCTACATTCACGTGCAGGACGGGACCGGACGTCTTTACGACGGGCGGAAAGCGGACTATTTCACGTTCCGTGCGGAAGAAAGCGGTTCGTTCGTGACCGTGGATGAGCGGAAACTCTCGGGCGCTTCTGCCGGGGAGGAGGAGGATGACGCCACCCTGCCGGGAGAATGAAAATTCTGTGAAAACACTTGCGAAACCCGGCGCGGGAGAGTATGATGGTGGTACGTTGTAAAGCGGCGGAAAGGCCGGAAAGGAGGGCGCAATGAATCGAAGCAGAAAAACGGCGGCGGTCGTTCTTGCGGTATTGCTGGTCGCATTGTCGCTCTTTTTCGTCGGCTTCTCGGCGGCGGAGGCCGGTCACGACTGCGCAGGGGATTCCTGCCCGGTCTGTGAGTGCATGGCCTTCGCGAACCGCGTTCTGAAGACCGTCGCGAAAGTGGCTGCCGTGTCGGCGGCATCGGCGGTTTTTGCAGCGCTTTTGATTTGCATCGGGAGAGAAGACACCGCTTTTCTCCGGAAGAACACATTGGTTTCCTGGAAGGTCAAGCTTTCAAATTGAGGCAGTTTTCGATAGATCGGCGCGCCGGAGAACGTCCGGTGCGGCGGGTCATTGCCGGCGACAGGCCGGAAAACGGAAAACTGACTGAATTTGGAGGTGTTTTTTTATCATGAGAAATAAGATCTGTAAAGGCGTCATCGCACTTCTCGTCATCGTCGCAGTCCTTTTCACAGCGGCCTGCGGCGGAAACGGACCGGCGGGAACGGGCGACGCTTCCGAAAAGAAGAAAATCTCTGTCGTGACGACGATCTATCCTTACGCGGACTGGATCAAAAACGTCGTCGGAGATGAGAAGGATCACGTCGAGATCACCTATCTTCTGGACAATAACGTGGACCTGCACAGTTATCAGCCCACTGTGCAGGACGTGGTGAAGATCTCCACGGCGGACCTCTTCATTTACGGCGGCGGCATGTCGGACAGCTGGGTCGACAAGGCCCTGCAGGAGTCCTCGAATCCTGCCATGCTGACCGTGAACCTGATATCGGAACTCGGAGACCGGGCCCGTGAAGAGGAACTCGTCGAGGGCATGCAGGGCGAAGAAGAGGAAGAGCACGACGAAGACGAAAAAGAATATGACGAGCATCTTTGGCTTTCGGTGAAAAACGCCGCCGCACTCGTCCCGGTCATTGCCGGGAAACTTTCGGAGGCGGATCCGGAGCGGAAGGCGGTCTATGAGGCCAATGCCGCTTCGTACCGCGAAAAACTGGAGGTGCTCGACCGGAAATACGAGGAAGCGACCGGGACTGCTGCGGTGAAAACGCTCGTGTTCGCGGACCGTTTCCCGTTCCTGTATCTTGCCAAGGATTACGGCCTCACCTATTATGCGGCGTTCATCGGCTGCTCGGCCGAAACGGAAGCGAGTTTCGAGACCGTGGCGTTCCTCGCGAGAAAGGTCGACGAACTGAAACTTACGCACATTATGGTCATTGAGACTTCGGATCAGAAGATCGCCGAGACGGTGAAGAGCACGTCCGAAGCGAAAAACCAGACCGTTCTGGTCATGGATTCGATGCAGTCGGTCCGGCTCGGAGAAGAGAAGGATTATCTTTCCGTGATGGAAGAGAATCTGAAGGTGCTGGAAGAAGCGCTGAAGTAATGCAAACGGCTTCCGGGGGATCCGTCCCCCGGGAACCTGCGGAGAAATGAAATGTCACAGTTGATTTGCGAAAATTTGACGCTCGGGTACGAGGGGCATGCGATCCTGCAGGATCTCTCGTTTTCCGTGGAACCGGGCGACTATCTCTGCATCGTCGGAGAGAACGGCTCCGGGAAGACGACGCTCATGCGGACGATCCTCGGGCTGATCCCGCCGATGAAGGGGCAGGTGCTGACCGGTGACGGACTGAAGCAGACAGAGATCGGCTATCTCCCGCAGCAGACGGAAGTGCAGCGGGATTTTCCGGCGTCCGTTTTTGAGGTCGTTTTGTCCGGCTGTCAGAACCGGTGCGGACTCAGGCCGTTCTACCGGAAAGAGGAAAAGGAGATCGCGGCGGAAAACATCCGGATCCTCGGCCTCGAGGGCATGGAGAAGCGGTGTTATCGCGAACTGTCCGGCGGTCAGCAGCAGCGGGTCCTTCTCGCGAGGGCATTGTCCGCTACGAAGAAAATGCTGCTCCTTGACGAACCGGTGACCGGCCTCGATCCGAAAGCAACGGCGGAGATGTACCGCTGCATCAAGGAACTCAATGAGCAGGGCGGGATCACGATCGTCATGATCACCCACGACCTTTCCGCGGCGCTTCAATATGCGTCGCACATTCTGCACATCGGAGCGCACGTCTTCTTCGGAACCAAGGAGGAATACCTGGAAAGCAGCGCGCGGGTGGAGTTCGGAAAGGAGGGTGAGGAATCATGACCTGGTTTTTCGAAACGCTCGGCAATTATTTCCAGTTCCCCTTCGTCCGTTACGCGCTGATCGTCGGCGTCCTCGTGGCGCTCTGTTCCTCGCTTCTCGGTGTGACGCTCGTTCTGAAGCGGTTTTCCTTCATCGGCGACGGCCTGTCGCACGTGGCGTTCGGCGCCATGGCGATCGCTTCCGCGACGAAGATCGCGGTTTCACAGCTGTTCAATGCGATCGCTTCCTGGATCCCGGGGGCGGCCGGCTGGATCGATTCGTATGAAATGGTGCTGACGTTGGTCATCACGATCCTGGCGGCGGTGCTCTTGCTTCGCCCGGGACAGAACCGGAAAATCAAGGGGGACGCCGCCGTAGCGATGCTGTCGGTCGGCGCATTGGCGCTCGGCTACCTCATCCTGAACCTGTTCCCGACGAGCGGAAATCTTTCGGGCGACGTCTGTTCGACCTTATTCGGCTCGACTTCGATCCTGACGCTCACGAGTTCCGAAGTCTGGATCTCGCTCATCCTGTCGGTCGTCGTCGTGGTGGTGTTCGTGCTCTTTTATCACAAGATCTTCGCGGTGACGTTCGATGAGAATTTCGCGAAGGCGACCGGCATCCGGGCAGACTTTTACAATCTGCTCGTGGCCGTGATCGTCGCGGTGGTGATCGTGCTTGCGATGAACCTCGTGGGCTCGCTCCTCATCTCCGCGCTCGTCATTTTCCCGGCATTGTCCGCGATGCGCGTGTTCAAGAGCTTCAAGTCGGTGACGATCGCATCGGCCGTCATTTCCGTGGCGTCCGCGATCATCGGCATTCTCATTTCCATTCTCGTGGAGAAAGGGACCCCGGTGGGTTCGACCATCGTAGCAGTCGACATTTTGGTATTCATCGGTTTCTTCATTGCAGGAAAGATCGGAGGCAGAAGAAAATGAAAAAATGGTTGGCAATGTTATTCTCCGTGTTGTTCGTTCTGGCGCTTGCGGGGTGCAGCGAGACGCCGAAATACACGAAGGTCAAGGTGGATCTCACGAAGATGAACAGCACCATGGTCTATTCGGAAGTATCGAACATGGTGAACTCGCCGGACAAATACCGCGGAAAAACCGTGCGCATGAAGGGCACGTTCAACGTGTATCCGGGCGACGGCCGGAATTATTACGCCTGCCTCATCACCGACGCGACGGCCTGCTGCCAGCAGGGCATGGAATTCGTGCTTGCGGGCGATTATGAGTACCCGAAGGATTATCCGGAACCGGGCACGGAGATCGTCGTCACGGGCATTTTCGACACGTACAAGGAAGGGGAGTACATGTATTGTCAGCTCTCCGACGCCGTATTGGAAGAATAGAGACGAAGCGCTTCAACGGTTGCACCGTGCTGATCCTTTTCCGGATCAGTACGGTGCTTTTTTTCTCTTTTGTTTTGACATTTCACAAGCGGTATGCTATAAAGAAAATGGTATGTTATATATAAGGGGTACTTTCCCCTGTCGTAAGTGCAGCATTACAGTATTTTTTGGAGGAACGACATGAAAAAGTGGATGATCGGAATGATCGGACTTCTTGCGGTACTGCTGGTATTCGTACCGAAGACGGCAGTCCGTGCAGCAGACCACGAGGGCGCGGCGGATCATTGCCTATGCTTAGATCAGCCGGCGGGGATCGATTCCAGGGCGAATCACCAATGTGCATCGGTCTCCTGGCAGGAGTGGACGTCGACGACGACGCTTCCGATTTCCGGGAGTTACTATCTCGGAGCAGACGTCACGGTGACGGCGAACACGATCCTGGCCGCGAACGCAACGCTGAACCTTTGCCTGAACGGGCATACGATCTCGGCGGCAGTTCCGACGTCCGGAACGATGTGGCGTGTGTTCGGCCTGCAGACCGGTTCGGTTCTGAACATTACGGACTGTTCATCAGCCGGTACCGGCAAGATCGTCGTGACGGGCGGCACGAACAGCAGTTCGGTCGGCACGGCCCGCGGCTTCATCGTCTGCAATACGAACAGTTCCGGAACGCATGGGTCCGGCAGCGGCAAGTGCAATTTGTACCGCGGTACTCTGGATGCCTCCGGCGCTAAGTCGTACATGGGCTCTGCGGCTTACGTATACGGAACGTTTAACATGTACGGCGGTACGATCAAGGGCGGTTCCGGCATCTACGGCGGCAATATCAACGTGAACGGCGGTACGTTCAACATGTATGGCGGAACGGTTTCCGGCGGCAAGGGCGTGCTGAACGGCGGGTCCTACGCGGACGGCGGGAACTTCTTCGTGCAGGGCGGCGCAAAACTGAATCTCTATGCCGGCACGGTCAAAGACGGAACCGCGGAACTTAGGGGCGGCAATCTTTACATGGAAGGCGCGAGCAGCATCACGATCGACGGAGGCACGGTTTCCGGCGGTAAAGTGACCGGAACGAAGGCCAATATGCGCGGCGGAAACATCTATCTGCAAAACGGTACGCTGACCATCAAGAGCGGAACGGTGAGCGGCGGCTCGGCTGCGATCAATAACACCTCTGCAGGCGGAAACATTGCCGTTACCGGTTCGAGCACTAAGGTGGTCATGTCCGGCGGCACGATTGAAAGCGGCGTTTCGACTTATCGAGGCGGAAACGTGTTCATGGATCAATCCACCTGCACGTTTACTTTGACGGGCGGCACGATCACCGGCGGCACGATCGATAATGCGGCATCCAATACTTACACCCGAGGCGGAAACATCGCCGTGAACAACGGCAAACTTTACATCCAGGGCGGCACGGTCACCGAAGGCAAGGTCTTAAGCGGAAGCTGGACGACCGGCGGCAACATTTCCGTTCAGGGCGCGAACAGCAGATTTGAAATGACGGCCGGCACGGTCGAAAAAGGAACGGCCGGACAGGGCGGCAACCTCATGTTTTACTCGAACACCGGCAGCTTCATCTCCGGCGGCACGATCCGGGACGGTGTCGCGACGAACGCTTACGGCGGCAATATCCTGCTCCATCAGGGCGTGAGTTTCACCATCAAGGGAACCGCGAAGATCCTGAACGGGACTGCGGTAAACGTCGGCGGCAACATTACGATCGGGTCCGAAACGAGCGGCGGTCAGACATCCACGCTAACGATCGGCGAATCGGGTGCGGACAACACCGGAATCCTGATTTCCGGCGGTGTAGCCGGCATCATCAAGAAGAATGGAACCGAGACGGTCAACGGCGGGTACGGCGGAAACATCGGTATCGGTGAAAATGCCGGAACGATCGAGAACAAGCTCATCATGTACGGCGGCACCGTTTCGAACGGCAGCGCGATCCCGAAGAGTTCCACCGAGCGCGGGTACGGCGGAAACATCGGCGTGAACGAGTACGGCTATATGGAGATCCACGGCGGCACCATTACCGGCGGCTCTGCGCGGCAGGGATCGAACATATGGGTGGACTGCCACGCTTCGGCGAGTCTCACCGGCGGTACGATCAGCGATCCGAAGGCTTCCTCTGTGGGCGGCAATACGAACGTCTTCCTGAACATTACCGGCAGCAGCCAGACGGATTCTTCAACGTTTACCATGAGCGGCGGCACGATCACGAGTACCGGCACGTTCCACTGTCTGGAAATCAACGGCAACTTTGCCGAGTACTATAACGGTCACGCCACGGTCACCGGCGGCACATTGATCGCAGAGAACGGTCGTGCCATCCGGAACAACGGCTTCCTGACGGTCACGGGCGGATACGTTCAGGGAACGGTCTACGAAAAAGCAAGTCCGAATCCCAATGCCCTGGAGCCGGTGTCCACGGAACTCTCCGGCGGTTATTACTCCGTAAGCCCGTCGGCGGCCTATGTCGCAGCAGGATATGCGGTCTTCCTGAACAGTGATCCGGTCTATCTTTACAAGATTGCCGCAGGCGGCCTTGTGGAGACGACGTCTTCCGTGGAAAGCGGCGATATGTACGGTGTCGGTGCGATCTCGGGCGGCGGCGCGTATGCGGTCGGCGATACGATCACATTGACGGCACCGGACGTTCCGGGATACACCTTCGTTCACTGGATGGAGGGGACCACGGAGATCGGCACGAACAAAACCGAGACAGTCCGGATGACCGCAGCGGAAAGCCGGCTGTTTGAGGCGGTGTACCGCTTCGGCGCGGAAGATGGATTCATGGTCACGGTGGTCGGCATAACGGATTATGATATCACGGGTGTCGTGAACGTCACCGGCTATCCGGCCGGAAGTCTGGTCACCGTGAATTACCTCGGTACCGATACGTTCAACTGCTGGAAAAACGAATCCGGCAAAGTGGTGAGCCGCGATGCCTCGTATTCCTTCGTCATTGCCAATGACGTGACGCTGACGGCCGTTCTGGCCTCCGATACCGACCGGCCGGTCGTGTTCTACAACTACTACTCGCAGGTCGTGAAGATGAAGAGTCTGACGGCCGGCGCATCGAACGAACTTCAGGATGCGGATTTCACTGCGCTTCCCGCAATCACGGGCAAGAAAAACGGACAGTGGAAGGTGAAGGGAACGGCGGTCACGACGAAGGCGGAACTGCTTGCAGCAGCGGGAGATGCCGCCACAGTCGACGTCCGCGCTTCCTACGAAGACGACCTTTCGACGACGATCACGCTGACCGTGACCGGAAAACAGCTGAACGGCACGGCGCTTTCGGATTATGCGGACGGCTCCAAGGTGTACGCCGGCCTGCAGCCGGGAGCACTCACGGCGCTTTCATTGCCCGATGCGGCGACGCTTCCGTTCCTCTATTATGCGGATACGGCCGGAAAACCGATCTCGCGGACGGCGGACATGAGCGTCCGGTTCTACGGCGACGCGGAACTTTACGCGGTGTACGGCAATGAAACTGCTCCGGACGGACCGCTGGTATCGGTGCTCACGATCAAGAGGACGGGAACAACGATGAACGTGGAAGTCCTCAGGGATCTGCCGGACGGCTATTCCGTGAAGGAACAGGGCATCCTGTTCGGTACCGAAGCGACGTTCGGTATTCTGGATCCGGAGGATGCGATGGTCTTCAACGGCGCGGACACCTTCCGTTACGTCTCGAACGGCATTGCCCCGACGGACGTGACCGGACTGACGCTCAGGAACGTGAGCGGGAAGATCTACGCAAGAGGGTACGTCATCTACCTGTTCGGCGGCGCGGAAGCAGTCATCTATACGGGCGTCGTATCCGTGGAATAACACAGCGTTTATTGGCTGCGGCGTTTCGGCGCCGCAGCTGTTTTTATTTTTCGGAAAGAGGAGGCTTTTAATGAGGAAACACAGGATGACGGCAATGCTTTTCGCGGGACTGTTTCTTTGTTCCGTGATTTCAGGCTGTGCCGGGGAAGCCCCGGGAGCCGCATCGGAAACGCCTTCCCAAGCAGCTGAAAGTGCCGGCCCTGCCCCGTCGGGGGAGGACCTGGCCGCAGATTACGATTACACGAATACGATTCGGACAGGGGAGGATGCGGCAGTGGACAAAACGATGGTGGAAGCGGACAGAGCGAAGCAGTTTGAAGCGATGCTTGCGACGGTGTTTGCTTATTACAATAAGAATCCGTATTGCCAGTACGACGAGAGTCACGTGACCATGGAAACCGGATATGCGAATTATTGCCGGAACGTGCCCGTCTGGGATCAGGCGCCGGAGTACGCATCCAATGATCAGTATTATTACGCGGTCTGCAATTCCTATCCGATGGCGGTGCTCTACGACGCCTTCGGATACAGAGACACGCAGGAGAGCGGCGTGCCGTATTTCACGCGGCAGATGAACGGACTGAAAGCACCCGTGCTCGTCAAAAAATGGGAATTCAATACCGAAGCGACGATTGAAAAGGTCATTGAGGAAGTCAAGGAAACGCTGCAGCCCGGCGACATCATTGCCGGCTTCGGGCGGACGGGACACGCGCTTCTCTTTCTCGGCGACATCTATGGGGACGGGAAGGATTATCTCACGCATTGCTGGGGCGCGAATTTCGCCGACGACGGGCGCGACCGCTACGAAGAGAACGGCGCGATCAAGATCCAGCCGGCCGACGAATGCCTGTACGGCAAAGTGACGGGCCAGCCGAACTGGGATCTGCACGACATGAAGCACAGCAGCGAGCACATCACGATTCTCCGCTATTTCGATGCGGCGGATTTCCCGAAGGCGATCACGGCGAAGGCGGCGTCCAGACTGCAGTATCCCGGCATGGTCATTGACCGGTACTTAAACGTCACGCCCTTAAGTTCCGTGGTGCCGGGCGAGATCCTGACGCTCGTGACGGAAGTGAAGAACGCCGGTCAGGAGACGTTCGAAGGGCTGGAGATCGAGGAAGTGCTGCCGGAAGGCGTCGAACTGAAGAGCGGCGAACTGAAGAAGACCGTGAAGGTCGCTCCGGGCGCCTCGGAAACGCTAGCGCTCGAAGTCGTCGTGACGGCGAAGGCAGGCGAGCTCCTTCATTTCCCGGCGGGCCGCGTCGCAAACATTCCGACGAGAGACATCACGGTCCAGGTCGGCGCGTCGAAGCTTTCAGAAGAGCAGATCCGCGAACTGAACGCACTCGCGGAACGGCTGGTAAGCGGAGAGGAGAACGCCTCGAGAGAACTGAAGGCCGTCAATTACATTTACGAAAAAGTGACCGGGAAAAAACTCGGTCTTCCGAATAAAGCGTCGGAATACCTGGAAGCCTGCTTCAAGGAAAAAGCCGTGGGCGGCGTGAAATATCTGGTTCCGAAGGACGTGACCGACGAGAACCGCTATTTTACGGCGCTTCAGGCGAGAAAGATGTTCGGCGGACTGTACCGCCTGTCGGCCGGACATATGGGCGAACGGATGCTTGACGTCCGCGAACTCTATTTTGAACCGGGCGACGTCATCATCCGTCTGACAAAGACGAATCAGACGAAAGCCGAAAAGACCTCGGGAACGGCGGTGTTCGTCTACCTGGGAGAAGGACGGGCGATCCAGCTTTCGAAGACCTCGACGATGGAGGACTTCGGAAAGATCGCGGATTATCTGATGTCGTCGAACCAGTTCGTCGTCCTGCGTCCGTCGGTGGTGCTGCCGTAAGGACAGGCAATGAAACTCGAAAAGCGGAGGGATCCTATGAATCAACAGGAAACCGAAAAGAAAAAGATGCCGAAATGGCTGTGGATCGTCATTGGCGGAGTGCTCGCGGCAGGACTTACCGTGGGTGCCGTCTTCCTGTTCGGCGGAAAGAAAGCGCCGGATCCGGGCAATGAAACGTCCCCGGCACCCATTGAGACGCAAGCCGATACGACCGAAGAAGATCCATGGGCGGACGAGCCGGATTACAGCGGTTTGGAGCTCTACTGGAACGTCGACCGGAATCAGTACGGGAAGACGGAAACCGGCATTTCCACACGGACGGTCGATCAGGACGACGGCTATTATCATGTGCTGTTTGCCTGCAACGGACGTCAGATCGAACGCCGGGTAGAAGACAAGAAACTTCTGAACCGGATCGACAGCATGGACGTGATGGGGCTCATATTTGATGAGAAAAACATCGTCATTGACGCGATCGACGTGGAAGAGTTCACGGGCGGATATCTGTACAAGGAAGTGTTCGTGACGGAGATCGACGAGAACGGCACGGTGTATATGGCGAGCAGTGCCGACGGAAACGGGATGGAATACGAGAATGCCTTCGAGGGCGCGCCGATCTACGACGTCAGCGGGTATTCGAGTTTCGTCGGCGAGCCGATCAAGGTCAAGGACCTGAAGGCCGAGGACCTCATTACCGCGATCCGGAGCGAGGAAGGCCCGATCGCAGCAGTCTACGTGATCGAGCGGAACGTGATCCCGGTGCTCTACTGGAACATGGAGCGCTTGTGGAATTCCGACATCCAGAACACGACCAGAGAACCGAACGCGGAAGGCGTTTATGAAATCAAGCTTGCATCGGAAGGCAAGCAGATCACGGTGTATACGAAGGACCGGAATCATGCCTACGAGATCGACCGGTGGCCCGAGCGGATCATTGCCCTGGATCTCGACGAAGACAACAACATCCTCCGCGTCAAGTCGGCATACGGCGAGACGCACGGCGGATCGTTCGGGTCCTGGAGCTTGATCAGCGAGATCGGAGACGACGGGCACGTCGTTTCAGTGCGCCCGGACCAGGGACTGACTTATGAAGGAAAGATGGCGGAGAATTGCCGCTTCTTCAACGTTTCCGGCGTCGGAGGCCCGGTCGGCGAGGAAGTGGAGGAACTGCACGTCGGCGACCGCGTCCACGGCATGAAGAACCGGAAGGGCGAGATCATTTATATGTTCATCGTCGGCGGCAGGACCGTGGATTCGAAGCTGTACTGGAACATGACCCGGATGTACGACACCACGAAGAAGGAGACGACGAGAACGCCGGACGGAAACGGCCTCTACGTCTTTGAACTCGCGGTGGACGGCGGCGTGCAGACGTTTAAGACGGCGAGCCGCGAACTCGCGTCCCAGATGGATTCCTACGCCGCGAGATGCTTCGGCGTCAAGATCGAAAACGGGCTCATTACCGAAGTTTATACGCAGAAGGACGTGACGGGGGCGTGGAGCATTGCCTCCTGGTTCAACATCACGAAGATCAACGAGGACGGCTCTTACGTGGCCCGGAAATACGGGAAGACCGCGTCGGATTACGGTCAGGTCAAGGAATTCACGCTGGCCGACGGCTGCCAGATCGTGAACGTCTCTGAACTCTATCAGAGCCACGCGGGCGAGTATACGACGCTGCGGGTCGGCGACCGGATCCACGCCTGCCCGAACACGCTCGGAAATCCCCTGTACGTGTACGTGAACAAGCGTACCGTGAACACCGAGATCTACTGGAACGTGGCGAAGTGGTGGGATACCTCGAAGAAGACCTCGACGAGAACGAAGGAAAAAGACGGCTATTATCACCTCATCATGGCGACGCAGGGCCGGCACGTGGAACTTAGGACGACCTCGAAGGAGTTGGTCGACAAGATCGACGAGCGGTCCGACCGCTGCATGGGACTCGTCCTTTCGGGCGACGTCATCGCCGCCGTATACCCAGCCACGCAGGTCACGAAGACTCAGTACGGGTCGAGCGGTTCCTGGTACAAGGTGAAATCGATCGAAGGACGGACGCTGCATCTCTATTCGGAATCGGATCCGTCGAAGACGGCGGACGTGACGATGGCGGCGAACGCCGAAGTGTACAACGTCGGCGGCGAATATGCGTTCTCCGGCGAAAAGACGACGGTCCGGGTCGGGGACAAGGTGCATTGCTTGCGGAATCTGCAGGAAGAGGCCACGGTAGTCTACGTCGTTGAGCGGAAGAGTACGACGGCGACGCGGTATTGCCCGGACTGCGGAAAGAACGTGACGTTCAGGACCTACATCGGCAAGTTTGAATCTTACTCGGAGGACGTGATCCATCTCTACCTCGCGGGTGACCGGATGATGTATTCGCAGATGGAGACCTTCGCGGACAAGACGATCCACTTCGATCTGAACGGTCATACATTGACCGGCGGCGAGAAGAGCCGGATCCTGTACGTCAAGGGCACGAACGCGGTCGTGAGTTTCTTTGACACGAGTTCCGGCCATACCGGCGTCATCAAGTCCGGCCCGGGCCGTCCGCTCAGCATCGACGAGGACTCCGAAAAGGGCGCGGCGATCTATCAGTTCTACAACAGCAGCAAGCTGTACTTCAAGGATCTGACGCTCGATTTCAGCGCCATGAACGTAAAGGAATCGGCCGGCGCACTGCACTCGGTCTACGCGGCGACGCTGGAACTCACGAACGTGAAGATCATTGCCGGAAAGGCCGAAAGCGGCGCGGCGATCTACACGGACGGAAAGACGGTACTGAACAACGTGACGGTCACGGGCGGCGTCAATGAAACCGCGGGATCGGTGACGGTCACGAAGAACGGCGTCCTCACGCTTTCGGGCAAGGTCTCGATCACCGGCGGCAAGAATGCGGCCGGCGAGAAGGCGAACCTGTACTTGACGGACGGAAAGAAGGTCACGCTCGGCAATGACTTCGCCTCGGGAAGCAGCATCGGCATCTCGATGGAGAAGCCGGACGTCTTCACGGCGAATGAAATGAGCGCTTACAAGGCCGCGTTCACGCCGGATGCGGAAAGCGGCGAGATCTCCGTGACCGATGCGGGTGCATTGAAACTCGCGGTCGGCATCCGCTCCATTTCATTCAATCCTTCGAAGATCACGGTGCAGGCCGGTGTGGAAACGAAGCTTACCCCGGTCATCGTGCCGAAGACGGCAGCGAATTACCCGCTCGTCTATGAATCGGCGGATCCGTCGACGGTCGCCGCGAACGAGGACGGCAGCGTCTTGGGGCTGAAGGTCTCTTCTACGCCTGTTAAGGTAACGGTCCGGACACCGGACAATTCTGTCAGCGCGACGGTCGACGTCGTCGTGACGAGCGCTCCGGCGGGCGCGCATTACCACGCGGTCGCGACGAATGCCGCGATCACGGCGGAACAGGGCACGAAAGTGGTCTGGACTGCCTGGACGAAGACGGATTCCCTGCCGAAGGAAAGCGGACTTTATTATCTTGCAAATGACGTGACGCTGACCGATCAGGCGTCGATCCCGGCCGGCACGAACGTCCGGCTCTGCCTGAACGGACACACCGTGAAGGCGGCGGGCGGAAAGCGCGCGTTCTACGTCAACGGCACGGGAGCAAAGTTCGTGATCTGCGACTGCTCTTCCGGCGAGAAGGGCGCGGTCACGGGCGGCGGCCAGGCATATCCGGAGAACGGCGGTCTGGGCTACGTCAACACGGATGCCGTTCTGGAACTCTACGGCGGCACGCTGAAAAACGGCATTACGACGAAGAACGGCGGAAACGTTTACATTGCGAAAGACGCGCACTTCAATATGTACGGCGGCCTCGTCACCGGCGGCGAGTCGACGGAAGGCTCCGGCGGCAACGTCATTGCGGCGACCGGCGCCTACTTCACGATGACGGGCGGCTCGTTAACGAACGGCAAGGTTATGACGACCGGCTGGCATACGGGCGGTAACCTTTGCATCTGGGGCGGCGAGACGATTCTCCGGAACGCTACGATCTCCGGCGGCACGTCGGCGGTCGGCGGCAACATCCATACGGACGGCCCTCTGACACTCGAGAATGTGACGCTTTCAGGCGGCAATGCGACGACGAGAGCGGGCAACCTGCACTGCGACCTCGACGCGCACGTGACGGTCACGAACTGCCGGCTGGAAAACGGCCGGGCGACGGGCGAGACCTCGACGGGCGGCAACCTCTACTCGCAGGCCATGTCGTTCACGATGACCGGAACCACGGTCCGGGGCGGCACGGCCGTGAATTCGGCGAACGCGGAATTCCAGGGCGGCGTGACGGTCATTGACGGGTGCACGTTCACGGCCTCCGGGACCGGCACGCAGGACGTCCGGATCCAGCAGGCCAGCTCCGCTTCGGTCGTGAAACTGAATCTGACGCTGCAGAATTCGACGTTCACGGGCACGACACTCGTACAGAACTGCGAAAACATGACGCTTTCCGGAACGGTGACGATGGGATCCGCTTCCGTGAAAGGTCTTATGATCTCGAACGCAGCGCATACGCAGCACGTCGCGGTTTCGGGCTTGAACGGTGCTTCGAGGATCTACCTCGGCGCCCTGAAGGACGGCGTTGTGATCTACGGCGGCGCGGCGAACCTCGCCTCGTTCATCAATGCGGTGGACGCGCTTTCGGCGTCCGGGCAGGATATTGCCATTGAACTCTTCGTGGAACCCGTTCCGGGCGGACACAATCATTGTGTCTGCGGACTGGAAGTGCATTCCGCGTCCCAGGCGAATCCGGCGCTCGACGCATCGCTCGGACACAAGTGCAAGGTCGTGACCTGGACGGAATGGACGAGCACGACGGATCTTCCGACGGCATCCGGTTCCTATTATCTCGCGAATGACGTGACGCTCACGGCCGGCAAGGTGATCGGCGCCAACGCGGACGTGAAACTCTGCTTAAACGGCCATACGGTGACTGCGGCCTCGGCGAAGCGGATCTACACGGTGGATCAGTCAACGTCCCGCCTTCTCGTCACGGATTGCTCGGCCGGAAAGACCGGCACGCTGAAGGGATCCGGCTCTGCGTACAACGGAAACGGCGGCGTGATCTCGATGAACAACGGCGCGGTCACGGAATTTTACGCCGGAACGATCACGGGCGGCCGGGCGACGAACAACGGCGGCAACATTTACATCAGTAAAAACTGCAAGCTCATCATGTACGGCGGTACGGTGACGGCCGGCAATGCGGAGACCGGATCGGGCGGCAACATCATTGCCGCGGTCGGCAGCCTCATGGAGATTTACGGCGGTTCGATCACGAACGGGTCGGTCTTAAAGACGAGCTGGCATACCGGCGGCAATATCTGCGTCTGGGACAACTCGGTCGTGACGATCCGGAACGCCGTCATTTCGGGCGGCAGCGCCTACGTCGGCGGAAACCTGCATACGAACGCCGCGGTGACGCTTGAAAACGTCACGCTTTCCGGCGGCTCGGCGGAGAACCGGGGCGGCAATCTGCACGGCGACAAGGACAGCACGGTCGTCATCCGGAATTCGAGACTTGAAAACGGCCGGACGAACGCCGCGAGCGGTTACGGCGGCAATGCCTTCCTGCAGGGAAAATCCCTGACGCTCACGGGTTCCACTCTGACGGGCGGTCAGTCTGAAAAGAGCCGGAATCTGGAACTTCGGGCCGGCACGGTCCTGATCGACGGATCGACGATCGGAAACGGCAGCCATGCGGTCCCGGACGTCCGGATCACGCAGGGCACCGAGTCCGGTCTCCAGACGCTTGCGGTCACATTTAAGAACAGCGTGTTCCAGAGCACGGTGGAAGTGAACGCGTGCAGCAGCCTCGTGCTCGGCGGAAAACTGACGGTGACCGGCGGACTTGTCGTCAACAATGATTCGTCGACCCAGCGGATCTCGGTCGACGGAGCGGGACTCACGGCGGATTCCGCCATTCTCCTTGCACCGAAACAGGCCGGCACCGTGGTGTACGGCGGCGCGGCCTGTCAGAGTGTATTCTCAGTCGGATCGGGAACGCTTTCAATCGAGGGCAGCGACCTCACCTACTCGCCGTAATAAGCGGCAGAGTTATTTCTGATCTTTCTTTTCATTCACGAACCGGTTGTCTTTCGGCCGGTTCGTGATTTCTTTTCCGAAGGGTCTCCGTAATTTGAGTAAGGATCAGACGCCGAGATAATCGTCTCTCCGTTCGTTCAGATGGCTCTGACATTCCCGGAACCGTCCCGCGAACGCAGGCTCGATCCCGTCTGCATAAAGATGCGACAGATCGCCGAACTGCAGCATCCGAAACGCAGCAATGCCTTCCCTCCGTTCCTCGGTCACAAGCGTCGTGACGCCGGTCGGCAATGCGCAGGTGCCGTGCCAGAGCGGCATCGGAGAAACGTTCAGAAGGTGGGAGAGAAGCACGCATTCAATGCCGAAATGACAGAAGAAGACGTGCACGTCGTCGTTGGAGCGCGTGACGTCGTACAGGAGTCCGTTCCGGCGGTAGCCCGCCTTTTCCAAAAACCCGTCAAGCCCCTCGACCATCCGGTCGTATTCCGACTTCACGTCGACGGCTGCAAACACGGGGTCTTCAAACCAATGATCCTTGTCGAAGAAGTGCGGTCTCGCGGTCCAGTCCGCGGGAAGCCAGTCCCAGCAGATCCGTTTCTCTTCCGTATTGTCGGGACGGTCGATGAAAAGCCGCGTGAACTCACGAAGCCACGGGACCACGGTCCCTTCCCGGCCGAGCGCCTTCAGCGTGCAGCTCGCCGTGTCCTTCGCTCGTCCTTTCGGGGAGACGAGGATCTCCTGAATGTCAAGTTTTGAAAGGCGTTTCGCGAGGCTTTCGGCCTCCTTCCAGCCCTGTTCCGTCAGGGAATCGATCGAATAATCGGGATCGCCGTGCCGGACGATGATGAGTTTCATAAGGTGCTCCCTGTACATTGCCGGGACGTGCCGGCAACAAATTTCTTTAGCTACAGTATAATCCGAGCGGCATGAAAAATCAAAGGAAAGATACATTGACTTTTCTTACGCTTCCGTTACAATGAAATCAGTAACTGATGGCGGGTGGCGCGCCCGGACGTCCTTGGAACGTAAAGGGGGAT